>ERZ761602.642-NODE-642-length-72682-cov-6.898936_pt1 | contig 72682 bp, 70 predicted proteins | sample MGYA00512165_ERZ761602 | MGnify/ENA primary metagenome ERZ761602 (study PRJEB28899, sample SAMN02445085) | bioreactor sludge metagenome | biome: EBPR sludge; isolation source: Thorneside wastewater treatment plant | place: Australia: Brisbane, Thorneside Wastewater...
AGCGCCGGCCTGTCACGCCGGAGGCCGCGGGTTCAAGTCCCGTCATCCGCGCCATAGGTGTGCCACGGTAGCTCAGTTGGTAGAGCAAAGCACTGAAAATGCTTGGGTCGCCGGTTCGAGTCCGGCCTGCGGCACCATTTTCTTCCTGCGTCTTTTTGACCTTCTCTGCCGTCTGTGCAGTTATGACGCAGAGTAGGCGCTGGCTCCTCATCCTGTTCACCCTGATCGCCACCCTGATGGTTGGCTGGTCGGCACAACCGGATGGACCCACTTTGAATCCGGGAGACAAGATCCGGATTACGTGTGTTGAAGAACCTTCAATGGACAAGGAGTACGAAATCAACTCCGACGGCCTTGTGATTCTTCCCTACCTCGGCGCCATCGAAGTCAAAGGAAAAACCGAAGCCGAAGCGGCGGCTGCGATTGCAGGGGCTCTGATCGACCAGCAGGTCCTGCGCCGCGCCACGGTCTCGGTTCAACTTTCCCGACCCGTCACCCCAATCAAGATGGTGGTGAGCGTCTCCGGAGCAGTCAACCAGCCCGGTGAACTCCCCTTTGCCGAAGGCCTCCGGTTGAGCGACGCCCTTCGATTTGCCGGACTTCAGGATGATGCAGATATCTCGCGCATCGTGATTACTCCAAAGGCCGGTGAGCCGCGGACGATCTCCTTCGTCAACGATCCCGCGGCCGAAGCGGCCCGCAATCCATTTCTCGTCGCCGGGGATGCCATCACGGTCCCGGCTCTGCCGAAGTCGCAAGACGTCTTCGTCCTCGGTGGAGTCCAGCGTCCCGGACGCATCACCTACGCACCCGACTTGACGCTCGCCGAAGCTCTCCGCCTTGCTGGAGGATTTGATGACCTCGGCGATCCTCGGCGGGTTCGGATCGAACGGCCCGGAACCGCGCCGACCATTTACGATTCGACCACATTGGTCGACCCGATCCCGCTGCAACCCGGCGACCGGATCGTGGTTGAGCTCCAACCGAACCGACGGTTCGTCATGGTTTTGGGCTACGTCACCCGCCCCGGCCAAGTGGAGTTCCGCGATGGGATGACCCTTATGGAAGCCATCGCAGCCGCTGGGGGTCCCACAGATCGGATTCCCGTTGACCGCGTGGCGGTCTATGGACCAGAGGATGAAGGACTCAAGAAGCCCGTGTTCTACAGTCTTGACCGCATCAACCGAGGGTTCGTCGGAGACGTGGCCCTTGCGCCTGGTACCAAGGTCGAGGCCCTGCGAGCCGGCCAGCGCAACCCGAACGGTCTGAAGGCCTTTCTGATCGCCGTCGCCGCGATCTTCTTCCTAGGCAGGTGAGGATTCAGTGGGATCGAACGAAGGGACGCCCGGAGCCAATCCGGGCGCTCAATCGTATACCTGAACGGGATAACGGAGAGCCCCTTGTCTCCATCCTAGAGCGTTGCCCTAGGGTCCAGGTCCCGCGACCGCAGACGATTCCTTGGGTACGGGAGAAGGTCGCCGAAATGCTCCAACAGGCGTCCGAGACGCTCCCCAAGGGCACCTTCATCGCCGTGACCGATGCATGGCGGCCCTTTCGGCGGCAGGAGCTCATCTACGAATTCATGTGGAAGTCGGGTCAGGAGGCTTTTCCTCACCTGAGCTACGCCCAACTTCGGCGCAAGATCAATCGCTGGGTCGCTCCCACCGATCAAAAGGCTCCGCCCGGACACTGCACCGGAGCCGCGGTCGACATCATTCTGGTGGATGCCAACGGTGAACCGATCGACATCACGAGCCCCTTTGAGCGATTTGCCGCCGCTCCGACGTGGGCGACCAATCTCACTGAGGAGGCCTATCGGAACCGCATGATCATGGTCGAGGCTATGCTGGGGGTTGGCTTTAGCAATTGCCGAGACGAGTATTGGCACTACAGCTACGGCGACGCTGGCTGGGCCGTCCGCGAGGCCCAGCCTGAGTGCTTCTATGGCCTCATCGAGCTTCCCGTCGACCAGTACGTCGAGGCCCAAAAACTATGGGAAGAGGCTTTCCGCGACCGAGAAAACCCCTTCCTTGCCCCTGCTCTCAAGCAGTAGAGCGCCAGCCGTTAGGCCTTGCGTCGCTTTCGGAGGAACGCGGCAAAGCCGATCCCGGCGGCCGCCAGAGTGCCTGGCTCGGGCACGGCTTGCGTCACGACTCGGATGCGATCGCCAGGGTTGCTGGCCGAGAATCGAAACTCGAGCACCTTACGGTCGGGAGAGATGGAGAATCGGTCGGCATTGGCCGAGAGTTCCAGCCCATAGGCTCCGGACGCAGTTCCGTAAGCAACCGACGCATGACCGAGCGCACTGTGCGAGGCGTTGAATGCCGCGTTGTTGACCATCACACCGAGGATCGGGGTCGAGAATCGTACGACGCCCGAAGCGTTGGCGCTATTGGCCGGATCATAGTGGACGAAGTAGCTATCGATCAGCGTTCCCGCCGCGACGCTCCCACCGACCAGGCTGGCCGGGGCATTCACCGTTCCCGTATTCACGTGGTCCAGCGACAGGCTGGATCCCAGAAGAACGTTCGTCTTCTCGGTAAAGACGCTGATGTTGGGACCTTGCACCACGCCCGGGACGACCGAGCTGGGCATGTTGAGGACGGCGCTGCCGCCGGTGCTGATGATCGCGGCTTGGCTGGTCGCGGCCGCCAGAAGGGCTCCGATCAGAGCCAGAGATTTGTTTTGCATGGGTTCTCTCCTTTGCGTCGGGCCCTAATCGGGTCCACAAACAAAAGAGTGGATGCAACTTTTGAGCCAATGTTCATCCAGAGCGAGGGTTTCCCGGTGATCTACCAGGCCCAAACTGGTGACCCCAACAGGATCGGGGCCCGCGCCATCCCCCGATTGCGCTAGGCCCCTTCAGCGATCCCTTTTCCCCTGTTCTTGCTCTCGAAAAGTGTTTCTACGCGGCGTCTTCTTCGAGGTTGACGCTCTTGGCGGGCTCAGCACTGCTGTAGTCCCAGTTGTCGCAATCTAGGCGTCGACAATAGACCATCGTCTGCATCGATCCGTCCTTCATCTCTACCTCCGCCCGCTGTCCAAAGCGGCATTCTAGGCAGAGCTCGGGTTCCAGTAATCTCACTACTCGCAGTTGCCGCTTCGACATCTTTGTCATCCCCCGTCTTGCTTCTGGTAAACCTGTTCCGTTGACCGGGAACCCATCCCATCAGGAGAATTGCGAGGATTGTCGATACCCCCCAACCAACGTCTCGGTTTCAAAACTCGGCAGCGACTCATGCGCCAAAACCTGGAGGAAGTCTGGGAGGCCAGCGGGCGAGAGGCCGAGGACCCTGGGCTAAAGCAGCGCTATGTCCAGCTTCCCCGCCTACCCGTCCGGCTCGTGGTTTGCCCCCAGGGTAAGGCCGTCAACCAGGGGGGCATCGTTCGTATCGCCGAGGCTTATCGGGTTGAGCACGTCGCGTTTATGCAAGAAGTAGAGAACGCGGTCGAGCTAAGTGGGTCGATCGGTGCCTGGACCTGGCAATCCTATTCCCTTGGAGAAAGTGACGAGGCACTGAATCAGGCCATCTCTGAAGGGTTCACACCGGTGGCCCTGAACCTGTCGGACCGAGCGGTCGCGGTCGAACAATTCGAGTGGACTTTCCCCACCGTTCTGGTCGTCGGGAGCGAGAAGAGTGGCGTGCCCGGTCCCATGCTCAGTCGTTGTCGGGCGGAAATCGCGATCCCGATGTATGGCCTGGTCACAAGCATCAATGTCGCCAGTGCCACCGCGATTTGCCTCCAATACGCAGTTCAGGCATACCGAAGGCTCGATCCCAACTTCTTGCCCGCCCGGGGGCGAAGCAAGAGCCTAGTCAACCAGAGGCAGGGAGAGCTGGCGCTTGGTCGTCCCAAGCACGAAGCACGAGGTGATGCGCCCGACGCCGGGTAGGCCCGCTAGCTTCTCGCGGATCAAGGCTTGGTAATCGTCCATGTCTTCTGCGACAACCTTGAGGAGGAAGTCGAAGTCTCCGCTGACGTGAAAGACCTCCAGCACCTGGGGGATCTTCTTGGCCGCCTTGATAAACCGTTCGATTGGTTGGCTCTCGTGCAAAGCTAAGCTGACCTGCACCAGTGAGGTAATCCCAAAGCCAACCTTGGCGGCATCGAGAACGGCGTGATATCCGGTGATGATCCCGCGCTCTTCCAGCTTTCGGATTCTCTGGAGAATGCTCGGAGCGCTGAGCCCGACCTCTCGCCCCAGATCCGCATGAGTGATACGACCATCTGCCTGCAGCCTTTTTAGAATCTGCAGGTCGATTTCGTCGAGTTCATCGCGCAGCGACATTTATCGGACCGCGAGGTCGGTCTCGGAATCGAAGATGTGCAACGCATCGAGATTCACGCAGAACTTCCCGAGGCGGTCCACTTCGATCCGAGTTGCGCTGTCGATCGTTGCCTGAATCGGGTGATCCCCCGCCTTGAGATAGGCCGTGTAGCTCGGCCCGAGGGGCTCCAGAATCTCCACCTTGGCTTCGATCGTGTTGTGCTCGGTCGTGGCGATGGGGTTGTTCAGCGAAGCGTCAAAGATCGCCTCGGGGCGAATTCCGAGGGTCACCGGCTTGCCGACCAACTGCTTGGCTGGGTGGTTGGCGTCGAGGGGGAGCTTGAAGGCGCCGGTATCGACATAGAGCCCTGCCTGTCCGTTGGAAATCTGGGCGGGAAGGAAATTCATCGGAGGTGCCCCGATGAATCCTGCGACAAACTTATTGGCCGGAGCCATATAGACCTTTTCGGGGTGGTCGCACTGTTGCAGGACGCCGTCCTTCATGACCGCGATGCGCTGACCCATGGTCATCGCCTCGACCTGGTCGTGGGTCACGTAGATCGTGGTGACCTTGAGCTCGCGGTGAAGCTTGATCAGCTCGGCCCGCGTCTGGATCCGGAGCTTGGCGTCGAGGTTCGAGAGCGGCTCGTCCATCAAGAAGACCTTCGGATTCCGAACGATGGCCCGAGCGAGGGCAACCCGTTGGCGCTGACCGCCCGAGAGTTCTTTCGGCTTCCGTTGGAGGTACTTGGTGATGTCCAGCTTGGCGGCGGCATCTTGAACTCGTCGGTCAATGTCGGCCTTGATCTTCCCCGCTTCGCCGAGGTGCGTCAGTTGCCAGAATGCACTCTTGAGCTCGCGAATCCTGAGTCCGAACGCAATGTTGTCGTAAACGGACATGTGAGGATAGAGCGCGTAGTTCTGAAACACCATCGCGATATCCCGATCCTTGGGGGGGACATCATTCACCCGGGTCTCTCCGATGTAGAGATCACCCGAGGTGGACTCCTCAAGCCCCGCGATCATGCGCAGAGCCGTGGTCTTTCCGCATCCCGATGGACCGACGAGAACCATGAATTCGCCGTCGTTGATGTCGAGATTGAGGTTGTCGACGGCCTTGACGTCCTTGCCAAAGACCTTACAAATGTTTTGAAACTTTACGCCTGCCAATTCGGGATCTCCGTGTACGCGCCAACGTCAGTATAGCGCGACAATTCCGAATTCGCTCAAGTCCTCTTTGGACCGGGCGTCCGTTCGTGCGGCTGAATTCGGTATGGTTATGACGATCCAGGCGGCAGTTGTCGTCACTAGCTCAAGGATCATTGCTCATGTCGGAACAAGAAACGCCTCCTGCCGTCCCCGCGAGCGAAGTTGCTCCGGTGGAAGAGAATCAGCCGTCGAACCTCAATCCCTGGAAATTCTTGCCCCTGCTCTACTTTATGCAGGCGATTCCGGTGGCGTTGGTCCAAGAGATGATCACTCTGGTCTATAAGGACCTGGGGGTCGCCAACGAGCCGATCACTCGGTGGACGTCTCTGATCGCCCTCCCCTGGAGCCTCCAGCTCTTGCTCGGCCCGCTGGTCGACCTCAACTACACCAAGCGAAAGTGGATCCTTAACGGGCAGATGCTGATCGCTCTCGGGCTCGCGATCACGCCGTTTCTGCTCAAGATGCCCAACGCCTTCGAGCTCTCTCTGGGGGTCCTGGCGATCACGGCGATCTTCAGCGCCCTGTGCAACATCGCCACCGACGGATTTATTCTGCTCGCCCTGAAAAAGGATGAACAGGCCAAGTTCGCCGGGTTCATGTCCACTTTCTTCCGGCTTGGACGGCTCACCGTGGTGGGTCTGATGGTCTTCTTGGCCGGACTCTTGGCCCAGGTCCCCGGCATCGATGTCAAGACTCCCCCAGGGGAGTTCTTCCAGTTCAAGGACAAGTCAGGGTACGTCCTACGCCGAGAGGCTGAACTGATCGTCACCCAGGGTCAGATCACGACCAAGGACGGTCTTTCCCTCGTTCCGGAGGTCAAATACGGCAACGAGGCCACCGCGCTCGAGATCAAGGGCAACGGCGAGATCTTCGAAACAGTCGGCGGCAAACAGGCGAAGATCGGCCAGCTCACGACCGCCAGCCTCCCGGCCTTTGGTGACCGCACCGAAGTCAAGCAGGACAAGCCCGTCCAGGTCGCTCAAGCTCCGACGGTTGACATCGGCGGGGGGACCGGTCAGAGCACGACGAGCCGTGCTGGGAGCTGGTTCTGGATGCTCCTGGTTTTGGCCGTGGTTTACGCCATCGGTCGGATGATCAACCGCACCACGATGCCCAGTCCACCGCTCGACGTGGACAAGCGCGACGACGGGAACCAGACTCGATTCAACATCTATCAGACTCTTTCGATCATCGGGCTTTGCCTGGGCGGGTATTTCACGCTGAACGCGATCGTGCGGCTGTCGGCTCACGGCATCTGGGCCCTGACTGGCAGCGACCCGAACGGGCCCTACAAGGGATGGATGCTGGCAAACGACCCGAAGATGATCGGCATCCCCGTCGGCAATTCGGGGGTGATGGCCGAGGTGATCCAACTCGCCGTTTGCTCTGCAATCGTGGTGGGTGCGTTCGGTTTGGTTCGCCGACTCGTCCGCGGCACGGCTATGGGCGACGCTTATTCGAGCTATGCCAAGCAGAGCGGATTCTTCGCGATCCTGTTCTTCATGCTTTTCTATCGATTTGGCGAGGCCATGATCTCCAAGATCTCGCCGCTCTTCCTCAAGGATACGATCGCCAACGGCGGCCTCGGGCTGCCGACCGAGCAGATCGGGATCATCAAGGGAGTCGTCGGAGTGGTTGGGATCATCCTCGGGGGCATCGCTGGGGGCTTCTACATCAAGAAGCACGGCCTCAGGAAGTCGTTCTTGCCGCTGGCATTGGCCATGCACGTGCCCAACTTCATGTACCTTGCGGCGGCCGCGATCAAGCTCCCGATGCCGACCTTTGCCGGAATCAATCTGACCGTCGCCTTCATCGACTTCACCGACCAATTCGGCTATGGATTCGGATTCGCTGGCTACATGATCTTTCTCATGCGGATCGCCCAACGAGGCAACTACCGAACCGCGCACTATGCCATCGGAACCGGTCTGGGAGCGCTGTTCATCAGCGTGGCCGGGGTCCTCAGCGGCGTCCTGCAGCAGAACTTTGGCTATACCGGCTTCTTCATTGCGGTGATCTTCTGTACCATTCCAGGAATGCTCTCACTTCTCTACATTCCCCACGAGGATGAGCCCGAGAAGGTGGCCGCCTGATGTCGGTCCGCGCATTCTCCGTCGGCTCGGTCCGGATCGGGGAGGGTCGCCCGGTCCTGATTGGGGGGCCCTGTTTGGCCGAGAGTCTCGACCTTTGCCGGACCGTCGCCGAAGGTCTGATCCCCATCTGCGAGCGGCTCGGCTGGGGATACATCTTCAAAGCGAGCTTCGACAAAGCCAATCGGACTTCCCTTTTGGGTTCGCGTGGAGCCGGAATGGAGGAGGGGCTCTCGATTCTGCAGACGATCCGCACGGAGTTTGGCGTCCCGGTGACGACCGATCTCCACCTCCCCGATCAAGCGGCTCCGGTTGCCTCGGTCGTGGATCTCCTGCAGATTCCAGCCTTTCTCTGCCGCCAGACCGACCTCTTGCAAGCCGCCGCCGAGACTGGAAAGCCGGTGAACGTCAAGAAGGGCCAATTCCTCGCCCCGTGGGACACCAAGAACATCGTCGAGAAGATGGCGAAGTTCGGCGCGAATGGCACGATGCTCACCGAACGGGGCTCTTCGTTTGGCTACAACGCGCTCGTCGTCGACATGCCGGGGCTCGAGACAATGCGGAGCTTTGGAGTGCCCGTGTGCTTTGACGCCACCCACTCCGCTCAGAAACCGGGCGGCCTCGGAGCCGCCACGGGAGGCGCAAGGGAGAGCATTCCCGCGATGGCTCGGGCTGCGATTGCCGTCGGCATCGATGCGCTCTTCATGGAGGTCCATCCCGACCCCGCAAACGCCTTGAGCGACGCCGCAACCCAATGGCCCCTCACCCATGCGGCCGAATTGCTGAGTCGATTGGCCAGAATCTCCGAAGCCGCCCACCCATGATCGTTTTTATCCGGGGCCTTGAATTCTATGCCTACCACGGCTACTCCGACGAAGAGCAGGCCATTGGGCATCGGTACGTCGTCGATGCCGAGTTTACGGTCGCCGATCCGGTCGGCAACGACGACGTTTTGACCAGAAGTGTGGACTACGGCGAGGCCGGGGTCTTCCTGCTCGATTGGTTGACCAGCCGCCAGCGGCGAACGCTGGAAGCCTTGCTCGCCGAACTCGGCCCCGTCCTTCTGGACCGATATCCCCAGGCTCTGGGGGTGCGATTGCGGCTGGCAAAGCGACTCCCGCCGGCGCCCTACGTCGCAGAGGCGGCGGGAGTGGAAATGACCTTCACCCGAGACTAGAACTAGATAGGTCCTATAGGTCCAATCAGACCTATAAGACCCATCACAGTTCAGCCCTACCGGCGGCCGCCGCCGATCGGGGTTCGCGTCCCCGAAGTCGAACCCGTCTTCAGAGTCTGCACCCGAACCGTGGTGACCGAATTGGCCCCCGTGCTCAGAGCGCCTTGAACCCGGACTCGGTGGGCTGCCGCGTCGTAGGTGAAGTTTCGGATCGATCGTCCGTTGACGAAGACCTTGCCGACACCCTGACCCGGAGCGATCTTGAGATAGGTGTCAAAGTTCGTCGCCAGACCCGTTCGGTTCGTGAGCTGGAGCTCGATCTCCTGATTCCCTTCGGTCAGCTTCGCATCGACCCGGTTCGGGCCGTAGCGCAGGTTCTTGAACGTCATCGTGTTCCATGCGGTCGGGAGCTTCGGAGCGATGCGGAGCGTATTGGCCGAAGCATCGGGGGTGAAGTCCACAAACTGCATGATCGAGTCCACCAGGAAGCTCATTGATTCCCAGGCATTGGGCCATGCGGCTTGGTGCCGGAAGTCGGGCTGTCCGGGATACAGCAGGCTATTGCTCGGGGCGATTTGTTCGGCTCCGAGTCCGACCGGTCCGAGGAACTGGCGCACCTTGTTCAACCGGAATAAGTGGTTGTCGATGTCGCCCTTTCCGGGGGTGTAGTCGGCCCGCATCGCGTAGTACACGCCGTACCACAGCGTCGAGAGCGTCCAAGGACCACCATTCCAGTAGGTGTCCCCCCAGTACCGGTTGATCAGGTCTTGCCATTCGCCACTGAAGTTCACCAGCGGCTGGTTGTTTCCGAATCGGTCGGTGGCCACACCGTTGATCCGGTCGATGACCTTCTTGGCCCGGTTGTCCACCGGCGACATGACCTCGAACGGGTAGACGATGCCAAGTTGGCTGATGTCGCAGTTCTCGCCATTCCAGTCCAGCCGGTCCTTGAGACCCTGCAGGATGTCAGCGGCGCGTCCGTTAAAGACCCCCGCGTTGCCGTTGTCTCCGACTCGGTTTGCGATCCAGGCCGCGTCCCAAAGTCCGCGTACGACATTGGCGTTGCTATAGTTGAACACGTCGAAGCGATCTTCCCACAGGTTCATGCTGTAGACCAGCTTGACCGGATCGTTATAGTACATCCGGCTGTCGAGCGTGCTGTCCGAACTCATGGCGTAGGCTGAATCCTTCACCATCGTGTAGTTGGTGGTGAGGATGCTGTTGTCACCTACACAGTCGTAGTGATACTTGACTCCCCAGGGCACGACCGCCGTCTCGTCGACTTGCGGCGCGCTCCAAATCGTGTAGCCATCGAGGGTGTACTTCTGATAGAAGAAGCCCTTACCCCACGGCTCGTCACCTCGATAGGCCACGGTGCGAAGGAAGCGATAGACCTCGCTCGCCTCATCGTTGTGTCCGCTTCGGTCGAGGGTCACGGCGGCCCAGACGGCATCGCGGGGCCAGCAATACATGTAGGCTCCGTTGTGCATTCCGGCGACGACGCCACCGGACTTGCCATCCAGGTGCAGCGCGGTTCCGAGCTTGCCCCGGTTAAAGAGATTGTCCATCCCATCGTCGGGGGTGTCCACGGTCACGCCCAAATCAACCCATTGATCCCAATAGGTGTCGGTCGTCGTTTGGGCCGAGGCCATGTTGCCGTTTAGGAACCAGTCCACGGCCGGGACCATCTGGAAGTTGTAGGTTCCGGTCATGCCCGCCGGGCGGTCGAAACCACCGACGACGAGGATGTTGACTTCCTTGCTCTCGCCGGGGGCGAGCGTCATCTTGGATCCGATCCAGCCTTCGTTGTTATCGGTGCTGGTATCGCGCCAAGTGTCGGTCGCCGGAGTTCCTCCGGTTCCGCCGACGGTGTTCAGCGTCTTCATCGCGATCCCCATGTAGAGGCTCACGTTCTTTTCGTAGTTGCCAAAGCTGGAGGGGTTGTATTCCCCGCTCGTGCTCGTCATTCGGAAGACGTTATCGTAAGCGATCATCGCACCGCGACCGGCGTCGTGGAACATCCCGTCGAAGTTGTCGCCCCCGTTGAGGGCGAAGTCGCCGTAGTAGTAGAAGTTGAACGTCTTAGACTGGGAACCTTCGTTCTTCAGCACGTAGCGAATCACACCGAGGCCCCGATTGGGGCTTCCGCCGAGATCGGTCGGATAGGCGATGTTCTTCGGCGTGAAGGCGTACTGCTCAATCTTGATGTTGTTTCCGCCGGCGACAAGTCGTTGACTGGTCTTCACCGTCTGGCTGTCGCCGAGGTATTCCTGTTGAACTCCGCTGAAGTCGGTCCCGGCTTTGTTGGACATCCAGTAGGTAGTCCCGTCGACTCGGATCCCCGCGAAAGCCGCGTTCATGTTCAGCTGGCCGCGCGAATCGAGCGGCAGCCCGGGCGGGAAGGTATCGAGGCCATCGACGTAGCCCTCGTTCTTGGCCGCAACTCCTTGGACGGTCCCGGCTCCGGGGTAGTACACGTCATAGATCGACCCGTTCTGGTCGAGCATGATGTTGATGTAGTTGTTTCCCGTGACGGCCTCTTCCTTCCACATGTGGAACGGCGGGTAGCCGACGTTAGGGTTCGGGTTTCCGCTTCCGCGGCCCGGCCAGGCGATCTTGTTGGTGAATTCGAACTGCCCGGATGAGGCTTGGGTGGTTGCGCCCCAGGCTTGGAAAAAGTAGCGGATCCTCTTGCCGTAGTCGCGCGTGTTGACCGGCAGGGTAACCCTCCACCAATCGACGACACCCTGCGGGGTGTTCTCGTTGGCGACGAACTGGACTTGGTTGCGGAAGTTGGCCAGCGCGACGGTCGTCCCCGAACCAAAACCGATGTTGCCCGCAGGAACAGTTCCATCGGTCGTGTAGTACATCGCGACGCTGGAGTACTGGAACTGGTAGCCGACACGGAAATAGACCGTGACCGTCTCTTCTTCGCGAGGAGTGGCAGGATCTCGTTGGGTGACCCCGCTCGGTTGGTTAAAGGCCTGCGATCCCGGTGCGTGCGCCACGAATGATTGGCTCTGAGCGAACTGCACCATGCTCGCAACGGCGACTAGACCGCACAAGAGATTTTTCAGATTGAGCTTCATATCCCTCTGTATCCGGCATCGATGCCGTGAATACGTATTCTTGAAGGGTACAACAAGCCCAACCCACTTGCCAACTGTTAAGACCTTGCAGTTGTCTAAAACAGCCCAGAACACCGCAATACGGCTGGGTTATTCGCTTCTTAGAACCGGGTCCCCAACTCAAATCCTATCCCGCGATGGGGATTCGGACCGAGGTAGTAGCCGACCTCGAAGTAGGGTCCACCCCCGAGGGCAAACCCGCCGAGGATCTGGCCCACAACCGAGACTCGTTCTCGAACCCGCGTCGTCCCGCGACCCTGAGCTCCCCCAAATCCGAGCCCGCCGCCACCATAAAATCCTTCGCCGCACGCACTCCCCGTCGCTTTGACCAAGACTCGGTAGAGCGTGGCATCCGAATCATTCCCCTTGCGAAGGGCCCCGCCGAAGGTAATCGAAGGACTGACTTGGACCTTCAGCCTCCCGCCAGAGCCGCTCCAGACCGGCAAATCGGCGCCCACAGTCGGACCCTGGAGGCTGATCCGCTGTCCGTTGCTCGAAAATCGCTGGCCGCTGAAATAGCCTAGGCGCACCCCCACCGGGTCTGCCAAACCCAGACACCCCAAGCAGACCGAGAGACCAAGGAGAAAGATGCCCTTCATGTCGCCACGTTACCCCCCGAAGAGCAACGAAAGGCGATAGATCCCCACCGCGGCAAGGTAGGCCAAGATCGTCATGTAGAGGAACATCACCACCGGCCACTTCCAACTATTGGTTTCGCGCCGGACCGTGGCCAGCGTCGACATACACTGGCAACAGAGAGCGAAGAAGACCATCAAGCCTGTGGCCGTCCATGGTGTAAGGAGCGGTCGACCGTCGGGCCAAGTCGCGTTCTGAACCGCCGTGACCATATCACGTTCGTCGGGTTCTGCCCCCAAACTGAAGAGGATTCCCATCGAACTCACGACGACCTCCCGAGCGGGAAATGCCGAAAGAATCGCCGTGCTCAGACGCCAGTCGAATCCAGCGGGAGCGAAGACGGGCTCAATCCCCTTCCCCATCCGGCCCAGATAAGACTCCTCAATCTGCCGCTGCTGGACATAGGTCTCCTCGCTCACTCGCTCTCGAAAATCCGAGGTCTGCCGCCCATATTCGGCAGTGTAGCGCTCTTCGGCCCCCGCCGGTCGGGGGAAGTAGAGCAAGGCCCACATCAGGACCGACATCACCACGATGATCGTTCCCGCCGTCTGGAGAAAGACTTTTCCGCGGAGGAACATCGTCAGCCAAACGTCCCGCCACTTGGGCCACTGATACCGAGGCAGCTCCATGATAAACGGCAAGCGCTTCATCTTGAGCACCCGCTTATTCAGGATCAAAACCACCGGAATCGCCACCACCAAGCCGACCAAGTGCATGGCAAAGAGGGCAAATCCCGCCCAACCGGGTCCATATTTGGGCTCTATGAAGGCTCCGATCAGCAAAATGTAGACTGGCAGCCGAGCGCTACAGCTCATGAGCGGCGCGACCATGATGGTCGCTAGGCGGCTCCGAGCATCCGGCATCACGCGAGCGGCCATGATCCCCGGGATCGCGCAGGCATAGCTACTCAGCAGGGGGATAAACGCCCGCCCGTTGAGTCCGCACCAACCGAGCAACCGGTCCATCAAAAAGGCTGCTCGGGCCAAGTAGCCCGACCCCTCAAGGGCAGCGATCAAAAAGAACAAGATCAGGATTTGGGGCAGGAAGATAACCGCCGATCCAACCCCGCCGATGATCCCATCGACGACCAACGACTGGAGCCAAGGAGTCCCCTCCAGGCTCGGCGAGACCGCATCGGCGAGCTTGCCAAACGTCCACTCGATCCCATCCATGACCGGACCAGCAAAGGTGTAGAGGGCCTGGAACACCAGGTACATCAATCCCACAAAGATCGCCAACCCAAAAACGCGGTGAGTGAGAACTGCATCCAGCCGATCCGTGGTGCTCGGCGAGGGCCGCTCCGTGATCGTCGCGCTCCGGACTTCGCTAGACCACTTGTAGCGCTCTTCGGGGGTCAGATCAACCGGCGATCCCGGAGACCTTCCGACGGGCGGACACGGTTTGGGGTCCCGGAGCGCCGACTCGATCTCTTCCACCAGGCGGTCGAGTCCCTGACCTTTGTGCGCCACGACCGGAATCACCGGAACTCCCAGCGCCTCTTCTAGGGCTTCGAGGTCGATCGTGCCACCGGCCCGTTGGAGAGCGTCGACCATGGTGACGGCGACGATCGTCGGCCGTTGGAGGTCGGCAATTTGGCTGAAGAAGAAGAGATTCCGCTCGAGGTTGGTCGCGTCGGCGACATAGACGAACAGATCGCTGGGATGGTCAACGATCGCTTGGTAGGCAACCTCTTCATCGACGGAGATCGCCCGGATCGAATAGAGCCCGGGGACATCGACCACCTCGACGCTTTGGCTACCGATCTGGAGGCGGGCGCTGACCCGCTCGACGGTGACGCCGGGATAGTTGGCGACCTTTTGCTGAGAACCCGTGAGGGCGTTGAAGAGTGAAGTCTTTCCCGCGTTGGGATTTCCGATCAGAGCGACGACCGGAACGGCGACGCCTGCTTCTCCTAATGTGGCCGAGGTGGGACTAGCCAACCTTTTCCACGTCGATCCCGCTGACTTCCGCGGATCTCACAACCAACTTCTGACAACGAAAACAGAGCTCAACCGGATCTCCGAGCGGGGCAATCTTGGTGACTTGAAACTCTGTCCCCAGAGTCAAACCCATCTCACACAACCGCATGACGCAGTCGGACCGGTCGCAATAACCAGTCACCTGAGCTTTATCGCCACACCGCAATTCTCCAATCTTCATTCAGCTACCGCGTAGTGTATCCGATAGACGGATCCCAGACCCACAATTTCACCGCAAGTCGAAGGGAGTTGCAAAATCCTCGTAAACGCTGATCGGGGCCGGCTAAACCAACCCCATCCACTTTTTGATCTTGTAGAACGTCGTGTCCCGGTTGACCTGGGCGATGGCCGTGGTGAGGGGCACACCCTTGGGGCAAACCTTAACGCAGTTCTGAGCGTTTCCGCAGTTGGTCACACCTTCGCTGCCGGTCAAGACTTCCATTCGATCCTTTTGGAGCGTGCTTCCGACCGGGTGGAGGTTGAAGAGCAAGGCTTGGCCGATGGCGGCGGGGCCGATGAAGTCGGTCTTCTCGCTCACCTGGGGACAGGCTTCCATGCAGCAGCCGCAGGTCATGCACCGGCTGAGGGCATAGCGGAACTGCCGGATGTTATCATCCTGAGCCTGGGCGGCTCCGAGGTCATAGCTTCCGTCGATCGGAACCCATGCCTTCACCTTCTTCAGGTTGTCGAACATCTCACCGCGGTCCACGCTCAGGTCGCGGATCAGCGGGAACTTGCGCATCGGCTCCAGAGTGACTTCGTAGGTGTCCCCGACCTCGCGGCCGACTTCCTCGATCAGCGCCGAGCAAGCTTGTCGGATCTCGCCGTTGACGTACATCGTGCAAGAGCCGCAGACCTCTTCCAGACAGGCAGCATCCCACACGGGCGGTTCCACGTCGCGTCCGTCGAAGGTCGTCGGACTCTTCCGGACCTCCATCAGGGCACTGATGACGTTCATCTTGTCCTGATAGGGGATCTCGAAGATGTCGTAATGGGGCTTGTCGTCCTTGCCCGCTTGGCGATGAACCTTGAGTCGGATTTTGCTCGGCATAACCGTGAGTCTCTAGCTTAACCCATATTTACGGAGAACGAGTGGGCAAAAAGTAGCAGGGCAGTCTCTCGAACTGGAGAGACTGCCCTACATCTCGCAAGATGCGCGGTTAGTCGCGCGGTTCGCCGACCAGGTCGGGAATACCGTTCAGGTCAAACGGCAGGTTGTAGCAGTTGATGGCATTCGGGCTGGTCGTGGTTTCATCTCGACCGGTCCCGGGCAGGTTGGCGCTCGCGTTCACGCTTCGGGCCGAACCATCTGCAAAGTTCACGACCAGAGTGCCGCTGTGGCGGGGTGCACCGGCAAAGTTATAGCGGTTGAAGCCCACCGGAGGTCGCAGGTAGAAGGCGTTTCCGCCCTTTCGGGTGAAGTCAGCTTCGTATTTAGCGCGCTCCTTCACATCAGCTCCGCGGTTCGTGTAGTTGGCCGAGTAGAACATGACCGTTCCAACCGGGTCACTCACGACGCTGGTGGTGCGGACGGGGTCGTCAGCACCGAGGAAGTTGGGGATGCCCGGATCTTCGAAAAGCGCAAAGTTGAACGCCACGCCGGCTCGCTCGATCTTTTGCGGCGAGAGCCACGGTCCACCAGGAACGATCGTCGTGTTGCCGATGATCTGAGCCCAGCGGATGGCTTCGGGATCGGCGGTATCGACATAGATTTCCTTGTTCTTGGTGAACGGGAAAATCGCGTCGAAGGCCGAGACGAGGAACCGACCGGTCGTCGTCGGCTGGAAGTAGCCGGACTGCGGATAGGTGTCGTCGTTGCTGTCAACGTACATGATGACAGCGAGGCCGTTTTGCTTGAGGTTACTGATCGTTTGGGTCTTCTTCGCGGCGCTCTTGGCTTGAGCAAAAACCGGGAAGAGAATGGCAGCGAGGATCGCAATGATGGCGATAACCACGAGGAGTTCGATCAGCGTAAAGGCTTTCAGGTTGCTTTTGCGCATAAGTCTTTCTCTGGTCTCCGAAGGGAGGATGTTCCGGGTTCAACCGGCGAGGCCCACTTCCATCGGGGGCCGTGTCACTAAGCGCGTATGGTGGCACGTTTGATTAAGAAATGTCACTGCCTTGAAGATCCGACAACGAATTTTCTCAAATTTTTCGATGTTTTGAACTCGGCGGGGCGGTACCATCAGAACCGATGGGAGTATCGACTGTGCCCCAAAACCAACCCCCAACCGCAGAATTGCTAGGGGTCCCGATCAGCCAGCTCTCCATGGACCAAACCATCGAGTGGTTTGAGGGGCGGATCCAGGCAAAAATGCCTGGACTCGTGATCACCGCAGACGCGACCGCCCTCGTGATCGCCCGTGAGACTCCCAGCTTTTCGGCCGTGCTCGCCAAAGCGGACCTCATCACCGCCGACAGCGCCGGAATCCTTTGGGCTCTCCGCCGAAACGGGGTGCCCAATCCACCCAAAGTCAGCGGCGTCGAGTTGGTCGACAAACTGACCGCACTGAGCGCCCAAAAGGGCTACCGACTCTTCTATCTCGGCTCCGCTCCGGGAGTCACCGACATGGCGGCCGAGCGGATGCGTCTTCGCTGGCCGGGTTGCAACATCGTCGGAACCCGCCATGGATTCTTCCCCGCCACCGACGACGAGGTCGTCGCCCAAGAGATCGCCGCCACGAATCCCGATATTCTTTTCGTCGCGATGGGGATGCCCCGACAAGAGGAATTCATCCTGAAGACTCTCCCCATCATCGGGGCGCTCGGGATGGGTGTGGGGGGTTCCTTTGACGTCTACAGCGGCAAAACCAAACGAGCGCCGAAGTGGATGCAGCGCGCCCACCTGGAATGGCTGTGGCGGCTCGCCCTCAACCCGACCAAAATCGCCAAGGTGAAAAAGCTTCCCCAGTTCGTCTGGATGATCCTTCGAGGGGTCCGATGAGGGTCTATACCGGCACCGGCGACACCGGTATGACCGGACTCGTCGGCAATGAGAGAGTCCACAAGACCGACCTCCGGATCGAATCCGTCGGCGCGATCGACGAGGTGAACGCCAGCATCGGGCTCGCCCGCGTCGCGGCCGCCGAATCCGATCTCGCCGCCCCGCTCGAATGGCTCCAGAGTGTGCTCTTTGACGCCGGCGCCGAAGTGGCCTCGCCGGATGGAATGATCATGGCAATCCAGGAATCACATTCGGTCAAGCTGGAACAGGAGATGGACCGAATGCAAGCCGATCTGCCCGAGCTCCGCACCTTCGTCCTCCCCGGAGGCACCGAACTTGCCGCCCGGCTCCACCTGGCTAGGACGATCGCCCGAAGGGCTGAGAGGACTTTGCTCCGGCTTCACCAGGCCGATCCCCTCCGATCCGAATTCTTGATCTTCTTCAACCGTCTTTCTGACTGGTGCTTCGTCGCCGCCCGATACGCCAACCACCGGGTCGGCGAAAGTGACCTCCACTGGAAAAAATTTGATGCTTAGCCTTTCCCTCGCCATCGTCCTTGCCGTTCAAGACACCGAGATCACCTCCGGACAGGTGATCTCCAAGGTCTTTGCTCGGTACGACCAGCTGAGCAAAGCAACGGGCAGCATCCAGTTCGTCCAGAGCTATGGCAACATCTCGGTCACCGTTTCGACCAAGGTCCAGTTCGAGATGCCCGACAAGGTCTATCTTTACCAAGAAAGAAAGTCTTCCAATCCTGGCTCGGTCATCGTGACGAGCGATGGAAAGCACTTCAGCTACCATCTGCCCCCCGATGAGCCGACCTCGATCGGAAAACGCCTCGTCGAAACCGTGGTCCAAGCGGCCAAAACCTACGACTGCCGAGACATCTATGCTGTTGCCGCGGGTGGACTCCTCGACAGGTCTGTCCCCCTCGATCTGCTGTTCGGTCGCCGGTCCGATATGGCTCTCTTTCGAGACCAACTCGACACCATCGAGCCCGTCCAAATGTCTGGTGAGAACTTCGTGATCACAGGCCGATGGCGAGAGTACAAAACCGCCATCCCGGCTGCCACCTATCGGCTGGAGGTCACACCCGAGTTCGACATCATTCGCTACACGCTGCGCCAGCCGTTCCAGATCGAAGGAATGGGTACGCAGGACCTGGTCAGCGATTGGAAGACCGACCTCAAGCCCGGTGGTGTGCCCGAGGCCGCCCTCTTCCGTCTCGCGCGATAACCTACCACTCGGTGCGGGCCGGGGTCGACCAAAAGTTGGCCTGGGGGCCGAATTCCAAGAGCATCGCTCGGTATTCGGCCATGGGAACTTCATAGGCGCCAAGGCTCTCCAGGTGAGGATTTTGCACCTGCGCATCGAAGACGCGGAATCCCAGGTGGCGGCACTGCTCCACCATGGCCCAAAGCGCGATTTTGCTCATGTCTCGCTCGCGGTGGAACATCGATTCCGCACTGAAAACAGCCCCCACCCCGACGCCATAGATCCCGCCGACCAGTTGGCCATCGATCCAGACCTCACATGAGTGCCCCCAGCCCTGCCGGTGGATCTGGCCATAAACTCGGATAAAGTCCTCGGTGATCCAGTTGCCATCGGGTCGCAGACAGGCTCGCATCACCTCCTCATAGCATCGGTCAAAGGTGATCCTGAAGCCCCCTCGGCGGATTCTCTTCGCCAAGCTGCGGGAAACTCGAACCCCCTCGATCGGAAAGAGCGCCCTTAGTCGCGGCTCATAAAAGTCAACGCTTCCATCGTCGTCACCCATCGGAAAGATGCCGATGGAGTAGGCATAGAGGAGCATTTCGGGGGTGAGTTGCGCGCCGTGCAAGGGGTATCTCAGTTCATACTAGCATCCATGGACGCTGCCGCACTACTCAAGTACAGCCTCGACGCTTCCCTCTTTCAGGTTCAGGCCTGCTACAACGGACTCTCTCCGGAAGCAGCCCAAGCTCGCCCGATTGCAGGCATGATGACCGCCAATGAGCAACTGGAGCACCTCTGCGAGGTCTGCCAAGCGGTCCTTACTCAAGCCGCTGGCGGAACCCACGCGTGGGGCGAATTTGTGATCCCCGATGAGTGGAAGCAGGACCGGATGGGAACCTACACCGCGCTGCGCCAGAAGGCCGTGGACACCCTGATGTCGGAGCCCCAAGAACCCCAACTCAAGATGGGCATCAACTACCTCTCGCTGCATGAGGCCTATCACGTGGGACAATTGGTAACTCTCCGCCTTACCCTCGAACCCGAGTGGAACTCCTACAGCATTTATCCTAATCACTGATGAACGAACCCCTACTCAAACGACTTTCCGAGGCCCACGGGATTCCCGGCCAAGAGGACGCCATTCGCGAGATCGTGAAGGAAGAACTCGCAGGGGTCTGCACCTTCGAGACCGACTACATGGGCAACCTTTTCTGTCGCCGAAGCGGCAAGGGCGGCCCGACCGTGATGATCGCGGCCCACATGGACGAGATCGGCTTCATCGTCAAGTTCATCGATGAAAAAGGCTTCCTCAGGCTTCAGCCGCTAGGAGGATGGGACCCACGGCAGATGGCCAGCCAGAGGGTTTTTGTCCACACCCAGTCGGGTCCGATCAATGGTCTTCTCGCGGCTGAGGTCAAGCCAAAGCACATGCTGAGCCCGGAAGAGGCCAACAAAGCCATTACGATCGACCAGTTCTTTGTCGATTTGGGCCTCACTGGCGAAGAAGCCAAGTCCAAGGTCCGCCTGGGAGACATGGTCACCATGAACCGGACCTTCCAGACCATGGGTCCGCTCGTCACCGGAAAGGCGATGGACAACCGCGTCGCGGTCTACACGATGATCGAATCGATCAAGGCCGCCAAGGATCCCGTCGCCGAGATCGTCGGCGTGGCTACCGTTCAGGAGGAGATCGGCCTGCGGGGAGCCACCGCGGCTGGGAGTGCCCTCAAGCCGGATATCGCTCTCGCGATCGACGTGACTTTGGCCAACGACATCCCTGGAATTCCCGAGCACCAATCGGTGACCAAGCTCGGCCACGGCACGGCGATCAAGATCATGGATAGTTCGCTGATCTGCCATCCGAAGGTCGTGGCCCATTTCCGCGCTCTCGCCGAAAAGCATGAGATCCCTCACCAGATGGAGATCTTGAGTGCTGGGGGGACCGACGCTGGGGGTATCCAGCGGTTGCATGGAGGAATCCCGAGCTTCACATTGAGCGTCCCCTGCCGCTATGTCCACACCGTCAATGAGACGATCCATCGGGGCGACCTTGACGCCAGCGTGGACCTCCTCGCCCGGTACCTGGAAGACGCCCACAACGGCAAGTATCGGTACGACTAGGACTGGTGGTAACTTAGAGGGGTGATGACCCCCGCCGCTGTTTCTTTGGACGAACTCTGTGTCAATGCCATCCGTGGCCTCTCCATCGATGCCGTTCAAAAAGCAAACAGCGGCCACCCCGGCCTTCCTCTTGGGGCGGCGCCGATGGCCTATGCCATCTGGAAGCGTCACCTGCGGCACGCCCCAAGCCAGCCCCAATGGCTGAATCGCGACCGCTTCATCCTCAGCGCCGGGCACGGGAGCGCGTTGCTGTATTCCCTGCTCCACCTCACCGGCTATGACCTTCCGCTGAGCGAGGTCCAGGCCTTCCGACAGATCGGAAGCAAGACTCCTGGCCACCCCGAAAATCACATCACCCCAGGGGTCGAGATGGCCACCGGACCCCTCGGCCAAGGGATCGCCACATCGGTGGGGTTTGCCCTCGCCGAGCGGTACCTAGCCGCGCGGTTCAATCGCCCGGAATTTCCCATTTTTGATCACTTCACCTATGTAATCTGCTCGGACGGAGACCTCATGGAGGGGGTCGGTCAAGAGGCCGCATCGCTGGCCGGAACGCTGGGTCTCGGCAAGCTGATCTGGGTTTATGACAGCAACGGCATCACGATTGATGGCAGCACCGACATCGCCTACCGGGAAGATGTGGCGGCCAAGTTCTCCGCTCTCGGCTGGCACGTGCAGAGCGTGGATGGCATGGATGTCGACGCCGTGGACCGAGCCCTGCAATCGGCCAAGGCTGAGACCGCGCGTCCCTCGATCATCATCGCCACCACGATCATCGGCTTCGGCAGCCCCAACAAAGCCGGAACGAGCAAAGTCCACGGAGCTCCGCTGGGAGAAGAAGAACTCCGGCTGACCAAAGAAGCCCTCGGACTCCCAGCGGAACCGTTCAGCATCCCAAATGACGCACGCGCCGCACTCGATGCCCGCGCCGCCGGAGAAGCCCACATCGAGGTTTGGGACTCCCTTCTCACCCGCTACCGAGCAAACTTCCCCGAGCTTGCGGCCGAATTGGACCAAGTCCTTTCTGAAACCTGGGATTGCACCTCTGTCGCCTGGCCCGAGTTCAAATCGGTCGCCACCCGAAAGTCCAGCCACGACTGTTTGCTCGCCCTCGCGAATCACTTCCCGACCCTAATCGGCGGATCGGCCGACCTCGCCGAGAGCGTCTACACCGACCTACACGGGATGGGCCTCCAGTCCGCCCAAGACCCGAACGGAAGGAATATCGCCTTTGGGATCCGCGAACATGCGATGGCCGCCGCCGTCAACGGGATCACCCTCCATGGCGGATGCCGCGCCTTCGGCGGGACGTTCTTGATCTTCAGCGACTACTGCAAACCCTCCATTCGACTCGCCGCGCTGATGGAGATTCCGAGTATCTTCGTCTTCAGTCACGACAGCATCGGCCTTGGTGAAGACGGACCCACACACCAGCCCGTAGAGCAGATCCTCGGACTGCGGTCCATCCCCAATCTGAACGTCATTCGACCGGCCGATGGAGCCGAAACCGCGGTCGCTTGGAGCCTGGCACTTGAGAGCGAGGATCGTCCGACGGCCATCGTGACGAGTCGGCAAAACCTGCCCGTAGTGACCAACGAGGCCCCCGCCGAACATCCCGCCCGAAATGGGGGCTATGTGTTGCAGGATTCCGACGGCGTCCCCGACCTGATCCTCATCGCGACGGGGAGCGAGGTGAGTCTTGCCCTGCAGGCAGCCGAGGCTCTCGAAGGGGTCAATTCCCGGGTCGTTAGCATGCCCTGCACGCGGATCTTTGACGAGCAACCAGAAGCTTATCGGAACAGCGTTTTGATCCCCAGTATCCCTTCCATCAGCATCGAGGCGGCCACGACTCTTGGTTGGCAAAAGTACAGCGATGTCCAAATCGGGATCGATACCTTTGGGGCGAGCGGACCCGGACCCAAGCTGATGGAGCACTTTGGATTCACCGTGGCAAACGTCGTCGAGACGGCTCGGAACCTCTTGAGCTAAAGAACGGGTAAGAATGCCCTATGCGGCGCGGCATCGGGCTTCTCCTACTATCTATTCCCCTCTTTGCCTTCGGCAAGACGAGCTTCACCCCCGAGATGCAGTCTCGCCTTGAGCGGCTCATCCAGTTCCCGTTGGTTCACGGACGTTCGCCTGCCGGGACGGCTCTCAGTCCGGACGGCAAACGAGTCGTCTTCGGCTGGAACAAGACGGGTGAACGTCGGCTCGACCTCTGGATGATGGATCTACCGAATGGCGAACCCCGTCAGATCCTAGAAGCCAAGTCGATCTCTCGGCCCCTGAACCAGGACGACCGCCGAAAGGAAGAAGACAAGAAAGAGGAGGAGCTCTACGATGGCGGTATTGTCGGCTTCACCTGGTCGCCCGATAGTCGGACCTTCGTTTTCCAGTATCGGGGCCGCACCTGGATGATGGATGCCAACGGCACCAACCTCCGGCCACTCTTTGATACCAACGAGCAGATTTCGCAGCCGACTTTTTCTCCCGACGGTAAGCAGTTGGCTTTCGTCCGAGGGCAGAACATCTTCACGTTCGACCTTTCGGCCCGGACCCTCAAGCAACTGACCTTCATCAGCGCAGGCGGCACGGGGCTCTACGGCTTCGATTGGTCACCCGATAGCAAGTACCTCTCGATGAGTTGGTACGACCAAAATCGCGAGGGCTCGGCTCAAATGATGGACTTCAGTACCGATCGCGCGACCGTCCGGAACATTGGCCGCGACTGGAACGGAGACCAGGGGTACAGCTTCCAGTTTGGCGTCGTGCCGAGCAGCGGGGGCCTGGTGAAGTTTGTCGAAATTCCCAAGTACCACTGGCAGATGAGCTCGGCCTGGGCTCCCAACAGCAAGCGGATCGCCCTGGTTTGGAAGGATCCGGACAGTCAGAACATGACCCTGAGCCTGATCGACCCCGACACGGCCAAGAAGCGCGACATCTACAAGGAGACCGCCCCCAAGAACTACATCCCCAACTGGCGGCCGGTCGAGTGGACTCGCAACAGCGAACGGCTCTTGCTCGGTACCGACATCGCCGATGGAGCCTTTACCTGGCGGCACGTCATTTCAATGGACACGCGGGGACGGGACGTGAAGCCGTTCTACAAGGAGAATCACGACGTTTCGGCCCTTGGCCGCCCGCAAGACTCCGACCGGGTGATCTTGGCCACCCACCAGCGGTCGCCGTTGATGAACGAGATCACCATCGTCGAACCCGATGGACGTCGAACGGTTCATGCCCCACTGGAGGGCTTTAACACCCCACAGCAGTTCGACAACTCGGGACTCCCGCAGACGTCGCTCGACGGAAAGACGATCATCACCTCGGCCAGTCGCCCCTCGGTACCGCCCGAGATCTACCTGATCGAACCGGCAGTCAAGCGCATGACGGTCAGTCAGCCCGAATCCTTCAAGGAGCTCGTCTGGGCTCCGAGCAAAGAAGTCAGCTTTCCCGGCCCAGACGGAACGATGATCCACGGGGAACTGATCCTTCCTCCGGACATGAAGCCCGGCGAGAAGATCCCGGCCGTTCTCAGCGACCTCTATGCCAATACGGGCAAGAAGTCTTGGGCTGGCTACTTCCCGAACTTCCTCGCCACCGAAGGCCGGATGGCCGTCCTACTACTCGACATCCGAGCCAGCTATGGCTACGGTGGAGAATTTCATAGTGGCTACTTCCAGCGAATGGGGGTGATCGACGCCGACGAATGCGTGGCCGCCGCCAACTACCTCAAGACGCTCGGATTTATCCGCGAAGATCGAATCGGTTGTTGGGGCTGGAGCTACGGCGGGTTTCTCACCTGCATGAACCTGCTGACCAAGCCCGGGGTGTTCCACGCCGGCGTTGCCGTAGCCAGCGTTACCGACTGGAAGAACTACAACGAGGGCTACACACGACAACGCCTCGGCCGGGTGGACAAGAACGAGGAGGTCTACAAGAAGACCTCACCGATCCACCACGCGGCTGGGCTTCAGGATAACCTGCTGCTCATCCACGGCATCCTCGATGACAACGTTCTCGCCCACGACACGATCCGTCTCATGCACAAGCTGATCGAGGAAAACAAACACTTCGACGTGATGCTCTACCCGAAGGACGACCACGGGATCTCCCGCGAAAAAGCCCGGCCTCACGTCTATGTGACGATCGCCCGGTACCTGATCGAGAAGCTCCACGAGGAGTGAAGAGGGGGTAGAAATTGGAGACTAGAGAGTAGAGACTGGACACTGGAGAGTACGGACTTGGGTGTTGGGATAGGAGACTCGGATGGCACGAGTCTTCTCCCGCCAGTCTCTAACCTCTACTCTCTAACCTCTACCCCCCAACCAACCTACCCATGCCCTTCTTGGGCGAAGGCTTCGAACACGGGCAGGAAGAACAGCCACTCATCCCGGCGCTGCGCCTTGAGATAGGCAGGCAACGAGATGTAAGGGATGAAGTGCGGCCGGCGAGGAGTCTTTTTCAGCTTCATCTTCGCCTGCTGGGGGGTTTTGTCGCCCTTCTTCAGGTTGCACCGGCGGCAACAAGCAACCAGGTTGTCCCAGGTGTGCGGACCACCCATCCACCGCGGAATCACATGGTCGATCGTGAGGTCTCGACCCTTGGCTCCACAGTATTGGCACGTGTATCCATCGCGCGCGAGGACGCTATGCCGCGAGAGTCGCAGCTCGGGCATGGGTCGGCGTACGTGATATTTCATCTTGACCACCGAAGGAGCATCCAGCAAACCACTTGCGGTGCGCACACCTTCGTCGTGATGCTGAATCACATCGGCTTTTCCCAGCATGATAAGCGCCATCGCACGCCGCAGATGGCAAACATTCAGGGGTTCAAAATCACTGTTGAGCAAGAGTACTTCTTGGTTGGACATCCGAATCACTAGGCTCCGTTTTGGGTTGGCAGGGCAAATGAGTCCGCTGCAGAACGTGGCCTTAACGAGAACGAGCGAATGAGGCTCGGACCGCCAAGGCGTGGGGAGTCAGAGAAAAGGGCCTGGACGCGTTCGCGCCCAGACCCTTTGGCAGCCACGTTCGCACCGACACGTATTATCGTGTCCGTCCACATCGGTCTATGGTGCGGGCGCAAGGTTGCAAGCATGGGTCTACCGTTCTTAACGTGATTCTCCCTCATAAAGCCGCGCATTCGTACAAATTTAAAGGAGATTTAACAATTCTGAATCGCAGTCCCCGCAGGAATAACAGTGCCCGCCCGAGCGTGTCCCCACAAACATGCCAGAAAAAGCATTGCAAAAAGTGGCAAAACGTTGTATCCTCTGCCTATTCTGCCAGCAGGGCGGATGAATTCCAAGGATGGAACGAAAAGCATGAATGTGTTGAAGGTTATCGGGGGTAAACGCCTCCAAGGCTCAGTGGATATCACCGGTAGCAAGAATGCTGCTCTCGCGATTCTCTCGGCGGTCCTCTTGGCCGACGGAGTGACGACGCTCTACAACGTTCCCGATGTCAGCGACATCCACATCAAGCTCCGCCTGCTCTCACGGTTCGGCGCAACCTACGAGTGGCGAGAGGGTGCCCTCATCATCGACACTCGCAACCTGCACACCGCCGAGGTCGAAGAAGAGCTTGTCCGCCCGATCCGGACCTCGTTCTACATCCTCGGTTCCCTGCTCGCTCGCCTCGGCAAGACCCAACTTCCGGCTCCGGGCGGCTGCAACATCGGGGCCCGCCCGGTGGACCTTCACATCAAAGGCCTGCGGATCCTTGGGGCTGAAATCGACCTTACTGGCGGGATCTACTACGCCGAAGCCCCCAACCTTCAGGGCGGCGAAATCTATCTCGACTTCCCCAGCGCCGGCGCGACCCAGCACCTGATGGCCACCGCCGCGCTCACGCCGGGGATGACCGTGATCCAAAACGCAGCAATGGAGCCGGAGATCGTCAGCTTGGCCGCCTTCCTGGGTGCCATGGGTGCCCGCATCGAAGGCGCGGGGAGCAGCACGATCACCATTCAGGGGATGGACCGCCTGACCGGATGCGAGTTCCGCGTACCTGCCGACCGACTTCAAGCTGGGACGTATCTCCTCGCAGCCGCGATCACCGAGGGCGACGTCACCGTCCGCGGCGTTATGCCCGAACACCAAACCGCACTCCTGAACAAGCTCCGCGAAGCCGGAGTGGATTGCAGCGAGGGTCACGACTGGGTCCGAGTTCAGATGGTCGGCCGGCCGGTTGGCGTGCAAAAGATCAAGACGATGCCCTATCCCGGGTTCCCGACCGACATCCAGCAACCCATGGCCGCCCTGCTCGCCATCGCCGATGGCAACAGCACGATCGAAGAAACGATTTATGAGGGCCGGACCGGCCATGTGAATGAGCTAAACCGCATGGGAGCCAAGATCATGGTCCAAGGTGGCCGTGTGAGCCACATCGACGGCGTCGAACGACTGACTGGGGCGCACGTCGTGGCCAGCGACCTTCGCGCAGGGGCGGCGTTGGTCCTCGCCGGACTCGCCGCCGAAGGAGAGACGATCATCCGAAACGTCCACTTTATTGACCGCGGATACCAGAATTTCGAACAGACTTTGACCGCGCTTGGGGGTGACGTCGAGCGAATCCCGGTCACCGAGTTCGAACAGGCGCTATCATAATCCTACTATCGCAAAACTTCGCCTCGTAGCAGAACTCGGAATCGATCTCGGGACGGCCAATATCTTGGTCTATCGTCGGGGTCGCGGCATCGTGCTCAATGAGCCGACCGTGGTCGCCATCAATACCAAGAACCAAAAGGTCTTGGCCGTCGGACTGGAGGCGAGGGAGATGCTGGGCCGAACGCCGGGCAACATCACGGCGATCCGACCTCTGAGGGATGGCGTCATTGCCGACTTCACGACGACCCAGAAGATGCTGGAGTATCTCATCGACAAGGTCTGCGGCTCGCGGCGACTCTTCAGGCCGCCCCTGATGATCTGCGTCCCCAGCGGAGTCACCAACGTCGAACGACGGGCCGTGATTCTGGCCGCCAAGAACGCCGGTGCCGGCGAGGCCATGGTGATTGAGGAGCCAATGGCGGCCGCGATCGGCGCCGGACTCCCCATCGAATCCCCCGGCGGAAACATGGTCGTCGACATTGGCGGTGGAACCACCGACATCGCGGTGATTTCGCTCGGCGGCATTGTCGCCTCAGCCAGCATCCGAGTCGGCGGAAACCGACTGGATGAGGCGATCATCCGGCACATCCGCAATACCTATAATCTGATGATCGGTGACCCCACGGCCGAGGAAATCAAGATCAAGATCGGCTCGGCCTATCCGCTCGCCCAAGAACTCCGGATGGAGGTGCGCGGCCGGGACATGGTTGCCGGACTTCCCCGCACGGTCGAGGTCACCAGCGAGGAGATCCGCGACGCCCTAAGCGAACCCGTCCGGTTGATCGCCGAAAAGCTTTGCACGGTCCTCGAAGAGACGCCTCCCGAACTCAGTAGCGACATCATCGAACGTGGGATTACCCTCACCGGTGGAGGAGCACTCCTGCGAGGATTGGACCGGCTTCTCTACAGCGTCACCGAGATCCCCGTCCGCGTGGCCGAGAACTCGATGGACTGCGTGGCCGTTGGGACCGGACGAGCGCTTGAATCGATCGATAAGATCCGCGAAGCGGGAGCCGTCAGCGACCTATGACCGCGCTCTTGCTCGGTACGATCATTTGGAGCGGAGCGCAGGCTCAAACGGGCACCCTGGCCGAGTTCACCCAGGCGATGGACCAGTTCGAGAGTGCCTTCGAGACGGTCCTCAAGATCAAGATCCCCGATCGGCGGGCCGAGATTGCCCAAGTCGATCTCCCTACGTTGGTTTCCGAACTGGATCGCTGGGAGAAGAGCATCTGGCCCGTTCGCGCCATCACCCCACCCCGCCGGAGGTTTGACCCGAACGTGCTCGAAGGAATGACGGAGGGAGTCCAGAAGCCCCTGCGACGACTCATCGAACGAGGCTTTGTCCCCGCCAATGGCCCGCTCACCAGCAACAAACCCCTCACCGCCGAGCGCATCGGGGATGCGGTGGGCTACTTCATCTCTCGGACCGCCGAAATCACCCATCAGCCGAGCCGCAAGTTCACGCCTGCGCTGATGGACTAAGCCGACCTACGCCGGGGTAGGCAGAGAAAAGTCGAGCAAGACCCCGAGATCCGAGTAAGGCAAATCCCGAGACGCCAACCCCCGCTGGGCACAGAGCGCCGCCGCGTGACCGGCCGCCTCACCCAAGGAGCGACACACCGGCTGGATCCGGACCGCGCTTTGGGCCACGAAATCAGCGCTCAGGCATCGCCCCGCCACCCAAAGGTTGTCGAACCCCTTCACCACGATGCTGCGATAGGGGATGTCGTGATACTCCCCTGGGGGAAACTTGCGGTAGTCCAGCCCAACTTTGAGGTGGATATCGACCGGATACCGGTTGCGGGCTACGGTGTCTTCAAACTTGGAGCAATTCTGATGGTCGTCGGCGGTCAAAACGTAGTCGCCGACCACGCGTCGGCTCTCGCGGATTCCCATCAGGGGCGCGATCCCGCTCACAAACGCGTCCTGATAGCCCGGGAAGTATTCCCGCATAAATCGGGCGATCCGGAAGATCTTGGCGCGGCCAACTTGGAAGGCGCGGCTGAGTTGGAACGGGTCAAGGGGATCGAGGTCGCTGATCCGAGGCGCGTTGAAGGCCATCTCGCCCGGACAGCCATTCATAGTGAAAATCTGGAAGTACCCGAGGTCGTCCTCTTCCAGGATGCCCCGCTCGATGGCTTCTTCGATCCACGGCTTCATGGGGCTGGTCTTGGCTTCGCCAAATCCGGTCTCGAGGTGTCCGGGGGCTCGGACGCGCCAATGCTCGAATTCATGGCGCGCTTGCTCCAGATCGATGTTTCCCATCTTGAACCTCAGGGTCATCGGCTGGTGAATGCCGTCCTCGTTGCCGCTCATGATCTCGGCCCCGGCCAAAAAGCTCAACTCCGCGTCACCGCTACAATCGATAAAGCTCTTTCCTTCGACCCAGAAGCGTCCTCCGCGCCCTACCACTTCGATCGCGGTGATGCGGTTGCCCTCCTTGCGGACATCGGTCAGGGTGGTTGCGAAGAGCGGAACCACCCCCGCGTCGGCGGTGACCTGGTCCATCATGTGGGCCATGTAGATCGGGTCATACCAAACGTCGCCGTGGAGCTCGCCCGGAGCGGCGGGCTGAAAGCTATTCTGCGCCGCGACCAATTCAAGGTTGATCCCTCTGTCCAGCTTGAAGTCGCCGAGATAGTTCGGCATCATCGGAGTGACCCAGCCGTTGGCCTGAGTCCCGCCAAAGCTTCCCTGCTGCTCCACAACGAGGGTTCTAGCCCCGTGGCGCGCGGCGGCGATGGCGGCGGGCGTTCCGGCGGTGCCTCCGCCGACGACGATGACGTCAAACTTCTGAACTTCGGGACTCATACGACTATCACGCGGACGATCTCCGGGTGCGCGTCCTTAAGTGTACGCTCAATCCGGGACTTGACGGTGAGATCGACAAGGGGGCAAAACGCGCACGCACCGCGCATCTTGATCTTCACTTCCCCGCTCTCGTTCCACTCCAGCAGCTCGACCTTTCCGCCATGACTGGCGGCGTACGCCTGAACCGTGGCCAGGGTTTCCTCCAACTGACGGAGCCGAGGATCCCGCTGGACTGAGCGTCCCTTGAACCGACCCCACATCTCCATTGAGACTACGTTTGACAAGCCCCAAACGGACCCCGAAGTCGGGCATTCCTGTGCGGGGGCGGCTCGAATCTGGTATCCTTTGGATATTCCCCCGACAGAAGGAGCCTAAGATCGGCGTATCTGTCCAGCGGTTATGAGTACGATGAGCGATCAACAAAAGCCCAGTATGAAGGCTCCGTCCAGCATCCCCATCCCTAAGAGCAAGAGGGGTCTCAAAGGATTTTGGCAAGACACGCTCGCAGAAATGAAGAAGGTCCACTGGCCGACCCGGCCCGAGACCAACCGCCTCACGGGAACGGTGATCTTGGTGTGTGTAACTCTGGTGGTCCTCCTCTATGGCCTCTCTGTTGCAGCTGACCAGATCCTCAGAATCATTTTAAGGAGATAGTCACTCAGAAGATGGCCAAGGCATGGTACGCGGTCCACACGATTGCTGGACACGAAAACAAGGTTAAGGAACTTCTCACTCGACGAGCCATCGTGGAGGGGTATTGGGAATATGACCTCTTCGAGATCCTAATCCCCACCGAACCCGAAATGACGACTCGGGCCGGAAAGAGGGTCGTCCGTGACCGCAAGGTCTTCCCCGGCTATATCCTCGTTCAGATGAACATGACCGACGACACCTACAAGTTGGTCAAAAACACAAGCGGCGTCACAAGTTTTGTCCAGAGCGGAAGCAAGCCCGTGCCGCTTGAAGATTGGGAAGTCCAGCGGATTCTGAGAAACCTGGAGAGCAGCAAAGAAGCTCCCAAGGTTGCCTACAGCAAGGCCGACATCATCCGCGTCATCGAGGGGCCCTTCAGCGAATACACCGGCAAGATCGAAGAGGTCAACGCCGACCGCGAAAAGCTTCAAGTCCTCATCAACATCTTCGGACGAGAAACCCCAGTGGAGCTCGACTTTAACCAAGTCGAAAAGATGTGAGCGGGCTCACCGTCGCATCCAAGCGCCCCTGGCAATTGGCTCCCTCTTATCCCGAGGTTGAGCAGTCATTCGTCCGCGAACTCGAAGTCCCGCCCGCCATCGCTCGAATCTTGGCCGGACGGGGCTTCGATTCTTCAGCCCGCGCACGAGAGTTCCTCCACCCCAGCCTCGATTCGCTCCACGATCCAAGCCTCCTTCCCGACTATGACCGCGCCCGGGCCGAGATCCTAGGGGCCATCAGCCGCAAGGAGAAGATCTATGTCCACGGCGACTACGACGTCGACGGCGTAACCTCGGCCGCGATCCTCACCCGGTTTCTCCGCGCCATCGGCGGCGACGTTGCCGTACATGTGCCCCATCGTCAAAAGGAAGGTTACGGAATCCACCAGATGGCCATCAACGAGGCCAAGGAGATGGGAGCCCACCTCTTTCTCACCTGCGACTGTGGCATCTCGGCCCAAGCCCAGGTCGAAGCCGCCAAAGAGGCGGGGATGCGGGTCGTCGTCACCGACCACCACGAACCAGGCCCTGTTCTCCCCAAGGCCCACGCCGTCGTCAATCCTCATCGGGAGGACTCGACCTACCCGTTCAAGAACTTGAGTGGTGCGGGGGTGGCCTTCAAGCTCTGTGCAGGCCTGACCCGCGATCTCCAGCACCCCGTCGAAGGGTTCTATCGGGCCTATCTCGACCTCGTAACTCTCGGCACGGTGGCCGACGTCATGCCCCTGGTCGACGAGAACCGAATCCTCGTCCGGCACGGCCTAGAGCGCATCCGCGCATCTCAGAAACCAGGTCTCCAAGAACTCCTGCGGGTCGCATTCAACGAGATTCCCAACACCCTCAAGTCGGACCACGTCGGATTCCAAATTGGCCCAAGGCTCAATGCGGCCGGCCGCCTCGATGACGCTTCCCTCAGCCTCCAACTCCTGATGGAGAAGGACCGAACTGCGGCCCGGGAACTCGCCCTGCGACTCAACGAGATCAACGACGCTCGAAAGCTTGAGCAATCTCGAATCGTAGACCAGGCGGTCGAGATGGTCCGCGAACTCGAGCTCGATAAGCAGCCAATTCTCGTCGTCTCCAATCCTGGCTGGCCCAGCGGAATCATCGGCCTTGTGGCCGGCAAGCTCCTCGATACCTTCGAGCGACCTACGTTCGTGATCAGCTATGAGGAGGGATCCACGACGGCTAAGGGGAGCGCCCGGTCGTTGCCCGGATTCCACCTAGCCGAGGCCATTCACGGTCTTCACACGATTTGCAGTGGCGGAGGCCACGAGCTTGCAGCCGGGATCGGGATCGAAGTGGACCGGATCGCCGAATTTAAGCAAGCAGTCAATGCCCTCGCCCAAGAAATTGGATACGTTCCAGCGCCCGCTCCCCTCCACATCGATGCGGAGGTCACCGCCGAAGAGGTCGATCTTGACGTGATGGACGAGTACGCGCTGCTCGAGCCGTTCGGCGCAGAAAATCCTCGGCCCACCTTTGTTTCGCGACGGATGAGGGTCGAATCCAAGGTCCCGCTGAGCAACGGCAAGCACACAAAGATGATCCTTCGGTCCGAATCCGGGACCCGGCGTGACCTTTTGGCATGGAACCGAAACGAAGACCTGGGATGGGTGGAACCCAACGACTCAATCGACGTGGCCTACGAGCCCAGCATCAACGAGTTCAACGGGAACCGGTCGGTTCAGTGGAAACTGGTCGACCTAGCGACGAGTGGCTAGGTCGCGCTGATCGCCGATGGTGATCTTCAGGTTCAGCAACGCCTCTTGACCTAGCCGCCGCACTTTCAGCTCGACTACCTCGCCGACCACCTGGTCGAACAAGGCGCGAACGAGATCGAACCGGTCTTCGACGGCGATCTCGTTGATTGCAACGATCAGGTCGCCGGTCCTGAGCCCTGCGTCGTCGCTCGGCGAACCCTTAGTGACATCCACCACCAGAGCGCCTGGCTGCTTGCCTTCTCCGAAGAATGCGCCAATGGTCGGGTGCTTTGGTAACCGACTCGGCGAACGAAAACCATCCACAACGCGCTGAATTACCCTCGGCCCCAGACTATAGGCGACCGTCAGTCCGGTCGGGCCGTACTGGGCTTTGTTCATGGACTCCTTTTTGGTCGCGACAGGCTCCAAGGTGGCCGAGACGATCGCCACGAGTTCACCATTGGAGTTAAAGACCGGGGCCCCGCCAAAGCGGATGCTGGGGGTCTCGAACCGCATTTCGGTCAAGGGGAGGTAACGCGAGTTCGGCTTCATCAGCCCAACCCGGTTACTTCCGACCCATTCACCGCGGAGGACCCCCGAAGGAAGTCCGGCCAAGAGCCACCCCTCGTCAGGCTGCGCTGCAAGCCGAACCGGCTTCATCCGGGCCAACTGCTGGTCCATCGACCGACCGAGCAACAGCGCAAACTGCGTGACCTCGTCGGTGCTGACCACGTCCAATGAAACCAATGTCCCCTGAGGCGTCCGGCCCCAAACCTGGGCTTGGTCGACCAGGGAGGAAGAAACCAAGAAGAGACCAGTGCGGTCGATCAGGATCGCATAACCCCTCCCAGCGGAGCGACTTTCGATCTCCAGCAAGGATTCTCGGGCGGACTCCCAAACCCGCTCGGCCTCGACCTTGTCGGGGGTCGTGGTCCACAATGCGGCCACAAAGAGGGCCGGACTAACCACCGACAACCACATCGCCGCCTCCCTTGATTTCAGTGGCCGACTGAGCCCCGGTAGAACTCACATCCGAGCTGATGATGACGGGCGGACCCTGATACTCTGATTCGGAAGTTCCCGCATCCGCCGTGACCGCCGCTTGGCCTCCCGGGCTCGGGGCTCCCATGCCCGACTCCGCCGCCGAGGTGGCCTCCTTCATCACGATCATCGTGTTGGAATCAAATCTGGGCTGGGTCCGCTCCCGACGCTTACGCCGCGGTTCGCGGACCTTGCTTTCCCGACCTTGAGAGGAGGTCATCTGGGCCGGTTTTGGCGAAGGCGGAACCACTCGAACGGTCAAGGGTTCGCTCGAGACTTCTGTGGTCGTGGTTTCAGCCGTCTCGATGGGAGCGTCGTTCTTGGCCAGGGGTTGCTCGGGTGGAGCGGCCACCGCGTCCGAGGAGGTCGCTTCGGCCCCATCGATGGCGCCCATATTGGCCACCACATCGGCCGGTGAAATGACCGGTGAACTGGGCGAGGTCGCCTTCAGCGCCCAGAAGAGCAAACCGGCAACCACGACCGCGCCGCCCTGCATCGCAAGGAACGCCCCAACCGACGACTGGTACCACTTCTTGGGACGAATCGTGATCATCTCCGGCTTGGTGATTCGGTCGGAGACTCGGGCAAAAGAAAGCTGACTTTCGGGCAGGTCGTCACGCATGGCCTTCAGTGCCTCCTTCATTTGAAGGTAGGTCTGGGCATCGGGATGGGAGCTCGCTTCCCCATCCATTACTCGCGACATCAGATCGTCGTGGTTCTTGTCCATCTTATGCTGGGTCTCCTAAAAGCGGGATCACTCGGTCGCGAAGCGCTCGACGGGCGCGGAGCACCCGGAGCTTGGCTCCCCCAACCGAGCAGTTGTACATCGAGGCGATTTCTTGGTATTCGCGCTCCTCGATGTCGCGCAAGACGATCATGGCCCGGTGGTGTTCGGGGAGGGCCATCAAGGCCTTTTTGAGGACTTGGATGCGGCGATCTCCCTCCAAGTTTTGAACCGGGTCTTCGTGCTCACCAACGGTCATCCACGTGAGGGCACCCCCCGCTTCTTTTTGCTCCAGATTCGTGCGGCGGGTGCTCATACGGGCCCGGTCGGTGACCAGGTTACTCGCGATCCTGAGCAGCCACGTGGTGAACTTGGCCTCGTCTCGATACTTGTCCAGGTTTTGGTGGGCCCGGACAAAGACCTCCATGGTCAGATCATCGGCATCGTCTCGATTCCGCACCATCTGATAGACGAATCGGTAAACCATGAGTCGGTGCTTGTCGAACAGTTGTTCGAAGGCTCCGAGGTCCCCATGACGTGAACGCTCAACTAGAGACTCATCCGAGTCTCCAGCGCTCATTTTAGGATCCATCCATCCAGTCAGGGGCATGCTCCAATCCATCCGTAAGCCGTCCTTTTCTCAGCGAATTGCTTCACAGGATGGACGTGTCTACGGCGAGTGCGTTTCCGGACGCATCCGGCAAGTCGAAAAGTTCGGTTCAATTGCTGGAAACTGGTTCAAAAATCGAGAGTCCAGCCTTGTTCCAGTCGCTCAAGAACCGCTCCAAGCCGCTCTCGGTGAGCGGATGCTTGAACATCATCTCCAAAATCTTGAGCGGCATCGTGGCGACGTGGGCCCCAGCCTCCAGCGACTGCACCACGTGCAGAGGGTGGCGGATGCTCGCGGCCAAGACCTCGCTCTCATAGCCGTAGTTCTCGACCATTTGGACCGTGTCGGCGACGGCGCGCATGCCGTCATCGCTGATGTCATCCACCCGGCCAACAAAGTTGCTGATATAGGTGGCTCCGGCCTTGGCCGCCATCAGGGCCTGGGTGACCGAGAAAACCAGGGTGACGTTCGTCTTGATTTCGCGCTCCGTCAGTTCCCGGACGAGGCGGATCCCCGGCTCGATCAGAGGAACCTTGACGACGATCTGCGGATGCCAACTCGAAATCTCGAGCGCTTCTTTCAGCATCGTCTCGTAGTCGGTCGCGACGACTTCGGCGCTGATGTCGCCGCCCGGGACCAGTTCGCAAATCTTGAGAACCGTTTCGCGGAATCCACGCCCCGACTTGGCAATCAGGCTCGGATTGGTGGTCACTCCGTCCAGAATGCCCCACTCGGCCGCCTTACGAACTTCTTCCAGGTCCCCGGTATCGACGAACAGCTTCATCGTCTTCTAGTTTAGCCGGTCTAGCCGATGGGTCCGCTCAGATCAAAGTTCACGCTAAGGATGATGTAGTCAAAAACCGTGACCAAGCCATCCCCGTCGAGGTCGGCCCAACGCGAGAACCCTGGATCGCCCTCGCCCGTGTCAAAGCTGAGCGAGAGGTCAATATAGTCAAAGATAGTGATCGAGTCGTCCCCGTCCACGTCGCCGTTGATCGGGGCAAAGTCGATCGAGCCGGGATTCCCTTGGGTCGTATTGTAAGTACGCTCCTGGGTTAGCCAGCCGCGGGGAGCGCGAATACGAAGGGTCGAAGTTCCTGCGATGGCGGGTCCATAGAAGAAGTACGAACCATCCGACTCGATCGGGATCGTCCGACGCCAAACCTTCCCATCCGGCTGCGTGATCTGAAATTCCGCGCGATCTGGAAATCGGTCGATCCGGTCCTGCCACTGAATCTGACCCGACACCAAGGGCGTCACGACGATGACCGCGTAGCCGCTAAAGTTGTTGCCGGTGTTGGTCTCGATTTCATAAGCAAAATGGTCGATTCCGACGAAGTTCCGATTGGGTTGGTATTCCAATGTGTCGGTTCCAATTCCTCCGGTCCCGTTTTGGGGGGCCGTACTGTTCACTCCAACAAAGGTCTCGGCCGGAGAAAGCCCCGTGCGCATCACGCGCACCGGATGTTGCCTCATCCCAGAATTGGCCGGGACGATGATGAGCGTGTGGGTTCCGACGATGTCAGGGACCAAATCAAACGTCGGTAGCACCGAGCCGGTATTCGAGTAAGTTGCGCGGATCCCGTTCGCCCCCGGCCCCAGAGGACCCGATCCACCGACTCCGGGATTCCCAAAGATCCTTGTCGTCGCGCCCGTCCCGAGAAGCCCCGGAGCGCCGCCGACTCGGGCCCGGAAGATCTGACTTCCACCCGCTCCGCCGCCGCCCGGGCCTCCGGTGCCTCCCGACATCCCGGGTCCGCCACTCCCCCCGCCCGCAGAAGCCGAGAAGCCCGATCCCCCAGTTCCGCCCGAACCACCGGTCCCGCCGGATCCTGGGGAACCGCCATCTCCTCCCTTTCCACCCGGATTGACCACGTACTGCGAGTGCTGCACAAAGCTTTCGGCCGAACCGACGTCGATAAAGGACACTGCGGAACCGCCGCCGAGGCCTCCTCGTCCACCCTTGCCGCCCTCTCCGCCGGCGCCACCCCCGCCACCGCCGCCGCCTGCGAACCAGTCGGAACTCCCGGCAAAGCCCCCACCGCCACCGCCGCCACCTCCGGCGTCACCGTGCTGGCCATCCCCACCATTTTCGCCATCGGGTAGAAACCAAGAGGTCGCACTGGCTCCAGGTGCACCATCCGTGCCCGGATTCCCTGCCCCGCCACTGGTTCCTGGAGCGGCTCCGCCGCTTATAAGGTTTCCGCCAAGTCCTCCAAAACCACCGCTGCCACCCGGCGATCCACTCCCAGCACTGCCATCAATCCCCTGGTTGAACACGAAGCCAGTGCCGCCTTTGCCCCCGGCTCCGCCGGAAGACCAGGGTGAGTTGCCTCCGGACCCACCGTTACCGCCAGGGTTGACCGAATTCCCGGCATTCTGTCCCTTGCCTCCCGCAGCTCCACTTCGCCCATTGGCGCCAGTAGCGCCATTCACACCAGCGGAGGTCGCGCCGGGAAAGAACACGCAATCAGTAAAGACCTGATTCGTGTTCGAGTCCACGACCACGCCAAACGTCGAGACCCCTGGTCCAGCGGCTGCAGTTGAGCTTGTAGAGAACACGACGTTCCCCATGAACTGTTGGATGGTCCCCCTCACGACTCCACCCACCGGATAGGGCGAAAGTGCTGTGGCCCGGTCCAGCAAATTCCTCGACCATCCGGCGCGAACGTCGTACCCACCGAAGAGACCGTCAATCCCAAAAATCACCGGCAACTCAAGATAGAAAGCAGAATCGGCGAGAACGGGGCGAGACTTCGGCAGGATCTCGGGGACTCGGTCTCGCTCCCAGTCCCACAGCGCTTCGGCGGTGAGAATCGCAGCGGTGAGGGTTTTCATCGGCTTGTCGATCGTCCCCACCCCGATGTCGGTTCCGTATCCAGGGTCGCTGGTCACAAACACCGAGCCATACCGTTCCCCGTCGATGCCGTCAAAGTTAGAGTCATTGACGAACCGGTCGGGAAAGTCCTGTACCGGCGGCGGGTAAAGGTTGTCGGGGCGAGAGGCCCCAACATGGGAGACTCCAAAAACCACCACGGAGAGGGCAACGACCCTTAAACCTACCGACATAGGGTCAGTATAGGTCCACTCCCTTCTGTTTGGGTTCTTGCAGTGGGGAAATTGCGAAAAACCTACCCACTCTACGAGGATGCGGAGATCATTCCGATTCCCTTTCCCGCTGTTGCATCTCTTGCAATCAGCTTTGCCCCGGCGGGAATCCGAAGAGCATCGCAAAGTCAAAGAGTGGTTGGATCCCACACTAGGCGGGACCCAACCATGTCAGATGCTCGCGATCAACCCCTAGCCGATCGGCCCGCTGAGGTCGAAATTCTGGCTAAGGATGATGTAGTCGAAGATCGTGACCGCCCCATCCCCGTCAAGGTCAGCTTGCGGGAGATATCCGGCATCACCCTCCGACTTATCGAAACTGCCCGAAAGATCGATGTAGTCGAAAATCGTGATCGAGTCGTCCCCATCCACGTCGCCATTGACAAGGCTAAAGTCCAGCAAGGCGTTCCCGGTTACGTTGGTGTTGTAGCTTCTCTTTTGGCTCAGATAGGTGCCCGCCTTGATCGTCACCGTCGACTTACCCGCAACCGCTGGGCCATAGAAGAAGTACGAACCGCCCTCGCTGACCGGCAGTTCATCGTTCCAAACCGAGCCATCCGGCATCGTGACGCGGACGGACATGGTGGTCGGGAAGCGGTCCAAACGATCGTTCCAGGTGATGCTGCCCGAAACCTGCGGAAGGACAACAAAAACTGCATACCCTTCGAAGTATCCGCCGCTTGACGTCGCAATGGCATAGATCAAGTGGTCGATGCCGACGAAATTCGGATTCGGCGAGTACTCGATGAAGTTCGTCCCGATCCCGCCGTTGCCGTTTGCGGGGCCGGTGTTGTTGACCCCCGAGAACGTCTCGGGTGCACCCAAACCTGTCCTCATGACCCGCACCGGTTGCCGTGTGACGCCCGAGTTCGCAGTGGTGATGAAGAGCGTGTGGGTTCCGACGATATCAGGCACGCCACTCACTCGCGGACGCTGAGATCCGGTTACAACCCGCCGGGCGAAGGTTCCGTTCGCTCCCGAGTCAAAGCCGCCAGCACCGCCAAGTCCAGGGTCACCGGTCCGAAACTCGCCCGCTCCGGGACCCATGTCAGGAGAAACAGTCCCGATCCGAGCGATATAGATCTGGTTACCACCAGCTCCTCCGCCGCCCTGGCCTCCGTTTCCGCCCGGCATACCGGGAGCACCCGAACCTCCACCCGCAGAGGCCGCGAATCCAGTTCCTCCACTCCCGCCGCTACCACCAGATCCACCCGAACCGCCGCTCCCACCGTTTCCTCCGTTGCCGCCCGGGCTCACGCGATAGAAACAGTTGACGGCCGCAGTACCGGGCAAGTTGGAGTCAAAGACCGCGACCGAGGATCCGCCGCCCTGGCCACCCTGTCCGCCTTGGCCACCTTCCCCCCCGGCGCCGCCGCCCCCGCCGCCGCCGCCACCAAATGCGTCGGAATCGGAAGCGTATCCGCCACCACCACCACCGCCGCCGCCGCCATCGCCGGGCATGCCAGGGGCACCCTGCTCGCCGTCGGGCGAGAGCCAGAACGTCGCACTTGCACCCGGGGCCCCGTCAGATCCGGTGACGCCAGTATTGCCGGAATTTCCACTGGAGGCCGGACCAGTGAAGAGTCCTCCGCCCACTCCGCCCTGGCCACCCGTTGAGGGGCTAAATCCTGAGCCAGAGCTTCCGTCGCCTCCGTCATTGAAAGTGAAGCCCGTCCCTCCCCAACCTCCGGATCCGCCGGAGCTCCAGGGTGAGCTACCGCCCGCGCCACCTTGGCTTCCACCGCCGCCAAAGTTGCTGCCTCCCATGCCGGGATTGCCCGAGGCTCCGACTTGTCCGCTGGCTCCATCGCCGCCATTCAAGCCGTTGCCCCCAGGCCCCGCATGGAAGTTGCAAAAGTTGAATATTTGCACAGCCGTCGCGGTGTTGATCAGACCAAACGAGGAACGGCCCGCCACAGCGGTTTGAGAGGCTCGGAAATAGACATTGTCGATGAACTGCGTTCGCGAGCCCTTCACGATTCCTCCAACTGGCAAGGTCCCAAAAACCTGGGCATTCGCGGTGAGCACCCGGTTCCATCCCGTGAGGGAAGCAAATCCCCCATAGAGCCCCTCGACCTCCCAGATAACCGGGAGCTCGTTATAGATTCCGGTGCCCACGATCACCGATCGAGGCGTGGGATTGGTCTCGGGGATGTTTTCGCGTTCCCACTCCCAGAGTGCTTCGGCGGTCAGGATAGCCGCGGTCAAGCTCTTTAGCGGACGGTTGATCGTGCCAAGGCCGTCGTCAAAGCCGGAGAACCCAGTCACAAAGACGGAGCCAAAACGCATGCCATCGATCCCGTCCCCATTGGTATCCACTGCGCTCGGATCTGGATAGTCCGCGAAGGGGGGTGGGTATAGGTTATCGGGGCGCGATCCATAGACGGACATCGTGCATAACCCCACGAGCACCACAGAAGCAGTCTTTAGGCGGCAAGGCATCGCAGCATTATAGTTCGACTTGCGCAGATTTCCAAACAATCCCAGGAGAAATCCCGTAAGGTCCCGGGACCCGGGGCGGACCGAGGCAAGATAATTGGCCGATCCTCAAAGAACTCTAAAAAATCCTTTCTCTACCCTTGGGGATCCAGAAAACATGGCGCATACTGCCATCTATGCCCCCAGGGGGCGGGAATTGTTGAATGAAAGCATTGCGGTCTTTGATCCTAACTGCCAGCGCCGTTGTCGTCGCTGCCGCTCACAGCCAGTCGATCTACCTTTCGGCACCAACGCCGAACGACTTCCAGTTTCAGTACTTCCCCCCGAGCGCTAGCCAGTGGGCCACCGGCGGATTCGGAAATGCGGGCATGAGCCCCGGCAGTTCGTTCAGCATCACCCAAGATGCCATCTACCAACTCGGATTCTGGTACCGGTCCGCAACCCAACCCCGGGAATACCAAGTCTGCCACTGGAGTTCCGTCACCACAGCGCCCGATGGAAAGTCCGGCTCGGTGGTCGCGCAGGAGGAAGTCAGCGGAGTCGGCAACGCTCTCGAATTCAAAATCAACTACAAGTTGATCGGGAACACCCCCGAGGCCGCCTATCTGAAGATCGATTGGTCGGTCAAGAACCTGCGGAACGTCTCCCAGGTCGTCCAGTTCTTCCCCTATGCCGACCTGCAGACCGAAGCCGACCCCTTCTTCGACAAGGTCACCTTCGACCCCCTGACCACGACGTTTAAGTACGACAGCATCAACAATGATGCGCTGATCTACTTCCGAAACCTCGGCCAAGCCCCGATCGGCTACGAATCGGCAAGCTACAGCGCCCTCCGTGGGAAGCTCGTGGACTCGCTAGCGACCGATTTTGTGAACACCGTTCCGAGCAACACCGGTGACCGCGCCACCGCCTTCCAATACGAACTCGCCTTGCCCGCTGGAGCAACCGAAAGTGGATCCGTCGGAATCGGCTACAACATGGTCCCCCCGGTCAGCTACCAACTCACGGGTAACGTGAACCTGGCCGACTATCTGGGCGATAATGCCCAACGACCGGTCACGGTGGAGCTCCGAACACCGGGAACGCAGACCGTGCTCGGAACGCAGACATTCACGCTTTCCAACCAGGGCAGCTTCGTCCTCGATACGACCCTCTTCGGAACCGTCGACGTCGCACTCACCGCGCCTGGTTTCCTTCGCAAGGTTCTCCCGAACGTCAACCTGAGCAGCAACCCCACGATTAGCACCTCGCTCATCAACGGAGACATCGATCTCGACAACAGCGTCACGATCTTTGACTACATTCAGCTCAGCTGGAACTTCGACCAGAATGTCGGGGATGAGGGAGTCAACGCTCTCGCCGATCTCGATGGAGATGGGAGCATCACGATCTTTGACTACATCGTCCTGAGTCAAAGTTTCGATCTGACGGGCGACCTCTAATCGCTCCCGTCAGGGGCTGGGCAGAGTCCTCTGCCTAGCCCCTATTTTTGTGCCTCGACCTTGGCAATCCCTTGATCGATGAACTCGGCAAAGGACTTCGCGTCGTAGGTCGAGCCCTGGAAGATCGAGATCACCTTCTCGGTAGTGGGATCCATCACCACGTAGACCGGAAGGGTTTTGGTATTGGTCAGCTTGGTTTGGAGGTCGGCATTGGCCTCGTCCACCCCGATCCGGTCGGTATAGAGCTTGACTCGCACCGATCGTTCCAGTTGCTCTCGGACGACGGGCTGGGGAAAGATGGTCTGTTCCATCTGGCGACAGTTGGTACACGTCACCCCAGTGAAGTCGATAAAGAGCGGCTTCCCTTCGGCCTTGGCCGTGGCAAGCGCCTTATCATAGCTATCGATCCACTCGAGCTCGCCCTTTTTGACGACCCCACTCTCGAGGCCGGGATACGGATCGGGCGGCAAGAACGAGCCTAGAGTGCCCAATGAGGCACCACGGATTCCGGCCAAGCAGTAGCCCGCGGCGACCAAACTCAAGACGGCAAAACCGCGCCGGAGCCAGCCGATGGGCTCTCGTCCCTCGGTGTGCCCGAGGCGGAGCCAGCCGAAGAGATAAAACCCGGCCATCGCCATGATCGCAAACCAGATTGCAAGGAAGACGGGCCGCGTCAACAGACCCCACTGATACACGAGGTCCACATTGCTCAGGAACTTCACTGCCGCCGCGACCTCCAAGAAACCCATAAAGGCTTTCACCGTCGCCAGCCAGGAGCCCGACCGAGGGAGCTTGCTCAGCCATTGGGGGAACAGCGCGAGCAGGAAGAACGGAATCGCAAACGCACTACTGAACGCGAGCATTCCAAAGAACGGATAGAGCCAATCGCCCTGGGTCGCCGCGATCAGCAGAGTCCCAACAAACGGGACCGTACAGGTGAACGTCGTCAGGCTGAACGTCACCCCCATGAAGATCGGACCGGCTAAACCGCCGCTGCGGCCCTTGCTGCTCATCCGGTTCACCAACCCGCTGGGGAGGGTGAGTTCGAACACACCGAAGAGGCTCAGCGCCAAAAAGATGAAAAGCGCAGCGAGGAACAGGTTGACGAATGGATTGGTGGCAAGCTGCTGGATCCCGCTTGCACCGAAGATTGCGGTAGTCAGTAGACCGACCCCGGTGAAGCTGACGATGATCCCCAGGCAATAGGCCAGCGCTCCGCGGGTGTTCGTTTTCCCTGGTTCGGCTGAGTTCTTGGTGAAGAAGCTGACCGTGATGGGGATCATCGGAAAGACGCATGGCGTGATCAGGGCCAAGAGTCCGGCCGAAAACGCCAAGAGAATGTAGGAGAAGAGCCCACCTTCGCGGGCCTTTTGCACTTCGGCGCTGGCTTGGTCGACCGGCTTGTCGTCAGTCGCCTCCGCAGCAGGCCCATCAGTCCCCTTTCGGGTGTCTTTGCCCGTGCTGAGGTTGTTGGGCTGCTCGGGAACCGTCGTCAGCGCAGCCAGACGATCGGGGCGCGCTTCCCCCGGTACGGGCGTGAAGGTCGCCGGGATCTCGGCGAATTCGGGGCGGGCGCACATTGTTTCGGTGCAGGCCATCCACCCGACTTTGACTTTGGCTTCCTGACTTCCGGAGAGTCCAGTCTTGAGTTGGACGGGAACGGCAAAGGCGACCTCGCCCTCGTGGTAATCGACATCCAGACTGAAGTTGGTATCGAACTTGCGCCCGGGGTCGGGTTCGATCGGGTCTCCCATTGCGGTGAGCGGACCCTCTAGGAGTTCAAAGCTCGTCGCAACCGGACCATTCTCGACCGGCCTCATCCCATAGATGCGCCATCCTTCGGGAATCTTGACCGTCAGGACCACCTGGGCGGCTTCCCCGCTTCGCGCGTCGGCTGGAACCAGCCGAGCCGACCACGACTCGGCCGAGGGCTGAGCGCCGGCCAGGCTCAGGAGCGCGAGCAGGGCGGAGAGAACGATCCAGAGTTTGCGCATCGAATTAGAAATGCTGGAGAAGCCAGTTTTGGTTCCGAGAAACCATTTCGGGGTGCCAGTCGTGACCCCAATCGTACTCGACAAGATCCTTTTCGCCCGCGAGCGCATCATAGATCTCACGCACCGATTCGGGCTTGGCGGCCGGATCCTTGAGACCCAGCGAGACATGGGTCGGAACTCGGCAAAACGCAGCCTGGTGACTCGTGTCGAAGTAGCTGAGCGTATGCCGGGCTCGCTCGTTCCCGAGCGGCTCGTTCTCGACGAAGTCAATGAGCTCTTTAAGCGGATATCGGTGGATGGGACGGTCAAACGCGGCCTCGATCCGGCCGAGAAACGGCATATCGGCACACACTGCCTTCACCAGGGGACACCAAGCCCCCAGCCAGATGCTGATGCCGCCGCCCTGGCTCATCCCCATCGCGCCCAATTGGTCTTCATCGACTTCGATCTGGGCTTGCAGAACGCGAACGGCCATCGCAGCGTGTTGCCAGAGGGTTCGGAAGATGTAGGTTTCGGGTTCGCCCACACCCTCGGCAAAGTAGCCCCGGCTGGGGTGGTACTTCTCTTGGTGAAAGGCATCCAAACCATGGAGGTTTAGGCTAAGCGACACCATTCCGGGACGGGTGCCAAATCGGTTGGGCAGCAGGCTCTCGCGGCCATAGGGCGGGACCCAAACAAAACCCGGAGCACGTGAAACGCCCTCGGGCAGAGCGATCCATCCGCTGAGCCGCTGGCCCCCAACGCTGCTGAACTCGAGGCGCTCGACCCGGAACCCATCCAAGGGGTAGTCGCTCCGTAGAGAGCGATGGAAATCGAGCGGAGCCGTCCGCACCTCTTCCCACGCTCGGCCCCAAAAGGCCTCGATATCCTCGGGGATCATGCCCCGACGGCGCGCTGCTGGGCTTCGACGTGCAGACCCGTGGTCATCAGCCAAGCCGTGGCGCGCTGAATCTCTTCGACCGGGCCTTCGAGCTGGATATGCGCCCAGCCGTAGTCGCTGTCGATGTTGGCCTTGACGATATTCACCTTGACCCCGAACTCTTTACCGACTTGCCAGAGCCAAGGGCGCGCCACTGCCTCCTTGCGCGCCGTGATCATCACGTCCACCGTTTCCATACCCTGATATTGTGGCACGTGCAATCCAGAACCCGAAACCTGGCCCATCGAGACTCAGCCTTGCCCGAGTGGCGACGAGGTCCACCACCCCACGGGCTATCCGCGGCCAGGGGAAGGGCTAGGAGCGTCAACACCACCTTTCCTCGGAGATAAGTCCCATCAAAGAGTTCGGAAGCTGGACTTGGACGGCCATTCTCTGGCATCATTCAACTGGTGCTCCGGGCACAGCCCAGGCATGGCTTTCGGTAATCGAACTGGCTTCATCGCACCAAAGGCACAAGAAAAAAAGGATCACCCTATCGCATCAATACCCAAGCACCCCTTTGAAGACGCGCTCATCCTCCTAAAGGAAGTCGAGGACTTTGCGGGATACGTCGCCGACGACCGCTATCGGCGGCGAGAGCTCAAGGAAAAACGAGCCAACCCCGACAACACACCCGACCGAAACAAGAAGATTGACTGCAAGTTAGAGGAAGTCGAGGCAGAACTCCCAAGAGTCGAGGAAGAACTAAAGCTTGCGCAGAAGGACCTAAGCTCGGCTCTGAGTACCCTCTTGGCAGAAGCCCCGGATCCGCTCCAGGCCCGGGCGATCGAGTTCGTCATCGAGGGTCGATCCGAAGAGGCTGAAAAGATCTACCAGGAACTCGACGCAAGGTTTCCGGCTCAGCCGCTCCGGCTCGCCGAGGTCTATGCGCTTGTGGGCAAGTGGAACGAGGCCCACGATCTGATCCGAAGCCTTGGCCCATCGGCGACTGCCGAAGAGCAGCTCGGCGGCCTCTGCTTGCTTACTGGAATGGCGCGGGCCCTCTATCACCGCGACGCAAATACGGAAGGAGTGCCGTTCGCCGAATCGGCGCTCGCTATGGCTCGGGATCTCTTCGGCCGTGGAACCCAGGAAACCCTCCCGATCCTTCGATTGGCCGGGAAGCTCCACGCAGAGGCCGAACAAAATGAGTTGGCACAACCTCTCCTTGTTGAAGCGTTCGAGATCTCCCGGAGATTTCTGGGCGAAAACAACCAGGAAACGCTCGATCTACAGGCGACCCTGAGCAAGTTCCTTTTTGACTGCGACGAGCTTGCCAAGGCCGAGCCGCTTCTGATCGATCTCCTCATGCGTCGCCGCGAAACCTTGGGAAAAAGCCATGAGAAGACCTTGGATACCTTGAACGAGTTCGGGTGGGTTCTCTTTGCGCAAGGTCGAGCCGACGAGGCGAAGCCCGTCATAGAGGAGGCCTATGGGCTTACCCGAGAAACGCTGGGGGACCACTCGGTGACGTTGGATAGCGTGCACTTACTGGGGCTGCTGCTGGCGGATTCGGCCAACCCAGCCGGGGCCGAACAGTTTGCGCTCGAAGCTCTGGCACTCTCGCGCAAGGTCAAGGGCGAGAAAGACAAAGACACCCTTCAAATTCAGGCCAACCTGGCAACTCTGTACGACCGGCTCGGCCGTCGAGCCGAAGCAACCCCAATCATCGCGGAGGCGTTCCAAATCTGCCGAGCGGAGTATGGAGGCGAAGATCCGCAGACGCTATCCTGCATGCAGCATTTTGCCTCGCTCGCTTGCGGGGGGAAGCACTTCGAAAAGCTCGAAGCTTTCTGCCAACTGGGTTTGGAGCGAAGCCGAGGGGTCCTGGGAGATCGCGACACCACCACCCTTGGATTTATGGGATTGATGATCTTGATGCACGTGCGATCTAAGCAATGGGACCTCGCCGAGCAGTTGATCCTTGAACAACTTCAAATCCGCACGGAAATGCACGGTCGCCGGCACCCCCAAACCAGGGACAGCCTAAGCGGACTCGCCTCTATCTATGAAGCGACCGGCAGGCTCGTCGAAGCCGAAAAGCTCCTTGTCGAATGCCAAGAAGCGTCCCGCCAAGATCTTGGCGAGCGACACCCTGAAGCTCTCAGCAACCTATACATTCTCGGCTCCTTCCATGCCCGAAGCGGCGATCGAGAGAAGGGGATTCGTCTTCTCTTACAAGCCGAGGTAGAGTCCCGCCACCTCGATGACGAAGTGGATCCTCGGCGTGGGATTTTGGAGAGGATCGCAGGACTCGGTCTCACCTACTTTCCCTAGCGTCGCTCGAACTCCTTCGCCGGTCCCCCGAATGGCGGGTTCTGGCTCTGATAGGGCGTATAGGACTCTGTTGGATAGATCGGACCTATCGGTCTGAAGAGGCCTAGATGACCCCTCATCGCCCACGGCCTAAGTTTCTTCCATACTTCGCCGACAATTTCACACAAGCGGGAGTGGATTTCCCGAAAAAAGTATCTCGGCGCGCAAGGATGAAAGCATGAGCCTCAAGATCAACACCAATATTCAGGCCCTCAACGCTCTGCGGAGCTTGACCGGAACCGTCAACCAACTCGGCGGCTCGATCAGCCGACTCAGCACCGGGCTCCGCATCGTAAACGCCAGCGACGACCCGGCAGGACTGATGATCAGCGAGGGGATGCGGACTCAGATCCGAGGACTCGACCAGGCGATCCGCAATAGCCAAGACGCGGTGAACATGGCCAAGACGGCCGAGGCCGCGCTTGAAGAAGTTCAGACCCTCCTTCGAAACATGCGCTCGATCGCGGTCCACGCGGCCAACACGGCGGTCGTTGATAGCGCCCAGCTTCAGGCCGACCAGGGCCAGATCCGATCGAGCCTGCAGAGCATCGACCGCATCGCCCGCAGCACCAGTTGGGGCACCAAAAATCTTCTCGACGGAACCACCGGGACCGTCGCCAACGTCACCAATCCGACCGCGATCGGCGGGATCTACCTGGGCGGAAGCTTCAACGGAAAGCAGGTCGTCAACGGGAACGTTAGCATCAACCAGGTTTCGCCGGCTAGCTCGGCAACGCTGCCGACCAACCGGACTTTTGCGAACTCAGCCTCTGTTGTGAGCACGGTTGGCTCAATCGTGATCAATGGCTACTCGATCGTCAGCGACGGCACCCTGACCCTCCAGTCGCTGGCCGCCAGAATCAACGAGATCAGCACGCAAACCGGCGTGGTCGCCTCGGTGACCGGGGCCGGACCCGTTTCGATCCGCCTGACCAATACGACCCCAGGCTCTCAGTTTCCACTCAACTTTAACGACCCGGCAGGAGTTCTGCATAACGTGGCGAGCGTGGCCTTCCAGGGCTTCGATGCTGTTTATGATGTCACCGTGCCTACTGTCGATGGCCCTGAAACCGTCCAGTTTTCGGGAGGACGCGGTCCCGGCGACTCGGGTCTGAAGATTACCGATACGTTCGGTAACCTCATCAATATCACCAGTGCCGCCGACGCCAACTGGGGCACGCTCTTCGGAGGCGCTACCAACGTTGCGGTCCTCCAGGCGAGTTCGGTTCAATTCCAGATTGGCCCGAACGCCAACCAATCCATCTTTCTCGCCATGCCGCGGGCCTTCAGCGCTAACCTCGGCTCAACGGTCCTCCCGGGATCTAACCTTTCCACCATCGACGTCACAAGCCGAGACGGAGCAAACGATGCCCTGCGCATCATTGACGAAGCGATTCGCGACATCGCCCGGGCTCGGGGCGATCTGGGCTCCTTCCAAGCCAATTATCTCGATAGCACCGTCCGCTCATTGGGTGTGGCCAAGGAGAACATGACGGCTTCCGAAAGCCAAATTCGAGATGCCGACATGGCCTCGGAGATGACCCGATTCACTCAACTCCAGATCCTTCAGCAAAGCGGTGTCTCGATGCTCGCCCAAGCCAATCAGCAGCCGCGGGCCATCCTCGATCTTCTGCGCGGACAGTAGGTCATAATACGGGCATGACGCCCGCGGTTGATCAGGTTTCCGAAGGAGTTACTCGATGAGACGGGCCCTTGGGAAGGGCTTAGCCCAGCTCATGCCGAGCGCGGCCACGACCCCAGCCCCAGAAAGGGTGGCGCCCCCGGCCGTCAAGAAGGGTTCCGAAGCATCCCAGGCTCCCCGCGAGGGGATTCTCGAGGTTTCAGTGGACCTCATTCGGGCAAACGAATACCAGCCGCGTAACCACTATGATCAAGAGGCTCTAGCCGAACTGAGCGCCAGCGTCCGAGCGGTCGGGATCATCCAGCCCCTGGTCGTGCGCAAGTCGGGCGAGGGCTATGAACTCATCGCCGGAGAGCGCCGACTCCGGGCGGCAAAGCTGGCGGGTCTTGCTAAGGTACCGGTTGTCCTGCGCAACGTCGATAACCAGCGCTCGCTCGAAATGGCCCTGATCGAGAACATCCAGCGAGAGGATCTTTCTGCGATCGAAGCCGCGCGCGCCTATCGTGAGCTGATGGACCAATTCAAACTCAGCCAAGAAGACGTCGCCCAGCGGGTCGGAAAGAGCCGTGCCGCAGTCAGCAATACTCTCAGACTACTTCGGCTTCCTGATGAAGTTCAGTTCGGAATCGAGAATGGCTTGGTGAGCGAGGGTCAGGTCCGACCGCTTGTTTCTCTGGAGAGTGAAGCCCGCCAGCTTGAGATCTACCGCAAGATCCTCGAACAGGGTCTCTCGGCTCGCCAGGTCGAAGCTCTGGTCCGGGCTGTCCCGCTTGAGCGACCCTTGCCCCAGATTCGGTTTGTCGATCCCAACATCCGAGCCCTCGAAGAGGGACTCAGCATGTACTTCGGTTCCCCAACAAGTATCAATCGCGGCAAGGCGGGCGGCAAGCTCGTGGTGGACTTTTATAGCGATGAAGACCTGCAGCGGATCTTGGACCTCTTGGGAGTAGGCCAGCCGGCCTGATGGAAATCCGTCCCCTTCTGGCGGGCGACTTCAACGCCGTCGTGGCCCTCCAGCGGCTCTGCTTTCCTGCTCCTTTTCCGGCGGAACTCCTTTGGAAACCAGAACATCTTGAATCTCACCTCACACGCTACCCCGAAGGCCAGTTCGTTGCCGTTCGCGAGGGCCAGATCGTGGGCAGTGCCAGCGCCCTCCGGATCCCGAGAACGCGGTGGGAACTACATCCCGCCTGGGAGGGCACTTGCGGCGACTACTGGTTCTCGGGACACGATTCGACGGGAGAGGTGCTCTTTGCCGCCGACATCTCGGTCCATCCCGAGGCCCGTGGACTCGGGATCGCCCGAAAACTCTATGGCGCCCGTATGAGTTTGGTCGGGCGGAACGGCATTGCCCTCCTCGCTACCGCGTGCCGCATCCCCGACTTTCGGGCTTCGGGGCTGGCCACACCTCAGGCCTATGCCGACGCCGTTGCGGCCGGATCGATGACTGACAGAACTCTGACCCCCTTGCTCCGCATCGGCATGAGATATCGAGGAATCGTGGAAAACCATATGGATGACGAAGAATCTGGGCACGCCGCCGCAATCCTGGAGTGGACTCCGTGAGGGTCGCGGTTGCCAGATGGCGCGTTGAGGTCATCGCGACCGAAGCACAGTTTTGGGATCGACTCAACGGGATGATTCAACGCGCCCTGGCAGAGTGCGCCGATCTCTTGGTATTGCCCGAGAATGTCACATTCGAACTCTTGGCCCTGAAACCCGACCTCGAAGAACCCGACTTCCCGGCTTTTCTTGCCGACTACGCCGAGACCTATCGAGCCGCAGTCACCCGAGACGACATCCTCATCGTCGGGGGGAGCACCTACGTTCGGCGGCCCTCTGGAATTACGAACGAGTGCCCGGTCGCGGGTGTTTGGACCCCCAAGATGGTGCTCACACAATATGAGGTCGCCCCACTAGGCCTCGCAGCCGGCCAAGATTGGGTTCAGCCAGACCATCCCGAACTCGGGGTCGCGATTTGCTACGATAGTGAGTTCGGCCCCGCCGCCCGAAATCTCGCCGAAGAGGGCCGAAGAGTCCTCGCGATTCCCGCCTTCACCGAGACGCAAAGAGGATTTCAGCGGGTGCGTTGGTGCGCGTTGGCCCGGGCGGTGGAACACCAGATCTTCGTGCTTCATAGCTCGCTGGGTGGTTCTTTGGGGCGTGAGCCCCTGCCCGAAAGCTGTGGCACCAGCGCCATCATCGCCCCCAGCGTCGCCCCCTTTCCCGAGTCCGCGATCCTGGCCGAGACGGGGCCCGAAGAACACGGACTTGCGCTCGCCGACCTAGACTTTGATGCTCTGGAACAAGCACGGGCCGAGGGCGACGTGCGAAATTGGGAAGACCGGCACCGGTCGGGCTTCCAAGTCCGGCGCGATTTTCGGCCATAATTGAAAGATCGTTCGGCAGCGTAGCTCAGTTGGTTAGAGCAAACGGTTCATACCCGTTAGGTCGACGGTTCGAGTCCGTCCGCTGCTACCACTTCCCTTTTTCTCGCCAGGGCCAACTGGTAGCATGGCCTCCATGGTTACCGCATCCGTTCTTTTAGCCCTCGCGCTGGCCGGTCCCGAAATCAAGACCCCGATCTGTCCGATCATGGGGCACGAGGCGACCGACACGATCACGGTCGTTGAATATGCCAGCTTTAGGTACGAATTCTGCTGCAACGGCTGCCCGCAGGCCTTCGCCAAGTCACCCGACGCTGCACTGAAGAAGGCCCCTAAAGAGGGAATCCTCGGGACAAGTCTCTTCGACCCGGTTGCACGTCAGGTGGTGACCAAGAAGACAGCCCAGTTTGTCTACACCGTTGGCCAGACCCAGTTTTTGATCCTACATGAAGAAGCCAACGAAGCCTGGAAGGCGAACCCCAAGGCGTACCAAAACATCCCCGCGAAGGTCGTGATGCAGTGCCCAGTAACTGAGACAAAGTTTGCCAAGTACTCCGACGCCTTTGGGTACTGCGACTACCAGGGCGTGCGCTACTTCGTCTCGAGCGAAGAGGCCCAAGATGCCTTTGACCAAGCTCCAGCGAAGTACGCGACAAAGTTCGCCTCCGAAGCCAAAGCTCCGAAGGCGATCCTCGTGCAACCCCCCAAGAAGTGACGGGAGAACGACGGGTCCTCAGCCGCCCTGCTTATCGAAGTTCAGGCTGAGGATCACGTAGTCGAAGATCGAAACATCGCCGTCCTCATCGAGGTCGGCGTTTTCATTCCAGGCCGGATGCCCGGGGGTCGAGTCGAACGCGGCCGAGAGATCGATGTAGTCAAAGATTGTGATCGCGTTGTCTCGATCGACATCACCAAAGATCCCATCGGCTAGGAGCAACTGATCCTGGCCATAGATCCCGTAGTTGGGGATCACAGGCTGAAGCATTCCACGCCGTTCGAGCCGGATGTCAAAAGCTCCGTAGTTCTCCTTGGTGATGTTGAAGAACATCGAACCACCAGCATTGGGTGTGATGTTGGGGAAAGTCGCGACGACGTTCGAGGTCCCCGGCTGATAGAACTTGACCGTGACCGGCTGAGAATTCCAGCGGACGGGAAAGTCGGTCGTTTGTAGACGAATCTCGATTCGGGAAGTGCTCTGAACGCGCTGGAAGTGAACCTGGTAGAGGTTGTTCCCACGCGAGATGAGTCCGATGCTCGTAGGCGTGTCGTGACCACTGGGAAGGACCCGAACACCCATACTGCTGGGTTTGGAAGAGCCGGTTCCGATAATCCGGTTCCAAATCACCTGGCCGTTCGCCCCGAGCTTCACCGTAAGCATATCGTGGCCCCGCAGGTTTGCCCGCTGGACGCTTCCCGTTGCGTAGACCGATCCATCGCCGGGATCAATCGCAATGTCCAGTAGCCTTTCGTCAGTCTGCTGAATATCGACCAGCCGCCACCAGATGAGGTTGAAGCTAGGATCGTACTTTGCAATGATGCCGTCGGTCCGGCCCGGGGTTTCACTCGTGATGGTCCCCCCTACGACGATGTTTCCTTGTTGATCGAGCAGGATCTTGGCCACCCTTGCTTCCTTGTCTGAGCCACTGACCTTGGCTCCAAATTCGGCACTACTACCGTCCATCTCCCACTTATTGATAAAGGTTCGGAACGGACTCGCGTCGGCGATGTCGGCCGCCACATAGACGCGGCCACTTGAACCTACCACGGTGGAATTTAGAGCCCCATTAAACGACCCCAGGGGGTTGTCGTAGCTGGCCTCGACGTTGCCCGCGATGTCAAATCGACGTCCGCCCAAAAGCGAGCGGCCGAAGATTTGGTAGGTGTGGCCAAAGACGTAGATCTTGTCTTGTCGCACGTTCAGGGAGGTCAACTCATCGTCCTGCGTATCCGTCGTGTCGAGTTCAACGATTCGGTCCCAGATCAGGTTGGTGTTTCCATCCAAACGTAGGACAACGCCGTCCTTGTGGCCGGCAGCAGTTTCGACCGTTCCGATCACTGCCACACTTCCGTCACTCAGCGCTCGGATCTGGGTGAAGAAGTCATCGCGACTATCCGGACCGTTGTAAAGGAAGGTTCGGAGAAGGCTCCCGGTCGGGCTGTACTTCAGGACGAGACCGTCTTGCACCGCCGTGGTCCCATTCGAAGCGACTCCGCAGACCCAGACGTTTCCAGCCGAATCCACGATGACGTCCCTCGCCTCGGCCATGATGCGGTCCGGGCTTTGGTAGTTCCGTTGCCAAGCTAGGGTTCCGTTCGGGTTCAGGTTGATCACTTGGATCCGAGGACCGCTCGGGAGATCCTCGTTGGCCACGGCCAAGATTCGGCCGTCTGCGGTGGTCGTCGCCGATTCGACGGTCAGCGACCAATCCGAAGCATAGATGTAGTTCCAGACCGTAGAGATTCCGGCCTGTGACATGGCCGCGAGACCGATCGAGAAGGATACGAGACACTCTTTGAGATGGGTTGATTTCATGATGCTCACTCCTCTCTTACTGGGCAAACAAGTTGTCGGGGCGGAAGACGCAGGGATAACTGAAGCTGCCTTGTCCGATGCAGAAGCGCATGGTATTCGGTCGCCACGTGCTGGTGTACTCGGCGAAGGGGTCATAGATGCTCTGGGTATCGTTCTCGTCCCCACCGATCAGTCGGTGGACCAGAGACCCGTCGACGGTCATGGTCGTGATGCCGTGGTGGGTCACGATCGCGGTCGGCGTGTAAGTCGTTCCATTCACCCTTCCCGTGGGCCATAGCCAGGCACCGGTATTGCTTCCGCCGGGCTGAGATGGACCATTCGGATTGAACACGCACGGGCCAGGGTTAGGGCATTGAAGAGTCGGATTGGCCATCGCAAACCCGGCGAGGTTTACGTCTCCACTTCCCTGCCACAGGAGCGGGAGCCGCTCGGGCTTGGCCACCGCAGCCACCGAGTATTGGTGGAGCATCCCGTTCATGACCATGTTGGACTTATCGTAGGGCACATTCGGCGAGGAATACGGGGCTCCGACGAATTCAAGAGTACGATAGGTCGCCACCTCCAGGGCATTCGGATTACCGATCACTTGGGGCCGGATCGAGTTGGCCCACGCGACCGCGTTCTCGGAATGTCGAACCGCGTCTTGATCACTTCGCCAATTGGCTGGGATGGGTGTGTAGGCGTTCCAGCGCCAACCGCCGGTCGTGGTGTTCGGCGCGAAAGCCAGGGGAAGGGTGCCGTTGTTCAGATCGGAGTAGGCCAACATGGCCATCGCCATCTTCTTCCAGCGGTTTTTGTTCAGCGTCGGTTCGGCCGGAGTCGCCGTCCCTTGAGAGACGGTGAAGAAGAACGCCAAGCCGAAGACAAGGGCACAAACAAGCAACACCGATTGGCGCGGCAATGAAGAAGATTGCTGACTACGTTCCACTGTGGTTTCCTCTCTTTAGGGCTCAATCCAAAACAATTGACTCCATTATACGACTGCTCCGTGTTAAGACGGCGTTCGGAATCCCGAGGATTTGCCGTCTTTTTGGAAGAATCTGGTACGCCCAGTCCAAGAGCTCGGTGAAACCCAGTCCGTGGTGCCCTAACCGTTTAGGTAAAAATGACTGATAATAGAGGCGATCCTTATGAAGTTGCTCAAGTACGCCCATTCGTACGAGGTCGTCTCCGAACTTCCGGTGAGCCTCCAACCGCTTCGCACCCTCGCGATGAACTTCTACTGGTGCTGGCAACCGGAGATCCGGCAGCTCTTTAGTGAAGTTGATCCAGTGCTCTACGAGCAGGTGGAACACAATCCGGTCGAACTCCTCAACCGACTCAGTCCGGAACGCAAGGCCGAACTCGAGGCCGACCCGATCTTTCAAACCAAGCTCAAGCTGGCGAGCGACGCGCTGACGAACTATCTCAATGGGGAGAATTGGTTCGACACCGCCCACCCAGGCAAGCGAGATCACACCAAGATCGCCTATTTCTGCGCCGAGTTCGGACTGAACGAATCCCTTCCGATCTACTCCGGGGGCCTCGGCGTTCTTGCCGGCGATCACCTGAAGGCGGCCAGTGACCTCGGCGTCCCGTTGGTCGGCGTGGGCCTGCTCTATTCCCGCGGCTACTTTCGACAAAACCTCAGTAGCGAGGGATGGCAGCAAGAGCACTATCAGAATTACGATTACTACCGAATGCCGGTCCAACTGATCCGGGGCGCGGATGAACAGCCGCTTCGTGTCGCGGTGGACTTCCCCGACCGCACCGTAACCTGCCAAATTTGGCACGCCAAGGTTGGCCGCGTCGATCTTTACCTTCTGGATAGCAACATTCTCGAAAACCAACCCGACGACCAAGGCATCACCGACACCCTCTATGGTGGCGACGAGCAGATGCGGATTCGTCAGGAGATGATCCTCGGCATCGGCGGGATGAAAGCGCTCAAGGCACTTGGGATCAAACCGACCGTCTGCCACATGAATGAAGGCCACGCCGCCTTCCTCACCGTCGAGCGCCTCAAGCAGATCATGGACGAGTTCCAGGTCGATACCCGCACGGCTCGTCAGGTGGTGGTGGCTGGCAGCGTCTTCACCACCCACACCCCCGTCCCCGCTGGCTTCGATATCTTCACCAAGGAGATCTTGGAGAAGTACATGAAGCGAGAGGTCGAGCAGAGCGGTTGGAAGTTTGAAGACTTCGTCAAACTCGGCAAGTTTGAACCGAACAACGAGCAAGAGGGCTTCAACATGGCCGTCCTAGCCATGGAGAACGCCAACTACGTGAACGGCGTGTCTCAGCTTCACGCGGCGGTGTCGCGCGGGATGTTCAATGCCCGCTGGCCAGAGTTCCCGCGAGACGAGGTCCCGGTCGATGGCATTACCAACGGTATTCACACCCCCACGTGGATCAGCCGGCGAATGTCGGAACTGCTCGATAAGCACCTTGGCCAAGACTGGCGCAAGAACCCGAGTGACCCCGCCGTCTGGGAGCAAGCGAGCCTGATTCCCGACCAAGAGCTCTGGGAAATGCGCGAGAACCAGCGAGGAGACTTCATCCGATTCTGCCGCCGACGATTGGCCGCCACTCTCAAGCGGCGCAACGCCAGTCGGCACGAGATCAGCTCCGCCAGTGCCGCTTTGGACCCGCGAGTCCTGACGATCGGCTTTGCCCGACGCTTTGCGACCTACAAGCGAGCGACCCTGATGTTCACGCAGAAGGAGCGCCTGCGCTCGATCCTGTTCCACCAAGATCGACCGGTCCAAATCGTCATCGCCGGAAAGAGCCACCCCCGCGACGACGGCGGAAAGAAGTTGATCCAAGAGATCCACAACTTCATCCACCATGAGGGCGGATCGGCCCGGATGCTCTTCCTCGAAGACTATGATATGGAAGTCGCCCGATGGCTCGTTCAGGGTGTCGATGTCTGGCTGAACAACCCGCGCCGACCCATGGAGGCGAGCGGAACGAGCGGCATGAAGGTGGTCCCCAATGGCGGGCTGAACTGTTCGATCCTCGATGGCTGGTGGGCCGAAGGATACGCTCCCGGCCGAGGCTGGGCCATCGGTGACGACCGCGAAGACCGCGAGTATGGTCAGCAAGACTGGCTCGATAGCCAATCGCTCTACACCTTGATCGAATCCGAAATTGCGCCCCTGTTCTATAACCGTGGCGAGACCGGGCTGCCGCTCGGTTGGATTGAGAACATGAAGCGAAGCATGAGAGAGCTCGCTCCCTTCTTTAGCACCAGCCGCATGGTCGCCGAATACACCGATCGGTTCTACATGCCGAGCAGCGATAGCTTCAATCGGCTCCAGGCCAACGGACTAGAGAAGGCCCGCGAAGCACTCCAGTGGCGGAGCCGAGTCCGCGAGGACTGGGGCGCGGTGGCGATCTGCGAAGTCAGCAACACCGGTCGAACCCGCAACCAGCTCGGTGGAACCTTTGATGTGCACATCGATGCTCGCCTGGGCAAGCTCGAACCTAAGGACGTCCGTGTCCAGCTGATCGTGGGTCAGGTCGGGACCAACCGCGAGCTTCAGAACATGCGCCACTTCGAGGCCAAGTTTGTCGAGAAGACCCCCGAGGGTTGTTGCCGCTTTGCAACGACCATTCCGCTCGACACGACTGGGCACATGGGCTACGTCGCCCGCATCGTTCCCCACCACCCGGATGTCCGGGTCGAGAGCGAACTCGCCCTCGTTTGTTGGCAAGACGAATAAATTCTTGCTGAAATCTTGCGGTCTTCAGGAACTTTTTGGGGGCCGCAAGACTTATGTCTTTAAAGGAGAAGGTTGCTCAAGCAACCATTTGGAGTCAAGAGATCTTTATGAAAAAAGCCATTCTTTCCGCCGGAATCGTCACTGCCGTCGCCCTTACCGCCTTCGCTGGTGTCAAGTCGGGCCTGCCCAAGGGTGCTGAAGTTGCCCCGTTCCACCCCAAGACCCACGTCGCCGGCCCGCTCGTCGGTAGCGACAAGTGCTTCCCCTGCACCTACAAGAACCGACCGCAGGTTCAGGTTTGGGTCAACAACGACAGCGAAGCCAACGTGATGGCCATCGCCCAACAGCTCGACAAGGCCATGAACACCCACAAGAAGGCTGAGTTCAAGGCCATGATCGTCATGCTCGTCGATCCGGCCAAGCTGGATGAGAAGACCACCAAGCTCGCGGAAAAGACGAAGGCCATGAAGAACGGAAACGTTGCTATCGCCGTTCTCGCCAACAACCACGAGGCCGTCAAGGAATACAAGATCAACCTCGACGCCAAGAACACCGTGGTGATGTACAAGAATTGGACCGTCACCGACACCATGGTCAACTTCGACGCCAGCAAGGACGCGAAGACCATGGATAAGGCCATCGCCGCTCTGGTGAAGTAAGGGACCCTTTCCGTACAACTGAGCCCCTTCTGGATGTCAAATCCAGGAGGGGTTTTCTTTTTCTCGATTGATCGGATCTACCAAGCCCGTCGCCGTTGCGGGAGAGAATCCAAATTCGATTCTTGAGCAACAGAGATGAACTTCGTTCGGTAACCGAAAGGATTTCCCCCGACCGGGATCGGTGCGTCTTCGAAAAGTTCCCAGCGGTTTTTGAGGAACAGGACCACCGCCATCACCCCAAGGGAATACCAACCGATGAGGAACCAGCTCAGCGCGAGCACCCCCCACCAACGACTATGACCCTTGGCCTCGGCTGCGGCCGCCAGCGCAATCGCGGCGAAAACGACAGCGAGGTAAGGCGCCGCGAGCAAGATCGAGTGTGCAAATTCATCGTTGCCGACGATCCCGGGCAGGGTCCGCGTTCCACCCAGTTCCACCGACCAAAATTCGAGGCCTGTGAAGGCGATCCACAAGGATGCAGCGGTGTTGCTGAGCGCCTTGATTCGGGTGCGATCTTCCTGAGTGCCGATCATCGATGACTTTCCTACCTACACTCTCCACCGCCGCAAGATTGATGCCAAAGCGACAAGTGCCTCTCTGCCCAATAGAAAGAGAGGTACTTGTCGCAATGTGCAGCGAACCCGGGCTACCAGCGGATTGACTTCCGTCGGACGAGCCCTTCCAGATTTGACTCCGGAACAAAGATCGGCCCCTTCATTCCATAGCCAAACGGATTTCCACCTACCGCGATAGGAGCCTCGCCGTAATCTTCCCAACGATTCCGAAGCAGCACGACGACTGCCATCAGCCCCAGAGAGACCCAGCCAAGGGCCAACCAAGTGAACGCCACCAATCCCCACCATCGACTGTGCCCCTTCGCTTCCGCCGCCGCACCAAGCGAGATCGCTGCCCAAACCAGGGCGAGATAGGGGGCCGCAGCCAAGACGAAAGCCGAGAGGTCTGCGTCTCCGAGAATCCCGGGAAGGATCCAGACTCCGCCGAGTTCACGGGCCCACTGGTCTAGCGCAGTGAATGCGAGCCACAGTACGCAGGCAAAGTTACTGGCATGGATGAGATTCTTTCGGTCGTCTTTGGTTCCGATCATGGCGGGGCCCCTATGGTGGGAAGTTGCCGCCGCCGCGAGACTCACTTTAAGCCAACTCTTGCGCCGCTCCAACGGCAACTTTGCCGGATCACCACCAAACCCGCACGGGTGACAGTCCGGAAGAACACCGGCCCCAAGCGGTACCCTCTGGGAGCCGATGTCCGTTCGAAACGCCACCATTGGGCCTGCTGCCCCCGAAATGGTCAACACCATTATCGAAATCCCCCGCTACAGCACCAACAAGTACGAAGTCGATATCGAGACTGGGATCATCAAGCTCGACCGAGTCCTGTTCTCTCCCCTTTTTTATCCTTTCGACTACGGATACATCCCCCAAACCCACTACCTTGATGGCGACCCGCTCGATGTTCTCGTCATGATCAGCCACCCTACGATCCCCGGCTGCATGGTCGAGGCGGTCCCCATCGGCGTGCTTGAAATGCGGGACGAAAAAGGCCCGGACGAAAAGATCCTCTGCGTCGCGAAGAGGGACCCGCGATTTGGCTATCGTCGAACACTCGAAGAGATCAGCCCCCACACCCTCAAGGAAGTCATGCACTTCTTCGAGGTCTATAAGGACTTGGAAGACAAGTCCGTGGAGGTCGTGGGGTGGCACCCCCGAGAGCTGGCCATCGAGCTCATCACCAAGTATCGAACCGACGGTGGCTAGGGCCGGTTACTCTTCCACTTCCCTGCGATGGGCCGCGAGTTCGTCTTTCTGAAGCTCTAGCCGACTGGCTCGCTTCATGTAGACGCTCCGGCCCAGCATGTGGGCCCCCACCGGGCTGGTGAGAAAGATAAAGACCACGGTCAGAATCGCCTTGGTAACGCTTCCGAGGTCGGGCATGCCCACAACGACTCCTGCCATCACAAAGACCACCGCGATGGTGCTCGTCACCGAGAGGGCATGAGCCCGGGCCAAGGTATCTCGGAAACGGACGATACCGATGGATCCTGCAACAGCGAACCCAACCCCCAAAACGACCAGCACGACGGTGATGAGATCCCTTACCATCATCGACGCTCCATATAGCGGGCAAAGGCCACGGTACTCATAAACGCGAGGAGCGCGATCACCACTGCGCCTTCCATCAAAACCGGGTTCTTGGTCCGAACGGCCAGGACGCCCATGATCAGCACGGCGATGACCGCCAGCATGTCAAGGGCCTCCACCCGATCACCGAGGGTCGCTCCTTTCGCCAACCGATACACGGTGAAAACCAAGGCGATGCTGAGGCCCACCAAAGCGATGGCCGTGCCGAACTGAAGCAGGTTCACTGCACCGCCTCCATCACCCGCTGCTCAAATGCCGAGATCGACTCGCGCACCCCGGGTTCATCTTCTGCCGAACCGAAGAAGCTATGGACGAACAAGCTCGCGTGGTCGTCGGCCACGGCGATGGTGAGCGTTCCAGGCGTGAGCGTGATCAAGTTGGCCAGAGTTGCGATCTGCGCATCGGTGCGAAGCCGGATCGGGATCTGGAGAATGGCGGGAGTCGGGTGGGCCCCTGGGCGCAAGCAGGTCCCCACGACTCGCAAGCTGCTGGCGACCAATTCCTTGAAGAAAAATCCGAGCAAGCGCAGACTGGGCAGCAACCTCCAACGGATGACGGGAGTGCCCTCATAGAGCGGCCGAAGATACCAAAAGATCAGCAGACCCACGACGAATCCACCGAGGAGATTGGCCAAAGAGGGCACTCCTTGAAGCGCGGTCCAGAGAATCGCCATCAAGACCGACCAGTAGATCACGACCTATCTCCCAAGACAGCATCGACATAGATCTGCGGGTTCAAGAGCTCTTTGGCCGCCTCCAAGGAGAAATCCAAAACAGGCCCAGCAAAGACGCCAAACGCCACCGTTCCCCCCGCGAGCATGACCACTGGGATCACGCGCCAACGCTGACGCCCGATCGCTGGGTCCGGCTTGTCCGGAAGCTCTTCGGGTGGGGACTTCCAAAAGGCTTCGTTCCACAACTTGAGCATTGAGAACAAGGTGAAGAATCCTACGACCAAAGCGGCCACCACCGGCCACCAGCTCTCAAGATCGACCCCGGCCTTAAGGATGAACAGCTTGGCCCAGAAACCCGAGAGAGGCGGCAACCCCGCGAGCGACATGGCCGGGATCAGGAACAACAACGCGAGACCCGGATATCGCGCATAGAGCCCACCCATCCGGCTCAACTCCTCGGTGTGGCAATGCCGCCGGGCGATTCCCGCAATGAAGAAGAGGTTGGTCTTGACCAAGATGTGGTGCAAGACATAGAAGACGGTGGCGGCCAGAGCCATCGGCGTCATCCAGGCCAGGCCCAAGATCATGTAGCCAATCTGACTGACGATGTGAAAGCTAAGGACTCGGCGGAATCCGCCCTGGGCCACCGCACCCATCACCCCGAAGACCATCGTGAGGATCCCAACCGCTAGCAGGATCAGGCGCATCCACGGGGTGCTGACGTCGAAGAAAAGGACCTGGCTCCGGATGAGGGCATACACGCCGACCTTGGTCAAGAGTCCGGCGAAGAGCGCGCTGACGATCGTCGGCGGAGTGTGATAACTACTCGGGAGCCAGACATACACCGGAAAGACGGCGGCCTTGATCCCAAAAGCCAGCGCCAGAAGCGAGCAGATCGCGGCCACCAATCCATCGTTCTGTGCCTGCGGCAACCGGACCGCCACGTCGGCCATGTTCAGTGAGCCGACCAGCCCGTAGAGCAGACCGAGAGCGCTCAAGAAAACGATGGAGGAGATCAGGTTCAGGGCCACGTATTGCAGCGCCCCCATCATCTGCTTCTTCTCCCCGCCCAACGCCAGAAGAACGAAGGACGACATCAGCATCACCTCGAACCAGACGTAGAGGTTGAAGAGATCTCCGGTCAAAAAAGCACCGCAAACTCCGGCCAGGAGGACTTGGACCAAGGCATGGTATCCAAAGGCCTCGCGCCGCGAGTCGATCCCGCTAACGGAATAGATCGTGGAGGCCAGGCCGACGACGGCCGTGACCATCGCCATCGCGGCCCCCAGGCGGTCGGCCACAAAAACGATTCCAAACGGGGCCCGCCAACCACCGAGTTCGGTCACTTGGAGACCGTTCGCCAGAACAACTCGGACCAATTCGGCTGAAAGCCAGACGTGACCAAAGCTCCCCAGCACACTGCCAACCCTCTGGAGTCTGGGCCGTCGCCAGGCAAGCAAGAGGAGGGCGGCCACGAACAACGGCCACAATACCGGAGCGAGGACCGTCACTCGGGGCGGCCTCCATCCAACTGGTCGAGGTCGTCATCATCCATCGCGACGTACGTGCGCTTGACAAGGATGATCGCAAAGGCCAAGAGTCCAAAGCTGATGACGATCGCCGTCAAGATCAGCGCCTGGCCCAACGGATCGGCGTGAGGTGGGGTCAGAACCTTTTGTCCAGGCGGGACGATCGCCGAGCGCCCCCGGACCGGCGAGGCCGACAAGAAGATGAGCAGATTGGCCGCGTTGCCGAGCAAGATCAGCCCGAAAAGAAGTTTGACGATGCTCCGGCGCATGATCATGTAGGCCCCCGAGCCGAAGAGGGTGGCGACGAGCAGGGCAAAGATGAAGTTCATTCGGTGGGCTCCTCCGCCAAAACAAGGATCACGGTCAGGACCATTCCCACAACGATCAAGAGGACTCCCAGATCAAAAAGCAAAGGAGTACCAAGCTTGAGAACCCCGAGCGGAGTCGAAACTGAGAACCACGCTCCAGTCAGGAAGGAATTGCCAAGCAAGGGTCCGATGATCCCCGCAATCAGCGACAAAACCAAGCCTCCAGCCAAAACCGTGCGGGGATCAAACCTCAACATCCGGCGTCCTCCAGCGGCTCCTTTCACAAGGACGACCACCGAAAGTGCCGTCCCCGCCACCAAGCCGCCGATAAATCCGCCGCCGGGCTCGTTATGACCCCGAACAAAGGCGAAGACGGCATAAAGAAGGAGAATCGGCGTGATGAACCGCGCCGCCGACTGAAAGACCAATGGGTTCACGCGTCGGTCTCCTTGGGTCCGCGCAGATGCATTAATGCATAGACCCCCAACGCGGCAACGCACAAGACGGTCACCTCTCCCAACGTATCCATCGCGCGGAAATCCACTAGGATCGTGTTCACCACGTTGCGTCCGTAGGCTTTTTCGACCGAGTTCTCGCTGAAGAACCGCGAACTCGCTAGGTCGGGGCTCACCCCCTGGGCGGCCCAAGCGAGCGTCCCCATCGTGATCCCGAACGCAGCCGCGATCGAGGCATCGCGGACCTTATCCACCCGGCTGGAAAGAGACCGAAACTTCGGCAATCGGCTAAAGACGAGCGCGGCGATGATCACGGTCAGGAGCTCTGTGAGGATCTGGGTCACCGCCAAGTCCGGCGCACCAAACACGAGATAGAGAATGGAAATGGCGGTACCAACCAGGCCCATCATACAGATCGCACTTAGTCGGCTAGGCGTGCGCATGACGGCTCCGGTTGCGCCGATCGCCAAGAAGATCAGCGCAAGTTCGTGCAGATGAGGGTAGTCCGTGACCCGGGTCGGAAGCCGCCCGCCGTTCAGCCAGAACGACGCACTCCCCGCAACCGAAATCAGCAGAAAGAAGAGTGAAAAGTAGTTCCGAAGCAACCCGGTCTGGATCCAAGCCGTGGGAACCCTGGCAGCACTTGCGACCTTAGGGATGACGAATCTCCATCCATCGTCGAGACCACGCGGGATCCACTTGGGGGTCGGTCCCAGCCGCGCTGCTCCGATCAACGCTAGAGCGATCAAGACTAACGACAAGAGGAACGCCCAATTGACCCCAGGGAAGAACACCCAGTCATACCTAACCAGCGTAAACTGAAGTGCCCCCGAGAGGGGATTGAGTATCTCCGAGCCCAACCACGGAACCCCAACCGCGGCAGCCAACCCCACAAGACCCAAAAGAAGTGGACCCACCAGCATCGGCCAAGGCGCTTCGTGGGCTTCCGGATGAGAGCTCTCCCGACCCCAGAAGGGCCAGATCGCCACGCGGAGAACGACGACCCCACTCGCCAGTGCAAAGACGATAACGGGCAGGATCCACCAAGAGTATCCAGCCCCCAGGATCGCATACTCCTTGCCGTGAAACCCGATGAACCCCACGAGCCCTAGACCGGATCCGGCCAAGAGCAGCCCTGCAAACCGGCTCACCGGCATCTGGCGGCCGAGGCCACGCAGCGCGAGGGCATCCCGTGAACCCGTCCCGTGATCGATCGCCCCCGCTAGCAAAAAGAGCCCGCCCTTATAGAGCGCATGTGCGCAGAGAAAGGCGGAAAATCCGAGAAGGGCCTCCTTGCCCGGCAGCCCGAGCAGCACACACAACAGCCCAAGCGCCATCACGGTCGAGTAGGCCAGCATCTTCTTCAAGTCTCGATGCCAAACCACCAACGCCGCCGCCACGACGATCGTCGCCGAACCCAGCCAGGCGAGAACAAGACCAAACCAAGAGTCCTGTGAATACCAAGGATGGAGCCGAGCCAGCAGAAAGATTCCTGCCTTGACCATCGTGGCCGAGTGCAAGAAAGCGCTCACCGGAGTCGGAGCCGCCATCGCATTCGGCAGCCAAAAGTGGAAGGGGAACTGGGCCGACTTGGTGGCGCATCCCACTAAGATCAGGATCAGCGGGACCGCACTCGGGAAGCCCTCGAACTGGCTCACGCGGAAGGTCCTCATCTCTTGCCCAAGGATCAACAAACCGACGAGCATCACAAGGGCGCCAGCTCCCGTGATCAAGAAAGCCTGCTGGGCGCTGACCCTGGACTCCGCTTCCTTGTGATAAAAGCCGATCAGCAGGAAGCTGGTGATGCTCGTCAGTTCCCAGAAAATGAAGAGGCTGATGAGGTCATCACTCAACACCATCCCGAGCATCGCGGCCATAAACCCGATAAAGGCCCCGGCAAATCGGCCCAGGTTGGACTTGTACTTCGCGAAGTAGCCACTCGCATAGAGCAAGATCAACGTCCCAAGCAAGCAGATCAGCAGGACGAATGCCCGCCCAAGGCCATCCAGCCGAAAAGCCAAGTCGATCGCCAGCGAAGAGACCCACGGAGTCGACCATTCGGCCTCTCGCACTCTGGCAAAAAGGACCAAACCTGAAGCGGGATAGAGGCTGAGGAGAGCGAATGCCCGAGGACCGAAGTTCCGCACCAAAAACGGCGCAAGGAAGGCAAGAGCAAAGCCAATGGCCAAGTAGAATGGCATCCCGCCCCACTCTCCCATGCGAGTCATTTTACCTGCGAGTCCAAAGTCCCGCCGCCGCGTTCTTTCAACCCAAGTGGTTCGTCAAAACAGATATGACATCCGCGCTGGCGCTCTCCTTGGTAGCCGTTCTTTCCGCTCAACCCTCGTCCAACCTCACGGGCACGGTGACCTATCGCGAGCGAATCGCCCTGCCCCCCAAAGCCACCGTGATCGTCTCTCTCTCACGCTATAACTCGCAAGGTCAGTCTCTCGTCTCCGAGCTCACCCTCGTTCTAAGTGATCGACAGGTCCCCGTAGACTTTGTCCTCCCGTACAACTTGGGTGGCACCGAGAAAGGGGAAACATACGGTCTCACCGCTCGGATCCTCGACGGTTCGACGGTTCTCTTTGAATCCGAGAAGGCCGAGATGGTGATCTCCAACAAGAAGTTCAAGGCGGATTTGCACCTGGTCCGGGCGATTCCCGTACCATCAAGCTGGAAGATGGAAGACCGAGAATGGACCCTACGATGGATGGAGGGCAAGGAGATCAAGGCAGAGCGTCCCCCGACACTCCGATTCGTCCCCACCGGCAATAGAGTGGAGGCATTTGCCGGAGTCAACCGCATGGGTGGGAGCTATCAGCTTGACGGTTCCCTGCTCCAGGTCGATCCGGGGGCGATGACCAAGATGGGCGGCCCGCCGGAACTGATGGACCTTGAGCAGAACTTCGTCCGGTTATTGCCGCTGGTCAATCGCCAATCGGTGGAGGAGGGAGAGCTCGTGCTACGGCGTGGCGAGGTTGAACTCCTTCGGTTTGTCACGACCAAGAAGTAACGGCAGTGGCCTCCTCGCTCCAGCTGGACCGAGGAGGCCACCGATCGGGTAGCTACTTCGACTGCTGGGCGCCGCCGGGGGCGGTGGAGTAGTCCCCTTCTTTGACTGTCTGACCGGATTCCGCCGGCTTATTGGCCCCGCAACCGGCCAGGAAGATCATGGCCACGATGCCCAAGACGAGAACTCGACTTTTCTTCATCAGGTTCAGTATCCCACCGTCACGCTACTGCGATCACCGGTGCAGACCCCAGTTGTGCTGAACTCCGGTCGGATCTTGGCCCTGAAGTAAGCCGCGTAGAGATCGTCTGGATTGCGGCCATTATCGCCTCGGATCACGAGCTTGGCATAGCGGGCACTGCCATCCGCATAGGCAAAGTTGGTGCCTCCGGCGTAACCTGCCCCTTCCTTATTGCCACCCCAAAACTCGTAGCCCCAAAACGCCCCGTCGCGGCTGACGTTCCAATATAGATCGGCGACGCCGTTTGTGACCTGGCAACTTCCCCAGCTGTACCAGTTGAGGCTTGGCCCCATCAAAACCGTGTCCGCCATTTGCGGGATCGCCGTCTGGCTCGCCGAACGCGGAGTGCGGGGATCGACATCCGAGTGGGTCAGCATCTGGTTGAGGCTGTAGCCAACCCGATACAAGTTTGCTGTCGAGGTATCTGTGGCCGACCTTTGTCCCGGCTTCCAATACCCTTGGTCAAAGTAGAGCTGGCGGGTATTGCTGGGGTCCGAGAAAATTCCCTTGTTCTTGACATACGGGAAGAGGCGGTCGGCCCAGTGAGGACCCATCGAGTTGGCGGCCATTCCCGTCCATCCTCCGGCAGCAGGGATCGCGGGAAACTTGTCGTCGTAGTCCCCGATGTACATCATCGTGCTCAGGCCGTGTTGCTTGAGCTGACTCAGGTCATTCGTCTTCTTGGCCGCCGTTTTGGCTTGGGCAAAAACCGGGAAGAGGATCGCCGCAAGGATCGCAATGATGGCGATCACGACGAGAAGTTCGATCAGAGTAAAGGCGCGTCGTTGCATCTTGTTCCCGAGGTCAAGGCCTCATGCTTCCAACCTACCTGAAATCCAACGAAAAACAGGACGAACACTTCATTCGAGTGAAATCCCCGCATCTTTGCGACCTCAGAAACAAGATTTGCACGACCACCGTATGGAACCATGGAGAAAGATGAGCCAAGTCAAGGGTCTGAGGCGGAGGCACAAAAACTGGAGCGAGGTCGCCCCGAGCTCGGTCCAGTTCATGGCCGAAGCTCCCTGGGGTTATTGGGAAGGTCTCCAACTTGCGCACTACGCCCATAACCTGCCCGAGTATGAGCTTTATTCTGATGCTCACTGTCTCTCGGTCCACTGCTCCGACCCCACGCGCTTTCACCTTAAGCAGGGCCGACAGGCCCGCAACGGGCACCTGTTTCCCGATGAGATTTCCGTCATCGGGGCCGGTTCTCGATATGCCGCTGTCGACAACCGGGTCGAGAACGAGGACATCGGAATCAAGTTTCAACTCGGTTATCTCGAAACCTTCGCCGAGGAAAACGGCCTTGGCCCGTTCTCTGGCCTCTCCGACTCCTTTGGTCAAACCGACGCCCGGATTTCGGAGATCGCCAAGCTCCTTCTCGACGACCTCCGAAGTGGTTCGCCGTTTGGCCGATCCTTCGGCGACTCGTTGGTCAACGTATTGGCCAAGCACCTCATTCAGACTTACGGCGCGGCGGCACCCACTGGGAAGAATTTTGAAGGTCCCCTATCAGGTTCAGTTCTGAGACGCATCGAAGACTACATCGACGCGCACCTTTCCGAAGATCTTTCCCTCAGGCAGATCGCCTCCGTCGCCGGATATAGCCCCTACCACCTCCACCGCTCCTTCAAGGAATCCACCGGGTACCGGCTTCACGAATACGTGACCCAGGTCCGACTTGAGCGAGCACGTCAGCTCTTGGTGGGCACGAAAATGACGGTGCTGGAGATCGCTCTTGAGACCGGATTCTCGGACCAAAGCCATCTGAGTCGGCAGTTCCGAAGCCATTGGCAGGTCACTCCAAGCCAGATTCGAGCGGTACCGCAAGATTCTCCTCAATGAGGGCAAGATCCTGCCCGGATCCGGCCCGGGCGGTATCGTAACTTGAAGACGGTGAATACGATGAAATCCATTCCCGTTCTTTTCGCTGTTCTGGCCGCCGCTGGTGCCTCGGCCCAAAACCTCTTCTCGGTCTCGGTCTCCCCGACCAATACCGACGTCCAAAACGTCACTGCGCTCTTTGCCTATGACGACGGAGAATCCAATGTCGCTTTTGCCATCGACCTTGGATTCGACGCCAAAGTCGGTACGACCACGACCCAAGAGTTCGGAACCAACGTCGATCCGGGCCTCTTTAGCTATGGGCTCCTCGGGACCTATGGCGCCGATGGACTCACTCTCGGAGTCGACTCGGCCGTTGCTGGATCGCTGATCGGCAAGACTTGGGAGGAGCTCTTCACCAACCCGCTCTTCAGCAAGCAGTCGGTCCGCTCGGCCGTCGAGACCGATAACGTCGGCCTGACCTTCCTCTTTGCCGACTACGTCAGCAAGGTCACGGTCTCCACCGATTCGGGCTCCCGCCGGTTGTTCGCCCCGATCGGGTCGGAAATCACGCTGATCAACTTCTCACGGGGAAGCAACAACGGCTCGGGATCGGTGCAAGCCGTTCCCGAACCAGCGACGGTTCTCGCCATGGCCGCTGGCCTCGCTGCTCTTGGTCGCCGCCGCCGAGCGGCCTAGTCACTTAGTCGAAGCCGAGCGATCACCGGAAAGTGGTCGCTCGGCCATCGTCCTTCGGGAGTCTTGGAGCGGTCTATCTCCACTGATTCCACCTCCCACTCCGGGCTGGAGAAAACGAAGTCGATCATCTTGCCCCCATCGCTCTGAAGATCAAATCCAGTGAAGGTTCCCTTGGGTCCTTCGTCGGGCAAAGCCGGGGCCCACTTCCCTTCCCGAAAGTGCTCCAATGGAGGGTCCCCTACCGTGGAGTTGAAGTCGCCCATCAGGAGCGACGGCAACTTCCGCGCCTCGGCAAACTCGCGCATCTGGTGCGCCCCCAGCAGTCGAGCGTCGGCGGACTGGTGATCCCAGTGGGCGGCCAATACGACGATCCGTTGACCTTGCCAGAAGAATTCGCCCCAGCTAAAGACCCTTGGGATCTAGGCTCCCGGACCTAAGGATCCTGGGTTTGTGGGCTGATCGCTGATCCACCGCGTCCCACCTTCGCGAAGCCCAAGCCGCGACCGCCGAAAAAAGATGGCGCTGTATTCGCCTTTGGTGAGGCCGTCGTCGCGGCCCACTCCGATCACCTCATGGTCCGGCAGGGCGGCCTTGAGTTCCAGAATCTGGGAATCCAAGGCTTCTTGCACAGCCAAGAGATCAGGCGCATGCTTCTTGACCAATCCCAAAGCGGCCTCGCGCCGGTTCGGCCACGCGTCCACTCCATCCGGCGCAGTCGCAAAGCGCAGGTTGTAGGTCATCACGGTGAGCGAGGCATTCCCCATCGCCAGAACCATACCTAGAGCAGCAATCATGGGCCCATGCTACCGCTCCTAAGGTCAGAGGGTTCGCAGGATGATTTCGGGAAAGTGGGAGACTTCGGAGACCTGGAGCCGACAACCGGATTCGAACCGGTGACCTGCTGTTTACGAAACAGCTGCTCTACCACTGAGCTATGTCGGCATGCCGAATGACCTCTATTATGGGCCGATTGGGGTCATCTCTGCAACCCGAGGGCGGCTTGGACCTCTTCTGCTTCGAGGCCTTCTAGAGTCGAATCCAAGATTCCGGGATGGAGATCGACCCCGAGCGCCGAGTTCCAAGCCGACCAAGCCGCGGCCGTCGCCCCGGTTCCATCCAGGGTGCGGGTCCGACTTACCCAGAAGAGGGGAAACGGACTCACTCCAGAATTTGCCGCCCGGGCCCATTGCTTCCCGATGCCAATTCTGGCCTCGGTCCAGCCGAGACGCTCGGCCTCCAGCCAATCCAGATACCCCGTCGGCAGGTCGGTCCGGCCAAGGCCCGTCAACCGGGCCGCCCAACCTCTCGGGTCGGGAAAGATCCCGCCCTGGATCAGGTAGCCAAGTTGATGTTCGGAGCGGAGGACCCGAAATCCGAACGAATCTTTCCCCAATCCCAGCAAGGCCGTGGCGGCAGTGGTCGCAGCGAGGTCCTGGCCAGGACCCGTTACCGGAAGGTCCCATTTCCAGGCCGGATAGCCTCCCGGAAGAGCAGCCGAACTCGTTGCCCCCGGCTTAACTGGCTCAGTTTTCAGATCCTCTGATTCCAGGGCCTGGGCTCCGACTCCCCGTGGGGTCCCCAGCCACACCGCAAGCGGCTTGGCTTGGACCCAAAACTGATGGGCCGTCTGAACCTGGGCTGGGGTGACCGATTCGATCCCCGGGGGCAGCGGCCAACTCGCCACAACCCAGGCCTGACGACGCAGCGCCGCGAGTCGTCCTTTGGCCTCCTCCACTCGGTCGGGGAAGATCTCCGGCTCGGTCAGGATCGACTTTCCAACTTCGGCACAAACCTCGTGGGCTCCTTCGCCCGTGGCCTGCACCGCAATCACAATCATTCCCGGGAGGTGGGCGACGATGGGCCCGACCCCGTCCTGGGCGCCATACCGCCAAAGCTCGGACCGGGTGTAATTCGCTGTACCAAGGGCCATGACCTCGGCCAAAACCGCCGCCACCGCCGGGCTGATCGCGCCAAAATCGGGGGTAGGAATCGCGATCGCCAAGGCTACCGACCCGTCGGGGGTCCAGGCGTGTTCGACGCACCCTGGCTGAGTTGCAAGGATCATTTGAGCACCTCGCGAAGCGCTTCTTCGGCCTGAGAAAAGTCGAGCGAGTTGAGTTCAGGACCCAGGAGGGCGAGCGGCGGTGAACCGAGGGCCAAGAATGCGAGAGTTTCTGCCGTGCCGTGGAGCTTTGCCGTCCGGACCTGTAGCCACTGGAGGGCCTGGTCTCGGCCTAGTTCCAGGTAGTGGGCCGGTCGGTCGAGAAGTCGCTCTTTGGCCTTCTCACCCGGCCGCTGGATCAGCACCGCCGAGGCTCCGAGCGTCGGAGTGACCGAGATCCCCAAGGAGAGATCGGCCGATTGGATCGCAAAGCCAAGCGCTAACGCCTGGGCCGCCTTTGGGCTGGACCACCCATCGAGCTTGATGCGGATCCAATCGCTGGTGGGATTGGCGGGATCTCGGGATTCGGGGCGGAGTTCGCCTTCGGACCGGGTTAGGGTCCGGAACGTTTGGACGGCAGACTCCATCCGTCCCTCGGAAGCAGCACCCACCGTTGCCACCACGATTCGGGCCGGATCGGAGAGCCACTCGCTGATGCGGGTGAGTTCGTCGGCCGTAGCATCCGCCCCGGCCACACCGTAGCCCATCGGATGAGGGCGAACCGCGCCCATGGCCGCTTCCCAGGCGGCAAAAGCGCCGGGCCTCTCGTATTCGGCCAGCTTGAGTTCCTCCCGGATGATGCCCTTCTCCTGTTCCACTTGCTCCGGAGAGAACTGGCCAGGTTCGAGAACCTGTCGCAGGGCTCGGAGGGATGCTTCGAGCTCCTCGACGGGACTAAAGATCCGGAACTGCATCCAGTCCGGACCGGTTGAGGCCAGCAGAAAGGCGGCCGGGCCCTGTGCTCCGGCTCGTTGGGCCATGAGATGCTCGGCAAAGTGACGGAGTCCCCGGGCATCGTAGGCGACGGGAAACCCACGGCAATCGATCCAGACCTGGACTTCAACCCCCTTGGCTTCCGTCACCTCTAGCCCGGTCCAGCGGACCCCATTGTCGAGCGTCTTCAAGTTCGGCTTCTTTTGGGGCTGGCTCGCGACCGGCCCGGAGGCCATTCCCCAGGGTGGGACCCCGACCGCTTCGCGCTCGCCCACCCCTCCGCCCCGGTTCGGCGC
>ERZ761602.643-NODE-643-length-72679-cov-181.039863_pt1 | contig 72679 bp, 42 predicted proteins | sample MGYA00512165_ERZ761602 | MGnify/ENA primary metagenome ERZ761602 (study PRJEB28899, sample SAMN02445085) | bioreactor sludge metagenome | biome: EBPR sludge; isolation source: Thorneside wastewater treatment plant | place: Australia: Brisbane, Thorneside...
AATTTTGCCGGTTTTGCGCTCCTACCTTTGTGTACCGGTTTACGTCAAACTCGGGGCACACCCCATCGGGGTTATCATTTGTACTGTCTATTGGGCAGTATAAGTACTGTTCATATTGGAGAATATAATTACCAAAAGTGGAAAAACAGGGTGCGGAATGAGAGTTAAATGCCCGATTAACAAGGTGCAGCGCACCGAAATATACCGCCCCACCTATTTAAAATCCTTTTGCGGTAAGCCTTTGAGTATGCTCACAATTCCAACCTCACGTTAACAACAAATGCAAATACGAAGTCTTGCTCCCCACTTTACAGTAAATCGGCACAAGTAAATTGTATTGTAGGAGGCTGTTGATTGCCGATTTATTGTAGAGAGTGGGTTGGGTGTGAATTCTTATTCAGTAGTGGTTAGTAGTAGTTGGTATATTTGGTAATTCATAACTAATCATTCACAACTCGTAATCAACCCTCAATAATTTAACACTATTTAACAGCGAAATAATAACCACAAAAGATACAGATTTAAACTAAACCCCTATATTTGTTGGCAGTTATTGTAAATCTCTTTTTAATTTTAACAATTACTGCTATGAAAAAGACTTGTTATGCTGTGTTGGCAAGTACGTTTTGCCTTATTTTGATATGGTTTAGCGCCATGCCTGCCGCCGCCCAAATAGCGTTTGGACCGCAGCAAGTGATAGCACAAACAGCGGTGAACAACCCGCAAATTATAGGCGCTCCCGATGTAAACAATGATGGATTGCCCGATGTAATTGTTTTATCGGGAAATGGAAACCGGTTATCATGGTTTCAAAATTTGGGCGCCGGCAGTTTTTCGGCTATTCAAGAAATAGCCACCTTGCCTAACTGGGCATTAACGGCACGCACAGAAGACTATGATGCCAATGGCAACCCCGATATTTTGGTTACCTATAACCAAACCGATTGGCTTTGGCTTGCCAATGATGGCAATGGCAACTTTGCCCCGCCCCAACCCGCTCCCGATGCCACTACGCCGCCCGGCTTATTGGCAGACCTAAACGGCGATGGCTTTGCCGATTTGGTAACAAAAAGTGAAGACGCATCGGGCTTTGCTATTATTACCTACCAACCCGCCGATGGCTTGGGTAACTATGGCGCATCGGAAACCATTTATACCGGCTTATTTATTTTTACCGACATGGTAAATTTCCAGTTAGCCGACCTAAACGGAGACGGGTTTACTGATTTGCTTATTGCCGATTACGATTACGCTTGGGGCGGTAACTTTACCGCTTGGTTAAATGACGGCGCTGCCAATTTTACCATGCAAGCTCTGCCCTACACCCTTACCTGCGGCATGACCTTTGCCGCCGCCGATTTTAACAATGATGGTGCTGCCGACCTTGCCATAGCTCTTTACTACAATGATGCCATTTATTGGAAGGAACAAACCGCCCCCTTTACCTTTGATACCCACCCGCTCATAACCCCCATACTTACATACGTAACCGATGCCTACATTGCCGATGTGGACAACGACGGACTGCCCGATGTTTTATCGGCATCGGGAGGTAATGGAGGTATTGCATGGCACAAAAACCTATCGGGAGGCAATTTTGCACCCCTTCAACCGTTATTGGATTCCGGCCAAAATAATGATTTTTGCGCCGAGTTTTCTTATCAGTTCAATGAACACAAAATAGGCTATTATGGCAATCTATCGGGAGTGGGCAACCCACAACTGCTGTACCAACATCAAACTACTGCCAATTTTATGCCCGATGTATTAACCAACCCAAACAACGTTTTGAGCTTGGGTGAGTGCTGGCAAAACCTCCAAACCGCCGATATAAACAACGACGGCTGGTTAGATGTGTTAACTATCGGTTTTTTTTCTGAGCCTTCGTGGTATCTGAATAACGGAAACGGCAGTTTTACCTTTAACGGCACCTTAGATTTTTACAGCAGCAACAATTTATTGGCAGACTATAACAACGATGGGTTTTTAGACCTCTTAGTTAGCCAAGGCGAGCAACTGTATTGGGCTACTAACGATGTCACGGGCAATTTTACCGAACCAATCCCTATTTCCCTTGAACTCATTCCGCTGGCATTAACAGACCTAAACAACGATGGTAATATAGACATCATTGGGCAACTTTTTGTGCCGCCTTTTTCGCTGGTTTGGCTTGTGGGCGATGGCACCGGTAATTTTGGCACAGTAAATACCATAGATAACGCCAGCTATTACTACCTAAGCAAAATGCTGCCTGCCGATTTGGATAATGATGGCGATACCGACCTGGTAGTTTCAGACATAGAAACAATAGGCTTTTTTGAAAACTTAGGAGAGGGCGTTTTGGGCTTAAAACAAGTGATTGCTGCACAGATACCCAATTTGGAAGCCATACGCCTTGCCGATTTAGACGGCGATGGCGATTTAGATATTGTTTCGGTTTCATCGGGCGATGACGTGGTAGCATGGTACGAAAACATCTCCAATAACCCCAACATCAGCGGTTTGGTATATTACGATGTTGACCAAAACGGCATCTACGATGGCGATGATTTTGGGTTAAACTTCCAAAACATTACCCTTACTCCGGGTGAGGTAAACATTTACACCAATGCAAATGGCACTTACACCTATTTTCTGCCCTCAACCGGCAGTTATTCCTTATTGGTTAATGCGCCCCAAGGTTGGGTAACTACTTCGCCCGCCACCTTAAACATTACCACTACTGCCGGACAAAACAGCCCCAACAACAATTTTGGGCTTTACCCCGTTAGCCCCATTTCTAACCTAACCACCGCCCTCACATCGGGTTTGAACCGATGCGATTACATAGTCCCCTACTACCTTACCATTGCCAACTTGGGCGCTGCCATTGAAGCCCAAACCATTGTAGCCTTTAGCCCCGACCCACTACTCTCCTTTACCGGAGCCACCCTTCCGCCCGATTCTATCAGCGCCGATGGGGTGATTTATTGGCATATCAACAACTTACAACCATATAGCAACAGCTTGCTAATTGTATATATGCAAGCGCCCGATTTTACCGCTACCGGTGCGGTTTTGCAAAACACCCTTGCCGCCACCAGCTACAACAGCATGGGTAGCCCCACCGCCACAAGTAGTTTTACCTACACCCCCATCGTAACCTGCGCCTACGACCCCAACGACAAACTCGTTACCCCGGCAGGCATTTTAGACCAACAATACACCCTCATGAGCGAGGAGTTGTTTTACACCATTCGGTTCCAAAACACCGGCAACGATACCGCTTTTTATGTTCGCATTACCGATGTGCTTTCTCCTTTTTTAGACCATAACTCCTTCCGCATCATCAACAGCAGCCACCCGATGCAAACTTACCGGTATGATAACGGGCTGGTGGAGTTTCAGTTCCATAACATTATGCTGCCCGATAGCACTACCAATCCGCTTGGCAGTCAGGGTTTTGTGCAGTTTGCCATTAAACCCCTTGCCGGTTTGCCCAATAATACGTCGGTAAACAACAACGCCGCCATTTATTTTGATTTCAACCCGCCCATAATTACCAACACCACCCTCAATACCTTAGTGTATGAGTTGCCCACTTCGCCCCCGCTACCCGTTACCCTTACCCGATTTACCGGCGCCGCACAACCCAATGGCAACCTGCTGCAATGGACTACGGCGGCAGAGGTAAACAATGCCTACTTTACCCTGCAAGCCTCACCCGATGGCAACTCGTTTACCAACCTCGCACAACTACCCGCCGCCGGCAACAGCTCAAACGCCCATAACTACCAATTTTTACACGCCCAACCTTATCCTCTAACCTACTACCGCCTTCTACAAACCGATTTTGACGGCAGCACAAGGCAAATTGGCGAGGTAATTACCCTGCAACGCACCCAACCCAACGGCAACCTTGCCCTCACCCACATTTCCCCCAACCCCACCCAAAACACCGCCACCCTCACCTACACCGCCCCCCAAGCACAGCCCGCCACCCTATACCTGTATGACCTCACCGGCAGGCAGGTATTTGAGGCACCCCTACAACCCACCGCCGGCATCAATTATTACGAGTTAGATATGACCCGCTACCCGCAAGGTATGTACGTGGTTATGCTAAACAATGGCGCAGAGGTGGTAACGGGGAAGGTGGTGAGGGAGTAGGAAAGTGAAAAAGCGTTTATACAGTCATTTTCTTTGTGCAATTACCCAAATTAGCTTATCTTTGACTAAAATAACCATCTTATTCAGCTATGTTGCCTCCTTTATTGAAAGCTCATCTGTCCCAAATTACCACTTTATTGCAACAACATAAAGTGGAGAGAGCCTATCTTTTTGGATCGGCTGTTACGCCGGCGTTTAATGAACAAAGCGACATTGATATGCTCATTACCCTGCAAAGCGGACTTACACCACTTGAAAAAGGAGAGTTGATGTGGAATTTACAATTTGCCCTGGAAGATTTGCTGCACAGAGATGTAGATTTGTTGCAAGAGTCCACACCAAAAAATCCGTATTTTGTACGTGAAATTAATGCTTCCAAAATAGTCATTTATGAATAACAGGTACTATAAATCCCTGCAAGAGATTTTGGACAGTATTGAACGGATAACCGAATATGTGGGGCTGCCGTTAGATTATTTTGGTTATGCAAACAATAAACTTGTGCAACAGGCAGTAGAACGCAATTTTGAGATTATTGGTGAAGCGGTAAAGCGTTTATTAGAAATTGAGCCTACGGTACCTATTTCTAATACCCGAAAGATCATCAATATGCGCAATAAAATTTCCCATGGGTATGACGAGGTGGAGTTGGTTCAGGTGTGGGCGGTTATTGTAAACCACCTGCCTACGCTTAAACAAGAAGTGGAAATACTCATAAAGCAAGTTGAATGAAATTTGGCAACTACAAGGCATATACGTGGTTAAGCTAAACAATGGGGCAGAGGTGGTAACCGGTAAGGTGGTGAGGGAGTAGGTTTTTGTTTTTTTCATTACTCCGCACCGCTATATACAGGGGTGCGGAGTAATTTAAATCGGGAAATGATTTTTTAAACGGTAAAATTGAATCAGCATGAAAAAGGTGAATTTATTTTTGGCTTTTACAGTTTGTTTTTTGTTTGCTGCTTTAGTGCAAGGGCAAACAGTTTTTGGACATCAGCAAGTGATTGCACAAAATGAAGTTACTGCACCCAGTGTAGTTGCAGTAGGAGACTTAAATAACGATGGCTCAAATGACTTGATAGCAATTAGCTTATACTCGTATAAGTTATTCTCATTTTTAAATGACGGCACAGGTAATTTCAACAAACCTAACTTGATTTCCGACGACGTGAATCTTTTTCCAAATAATACTTGGCTTATAGATGTAAACAACGACGGATATTTAGACCTAATTTATACCACTTATTCTTTTTTTGGCAGAGTAATTTGGCGCGCCAATAATGGCACAGGTAATTTTGGAAATCCTCAATTTATATCAGATAATTCAGCAAGTAATAGCCCAAGTTACATTGTGGATTTTAATAACGACGGGTGGAAAGATGTAGTAGTAGTTTCTGAAACAAACAATAGCCTCACATTTTTTGTCAATAACACAAATAGTAGTTTTAGCAAAACACAAACTATAACTACTACACTCCCAAGTAATTACAAATTTTACATCAAAGACATAGATGAGGACGGTTATCAGGATATAATCATTGACAAGACAAGCACATATACGACTGATTACATCAGAAATGATGGTTATGGTTTTTTTGCTTTAACAGAAGTTCAATTTCCGGTTTTACCAAATATATTACAACTCACATCTATAGACCTTAATGAGGACGGTTTTTTGGATTTTATGGCTATTTCAAGTAACCCATTGAAATTGCTTAGTTATTTAAACAATGGCGATAATACTTTTGCCGATGGGCAAGTGATTGAAGAATACATAACCACCTATCCGTCTTACAGCATTGGACTGCACGATTTTAATGGCGATGGACGCTTGGATATTTGCAGTTTCAACGGGTTTAATAACACCATAACTTGGCGTGAAAACCTGGGAGGCGGTAATTTTGGTGTAAGTAGAGTGATTGATGACGACTATTTGTATAAAAATTTTGTGCTGGATATTGACGGTGATGGCAGCTTAGACATAGTCAGTATGTCTTCGCAAACATGGAAGTTATCGCTTAATGACGGTTCGGGAAATTTCAACACATTTCCTATTAATATAACCTTAGACCTGTTCATTATCGAAAAATTTTTGGCTGCCGATATGGACGGTTTACCCGGCAGTGAACTCCTTGTTTCAGCCTCACAATCTAATGAGTTAATTTGGCATTATCCGGTTGCCACAGAACCTAATCCACCTCGCTATATCACAGCCCCGGCAATAAGCCAAGTTACCTCGGTAAACCTAAGCGATGTAAATAACAACGGTACTCCAGATGTACTCCTTACCAGCTCAATGAATTCAACAATTTGTTATTACTCCTACTTGGAAGATAGTACTTTTGCAGCACAACAGACAATAGCAAATACTTATGGAAGACCACTGACTTTGCTGCCCATTGATATGGATATAGATGGTGATATAGACATTTTGGCTTGCTTTGACGGGCAAAACGGCATAGCTTGGTTGGAAAATGACGGCTTGGATAACTATCAGACCCTACACCCAATAGCCTCATACACCCAAACCCGATATTTTGAACATGTTGATTTAAATGGTGATGGGTTAAAAGATATAGTATTTGGCAAATCAAGTTATTGGGGGGAACCCCAAAGTTTGGTTTGGCTTAAAAACTTGGGGACAGGTTATGCCAATATGCAGCATATCACCATCCTCTCACTTCCCGAACATGCTTACAGCTTGAGCGATATAAATAACGACGGACTGATAGATATTATAGCGTATATAGGTACTGAATTGGCTATTCAATGGCATAGAAACTTGGGCGCAGGTATTTTTGCTACCCGCCAAACCTTGCTTGCTGCCGTAGAGCCTCAAAACACTATGCAATTTGCAGACATAGATGGGAATAACACCAAAGACATGGTTATTGCCAATTTTAACAATTTAACAGTATCGTGGTACAGCAATGACGGCATAGGCAATTTTAGCAGTCCAAACAGTATCCTTATTGAAAGTACAGGAAATACCACCCTTTTTGATTGCAAAGTAATAGATTTAGATAACGACAATTACCCCGACATAGTTCTTGGTAAGAAGTGGGGATTTGTCAATAATCCGGTTACATGGTTCAGAAATCAGCACAATAGCACATTCGCCGCCGAACAAACTATCATTCCCTTTGCCGAAAATACCACCCTTATGTTCTTCGCAGACATTGATAATGACCAAGATTGGGATATTATTTTGGCGCATAACGGTCACTCCAATAATTGTAAGGTATCATGGCACCAAAACCTGTTGGAAACCATTGTAAATATACCTACCCTACCCACCCCTTTCACTCCCCTTACCCACATTTCCCCCAACCCCACCCAAAACACTGCCACCCTTACCTACTCTGCCCCCCAAACCCAGCCCGCCACCCTACACCTGTACGACCTCACCGGCAGACTGCTGTTTGAAACAACCCTACAACCCACCGCCGGCATCAATTATTACGAGTTAGATATGACCCGCTACCCACAAGGTATGTACGTGGTTACGCTAAACAATGGTGCTGAGGTGGTAACCGGTAAGGTGGTGAGGGAGTAGTTTTTTGTTTTTTTCATTACTCCGCACCGCTATATACAGGGGTGCGGAGTATTTTAAATCGGGAAACTTTTTTTTAAAACGTTAAAATTTAATCAGCATGAAAAAGGTGAATTTATTTTTGGCTTTTACAGTTTGTTTTTTGTTTGCTGCATTAGTGCAAGGGCAAACAGTTTTTGGACATCAGCAGTTAATCAACACAATTGCCGATAAAGCGACCTCTGTTTACGTTGCCGATTTAGACAATGACGGTGATATAGATCTGTTATCATCTTCAAAAGATGATGATATAATAGCTTGGTATGAAAATGATGGCATAGGCAACTTTGGCACACAGCAAATAATTTCTATTTCTGCTGATGGTGCAATGTCTGTTTATGCCGCCGATTTAGATGGCGATGGAGATTTAGATGTCTTGTCTGCTTCTTCTGGTGACGATAAAATAGCCTGGTACGAAAACGATGGCATTGGCAACTTTGGCACACAGCAAATAATTTCCATTTCTGCTGATGGCGCAATGTCTGTGTATGTCGCCGATTTAGACGGAGATGGAGATATTGACGTATTGTCAGCTTCTCGGAATGACAATAAAATAGCTTGGTACGAAAACGATGGTGGTGGTAACTTTGGCGCGCAGCAAATTATTACAACTGCCGCCAATGGAGCACGTTGTGTTTACACCGCCGATTTAGATGGCGATGGAGATTTAGATGTCTTGTCTGCTTCTTCTGGTGACGATAAAATAGCCTGGTACGAAAATGATGGTGTTGGTAACTTTAGCACACAGCAAATTATCACAATTGCCACCAATGGAGCAAGGTCTGTTTATGCAGCCGATTTAGATGGTGATGATAAGATAGATGTTGTGTCTGCTTCTTCTTATGATAAAAAGATAGCGTGGTATAAAAATGATGGAATCGGCAACTTTGGCGAACAGCAAATAATTTCCATTTCTGATAATGGTGCAATGTCTGTGTATGCCGCTGATTTAGATGGCGATGGTGATATAGACGTTATTTCTGCTTCTTGGAGTATCGATATAATTTGGCATGAAAACGACGGTGCAGGAAACTTTGGCGCGCAGCAGGTAATTTTCAATTCAGTATATTATGCAGACTTCGTATATGCCGCCGATTTGGACGGAGACGGTGATATAGATGTCTTGTCGGCTTCTTATTATGACGACAAAATAGCCTGGTACCAAAACGACGGAGCAGGCAACTTTGGCGGGGAGAAAGTCATTATTCCTGATGCCTATGGGGCAAGGTTTGTATATGCTGCCGATTTGGATGGCGATGGAGATATAGATGTATTGTCCGCTTCTCAATGGGATGACAAAATAGCATGGTATGCAAACGACGGCGCAGGAAACTTTGGCGCACAGCAAATCATTACTACTGCCGCCAATGGAGCACGTTGTGTTTACACCGCCGATTTAGATGGCGATGGAGATTTAGATGTCTTGTCGGCTTCTTATGATGACGACAAAATAGCCTGGTACCAAAACGATGGAACCGGCCACTTTGGTGGGCAAAAAATCTTAAGTACGAATGCTGATGGCGCAACTTCTGTATATGCCGCCGATTTGGATGGTGATGGGGATTTAGACATATTGTCAGCTTCTGCTCTTGACGATAAAATTGCTTGGCACGAAAACGCCGGAGGAGGATACTTTGGTGGGGAGCTATACATCAGCACTACTACAGAAGCCGCACAAACTGTGTTTGCCGCCGATTTGGATAGTGACGGGGATATAGATATATTGTCGGCTTCTTTTGTTAATGGTGGAATAGTCTGGTATGCAAACGAAGGCGCGGGCAGTTTTGGCTTTCAGCAAGTCATCAGTAGTATTGCTGTTGGTACAAGGTCTGTGTATGCCGCCGATTTGGACGGAGACGGTGATATGGATGTTATATCAGCTTCTGGTGACAACCGAATAGCCTGGTACGAAAATGATGGTACGGGCATTTTTGGCGAACAGCAAATCATTAGCACACTTACCGATACACCACGATCGGTATATGCCGCCGATTTGGATGGCGATGGCGATTTGGATGTTTTATCAGCTTCTGCCACCGAATTGGATTTTGACCACAGAATAGCCTGGTATGAAAATGACGGTTCTGGCAATTTTGAAGTGCAGCAAGTCATTAGCTTGGATATTGTTGGTCCAATGTCTGTTTATGCCGCCGATTTGGATGGCGATGGCGATAAAGATGTCATGTCGGCTTCTATGCATGACGATAAAGTGGTTTGGTTCGAAAACCTATTAGAAACCGTAAGTATAGCGCCCACACTTCCCGATGCTCCCATAAGCAAGATGCTCCACATTTCTCCCAACCCCACCCAAAACACCGCCACCCTCACCTACACCGCCCCGCAAGCACAGCCCGCCACCCTACACCTGTATGACCTTACCGGCAGACTGCTGTTTGAAACAACCCTACAACCCACCGCCAGCATCAATTATTACGAGTTAGATATGACCCGCTACCCACAAGGTATGTACGTGGTTATGCTAAACTACGGTGCGGAGGTGGTAACGGGGAAGGTGGTGAGGGAGTAAAGTAGAGGTAGATAATACAGCACCCTCTACTATATACCAAAACCCCAATACATATTTACACGCTTTACAATTCAAGCAATATGAAAACACTATATTCTATTTTAATTTTTGCCGGTTGTATGCTGTTGGCTACCTTATTAAATGGGCAAACTATGTTTGGACCGCAAAGGGTAATTGTATATAATGAAGCCGATGGTGCCACCTCAGTTCATGCTGCCGACTTAGATGGTGATGGCTATTTAGACATTTTGGCATCTTCTGTATTGAATAACAAAATAGCCTGGTATAAAAACTTAGGGGCTGGAAATTTTGGCACACAGCAAATTATTACTACTGCCAATGGAGTAAGAAGTGTTTATGCTGCCGATTTAGATGGCGATGGAGATATAGATGTGTTAGCAGCTTCGTTTAACGACAGTAAAATAGCTTGGTATGCAAATGACGGATATGGTAATTTTGGCGCACAACAAATTATTTCTTTTGCTGCCAATGGACCAAGGTCGGTTTATGCTGCCGATTTAGACGGCGATGGAGATATAGATGTATTGTCGGCTTCAGAATTGGACAATAAAATAGCATGGTACCCCAATAATGGCACAGGAATTTTTGGCATACAGCAGATTATTTCTACGGCTGCTTATGGCGCAAAAGCTGTGTATGCTGCCGATTTAGACGGAGACGGAGATATAGATGTATTATCGGCTTCTGCCAATGATAATAAAATAGCTTATTACAAAAACAATGGTACCGGAAATTTTGGCATACAACTTTTTATCTCTAATAATGCTATTGGAGCCAGTGCTGTATATGTTGCCGATTTAAACGGCGATGGGCATGTAGATGTATTGTCGGCTGCCGAAGACAATAATACCATAGCTTGGTATGCCAATACTACCACAGGCTTTTTTGGATTAGAGCAGATAATTTCTACCACTGCCAATGGAGCAAGATCTGTATTTGCTGCCGATTTAGACGGAGACGGGGATATAGATGTATTGTCGGCTCTTTATGATGCTAATAAAATAGTGTGGTATGAAAACAATGGCACAGGAAACTTTGGTGATGAACAAATAATCACTGCTACTGCCAATGGTGCCAATGCTGTTTATGCCGCCGATTTAAATAACAATGGAAGCATAGATGTACTATGGACATCATATTTAGTTAGTGAAATAGCTTGGTCTGAAAATGACGGAATAGGTAATTTTAATTTACAGCCAATCATATCGGCTAATGCTATGAACCCTACTTCTGTATTTGCTGCTGATATAGATGGCGATGGGGATATAGACGTACTGTCGGCTTCTTTTACCGATAACAAAATAGCCTGGTATGAAAATGACGGTGTCGGCAACTTTATTGATCAACACGTCATTACCTCTTTTGCCACAAATGCGTATTCTGTTTATGCTGCTGATTTAGACGGAGATGGAGATATAGATGTGTTGTCGGCAGGTGCTAATCTAATAGCATGGTACCAAAATGACGGAACAGGTAACTTCGGTGCCCAACTAATCATATCCACCGCTGTTAATCTTGCAAGGTCAGTTTATGCAGCGGATATAAATGGTGATGGATATATAGACGTATTATCGGCTTCTGCCTCTGACGATAAAATAGCATGGTATCCAAATGACGGCTTGGGAAATTTTGGACTACAGCAAATCATTTCCACAGAAGCCGATGGCGCAAAATGTGTTTATGCTGCCGATTTAGATGGCGATGGTGATGTAGATGTGTTGTCAGCTTATCATAGTAATTATTCAAGAATAGCTTGGTATGAAAACGATGGCTTGGGAAATTTCGGACCACAGCAAATTATATCAAATGCTGTTCCGGGTGCTAATTCGGTTTATGCTGCCGATTTAGATAAAGACGGTGCTATAGATGTATTATCGGCTTCAAGCAATAACTCAGCTTTCAATTATATAGCATGGTACAAAAACGATGGCTTGGGAAATTTTGGACCACAACAGATTATTTCTTCCAATGTTCTTGGCGCAAGAGCAGTTTATGCTGCCGATTTAGATAGTGATGGAGATATTGATGTTTTATCTGCCGCATATAGTCCAACTCTTAATGCTGATATTGCATGGTACCAGAATGATGGTGCCGGAAATTTTGGTTCGCAACAAATTATTTCGACATCTCCATGTAATGCTTATTCAGTATATGCTGCTGATTTAGATGGAGACGGCGATTTAGATGTAATAACTGCTCCAATAGCAGAAAACAAAGTAGTATGGTATGAAAACCTGCTGGCATTCAGTTTATACATTACCATCAATAACCCACCCTGCATTGGGGCATCAAACGGGTCTGTTTTGGTAAACGCTTTAGGTTCTGTTTTTCTCTTACCACCCTACTCCTACTCATGGACTTCTGACAATGGAACTTCGGGCAGCGGAACCACTACAAACGAAGTGTTTACCCTTGATAACCTCAGTACCGGAACCTATAACATAACCGTTACTAACAATGCCGGAGCTGTAGCTGAGGCAGCTATTGCCCTCAATACTGTTTTGGGCAATGTTTTTGAAATAACCGATATCACCACCACTAATACCAGTATCGGATTACCCAACGGGGTTATTCAACTTACCTTAGAGGGAGGCGAAACGCCTTATATTATTTCTTGGGCTGGCGTTTCAAGTGGCTCGTTTAGCAACAACAATCAGGTGTTTACCATTTCCAACCTCTATGCCGGCAGCTACAATATTCAAATTACCGATGCTGAGGGTAACGTGCTCACCAAAACCGTATTGCTACTCGACGAAACCACACCGCAAAATACCTGCCTTACACCAATGGACATTGTGATTCTCAATGATGTATCGGGCTCGGTTGATGTAATAGAATATGAAGAAGCAAAACTATTTTTTACAAATATTATCAACTCCCTCAACATTGGTACTACCGATACCCAAAGTCGGGTAGCTATTGTGGAATGGTCGGGAAATGGTGAACAGCAAGTCCAAATTGCCATGACCGGAAGTTTGCCCTCCCTCCAAAACTATACCTCCTTTACTCGCGCATTCTCAGGCGGCACCAACCCAAACGAGGCACTAAATTTCGGGTATAATTACCTCCAAAACCTTGCCCGACCTTTTGCTGCCAAAGTATTAATACTCAGCACAGACGGCGCGCCCGGACAGGTGAGCAATTCTCTCGTTGCCCTTGCCGAAACCTATAAGGCACAGGGTTATATTATTGTTTCTATTGCCTTTGATGAGGCTTATACCCATACACCTACCCATAATATTTTAACACAAACTGCGTCAATTCCCTTGTTAGCCCCAGGCGCACCAGCTTACTCCCAACTTAGCCCCAATTTAGCAAACAATATCGTAAACCTCTATATTTGCCCTGCCGACCCGGGCAGCAGCAATACTTATTATTTTTACCGCGATGGCATCATTGATATTACCGATTATACCATCAATGGCTTTTGCCCAAATCCTACCGGCGTTACCATTCACTATACCATTACGGCTCAGCAGCAGTTATCGCTGCCCGCCGGTACACCCATAACCTTTTACTACAACAATCCTGCCTTGTTTGGTGCTATGCCCATACTCACCACCTTTATTCCCTGTGCCATTCCGGCAGGTAGTTCCGAAACTTTTAGTACTTACTTACCCATCACCTCTCCAGCACAAGTATTTGCCGTACTCAATGACAACGGCAGCCAAACCCCGCCCTTTATCCTACCCACTACCAATATACCCGAGCATGTGTATAGCAACAACATAGATAATATAGCCATTTGTACTAACCCGTTGCCCACCCTTGCCGCCACACTCCTTGCCAATACCCCCACGCCGGTTTGTGGCAATACTGCCTTGTTTACCCTCTCCGTTTGCAATATCGGACCAGCAGATGCCCAAAGCGTGAGCATTGCCCCGCAAATGCCCGCAGGGTTTGTGCTGCTACACCAAAATGCCAATCTCAATGGCTGCGCACAAGCCGCCGGTGTTGCCAATACCTACCATATTCCGGCAGGCTGCTGTGTAACGCTTACCCTCCAATACAACGTTTCGGGTGCAGCTATCGGGTTTTACCCGCATCAGCAAGTGGCACTTTCCGGTCCGTCTGGTCAGGAGTATATCCATTTTAACGGCATAAACACCTCAGTAGATGACCTCACCATTACCGGCATTCCTGATTGTCCTTCCGATTTACTTACTTTCAAAAAATCTACCAACCTTACCCAAACCTGCCACGATAGTTTTGTTACCTACGCCTTTACCATTCATAACCAAACCAACCTGCCCCTCCAAAACCTTACTTTTTACGACCCCCTGCCCGCCCCTGCTATTTGGGCTGCCGAACCCTACTTGCCTAATGGCTTGAGCATCGGACAAACCAACATTACCGGCTTATCTATTGCACAATTTACAATTGCCCAAGTGCCACCCAATACGGTTGCTACTTTTTTCCTCGATGCTTATTTGGGTGATTGGCCGCAAAATGACAATTTGCCCAACACCGCTACCCTTTCGGGATTACCCGCTTTTGTCAATGGCAATGGCAACCCACTCAACGCATACGCCCAAACCGTATCAGTCATTATTCCTCCCGATATTGTTATCCATACCCCCAACGCTGTTACCCATTGCCAAAGTGCCAACCTTAGTGCCTCGCTTGCCAATGCCTATAACCCCCAATGGCTCAGCACCGGAGACGGCTTTTTTACCCACCCCAATAGCCTGCAAACCACCTATATACCCGGTGTCCAAGACCTGCTCAACGGTACAGCAGATATATACCTTAACGCTCAAAACCAATGTGGCGATGGCGATGCTTTGGTGCAACTACATTTTGCCCAAGCCCCCCTTTGTAATGACAATGACTGCAATACCGATGATATCCTTAATCCCGATACTTGTCAATGCGAATACCTAACCATAACACCGCCCAATTGCGACGACAACAACCCACTTACTACCGATGTTTATAACCCCGATGACTGCCAATGCCAACACCCTCCCACCGGATATGTGCTGCTGCCCAACGCTTTTAGCCCTAACGCCGATGGGGAAAACGACTTGTTTAAAGCTGTTTACAATTTCCCGATAAGCCAATTTTATATTGCCGTATATAACCGTTGGGGGCAGCGCGTATTTGAAACCTCCGACATTGAACAAGGTTGGAATGGCATGCTTAATCAATCTCCCCTGCCTATGGGCGTATATACATGGTATGCTATCTACCGATTCCAAACCCATACACACGATAACCATATAAGCGGCAATGTAACACTTATAAGATAGTGGGCTGGCATATCTTTCCTCCACTTTGGTTAAAAAATAATTGCCTCAACACCTACAGGCAACCGTTTCAGTATTATGCTCGTTTATAGCATAAACCCAAGGTCATACCTATACGCGGCTCGCATAGGGCAATTTTAGAGATGCTGTTTTGGGTGGACTATTTTTTTACACTTTGATTAAATTGGCATGAAAACGTACTATTTTTATTTTTTTTCAATTTGCCTATTGTTTGTTACCGTGCTACAAGGACAAACAATTTTTGGACCACAGCAACAGGTTACTAATGTACCAATTCAGCCAAATTTTATTATCAGTGCTGACTTAGATGGAGACGGCGATGAAGATGTGATTGCCTCATCATTTCAAGACAACAAAATTACATGGTATAGAAATAATGGCTCGGACAACTTTGGATTTGAGCAAATTATAAGCACTCAAGTTGATGGTCCAAAATCTATTCATGCAGCAGACTTAGATGGAGATGGTAATATAGATATTGTATCGGCTTCTTTATATGACAATAAAATTGCATGGTATAGAAATGACGGCACAGGCAATTTTGGTCCGCAGTTGATTATATCTACTAATGCCCTCATGGCTACTTCAGTGTTTAGTGCAGATTTAGACGGTGATGGCGATTTGGACGTAATATCCGCCTCTGAATGGGACGACAAAATTGCGTGGTACACAAATGACGGCTCGGGCGGTTTTAGTTCGCAAAAAATAATTACAATTTTAGCTACCGCGGCACAATCAGTATATGCCGCTGATTTTGATGGCGATGGTAGTATTGATGTTTTATCAGCCTCATTAACTGATAATAAAATTGCTTGGTACCGAAATAATGGTTCAGGCAATTTTAGCACCCAACAAATTGCAATTCAATCCAACTCGTCAGAATTTTTTTGCTATGCCATTGCAAGCGATTTAGATGGAGATGGAGATTACGATGTACTGGCAGCATATAAAATGAGTGGCAAGTTAGTGTGGTATGAAAACAATAGTGCAGGAAACTTTGGCGAGGAGAAAATTATCAGTAATAATACTCTGGGTGTTCAATCTATTTTTGCTACAGATTTAGACGGAGACGGAGATACAGATGTATTGTCAGCTTCAGTGTGGTGGAATGGCAAAATAACTTGGTATGAAAACGATGGTAGCGGATATTTTGATACACACATAATCCTTAACAACAGCACAGCTCTTTTTGCAGTCGTTTATGCAGTTGATTTAGATAATGATGGAGATGTAGATGTTCTCTCCACATTTGACCAAGGCACATTGGCATGGCACGAAAATATTGGTGCCGGCAACTTTCATCTACCAAAAATTGTTGCTGCCGGAGCTTTAGATGCACAATTTGTTTTTAGTGCCGATTTAGATGGCGATGGTGGTGTAGATATTATTTCAGCCTCCCGATTAGACAACAAAATAGCATGGTATCCGAATGACGGAACAGGCAACTTTGGTACACAGAAAATCATTTCAACTAATGCAGGCAGTGCAAGCTCTGTGTATGTGGCTGATTTAGATAATGATGGAAATATAGATGTATTGTCATCTTCAGAATTAGATAATAAAATTGCATGGTATCCAAATGACGGAACAGGCAATTTTGGTATGCAACAAATCATTACAACCGATGCACTTGGAGCGCGTTCAGTTTTTTGTGCTGATTTGGATGGAGATGGTGATATTGATGTGTTATCAGCCTCCCGATTAGACAATAAAATAGCATGGTATCCAAATGACGGAACAGGCAATTTTGGTGAAGAGCAAATTATTTCTTACAATGCTATGGGAGCAAATGCTGTTTATGCTGCCGATTTAGATAGCGATGGTGATATTGATGTTATCTCATCGTCTCGATTAGACAATAAAATAGCATGGTTCGCAAATGACGGAACAGCCAATTTTGGTGAAGAGCGAATTATTGATTTCAATGCTTATAGCGCATGTTCTGTTCTTGTTGCCGATTTAGACAATGATGGTTATTTAGATGTGGTAGCAGCTTTATCTGATATACAAACAATCGTATGGTATCACAATGATGGGTCAGGCAATTTTAGCGGACAACAAATCATCACCTCAAATGCTATGGGGGTTTGGTCTGTAAGTGCTACTGATATAGACAAGGATAACCACATAGATATATTATCGGTTTCTTTATACAACAACCATGTATCGTGGTATAAAAACCTTGGAACAAGCAACTTTGGAGCTGCACAGATTATCACTACCGCTAATAACGGACCGTCACATATACATACCGCTGATTTTGACGGAGATGGTGATACTGACGTAGTGGTGGCTTCCAGATACGACAACAAGGTATCATGGCACCAAAACCTATTAGAAACCGTAAGTATAGCCCCCACACTTCCCGATGCTCCCATAAGCAAGATGCTCCACATTTCTCCCAACCCCACCCACAACACCGCCACCCTCACCTACACCGCCCCGCAAGCACAGCCTGCCACCCTACACCTATACGACCTTACCGGCAGACTGCTGTTTAACACAACCCTACAACCCACCATCGGCATCAGCACTTACGAGTTAGATATGACCCGCTACCCACAAGGTATGTACGTAGTAACGCTAAACAATGGCGCAGAGGTGGTAACGGGGAAGGTGGTGAGGGAGTAGCTTTTTGTTTTTTTCATTACTCCGCACCGCTATATACAGGGGGGTGGAGTAATTTAAATCGGGAAATTATTTTTTGAGTGGTAAAATTGAATCAGCATGAAAACAATCCCAACTTTCATTCTTTTAGCAACCTGCTTTGTGCAGTGCCTTGAATTAAATGCTCAAACCACCTTTGGACCGCAGCAGGTGATAACGAAAAACGAAACTGAGGGAGCAAGTTCTGTGTATGCCGCTGATTTGGATGGCGATGGGGATTTAGATTTATTAACTGCCTCTTCCAAGGATAATAAAATTGCGTGGTATGAAAACGATGGCTTGGGTAATTTTGGTACGCAGCAAGTCATTTCCAGTGCTGTTAATGGAGCAAGTTTTGTTTATGCCGTTGATTTAGATGGCGATAGTGATATAGATGTTTTGTCGGCTTCTTATACTGACAACAAAATAGCATGGTACGAAAACGACGGGGCAGGCAACTTTGGGGCACAGCAAATCATCACTACTGCCGCCAATGGCGTAAATTCTGTTTTTGCCGCCGATTTAGATGGTGATGGAGATTTAGATGTATTGTCGGCTTCTCAATGGGATGACAAAATAGCCTGGTACGAAAATGACGGTGCTGGCAACTTTGGGGTACAGCAAATCATCACTATTGCCGCCGAAGGCGCAACTTCTGTGTATGCCTCCGATTTAGACGGAGATGGCGATGCAGATGTATTATCGGCTTCTTACTGGGACAATAAAATAGCCTGGTACGAAAACGATGGTGTTGGTAACTTTGGCGCGCAGCAAATTATTACAACTGCCGCCGAAGGCGCAACTTCTGTGTATGCCTCCGATTTAGACGGAGATGGCGATGCAGATGTGTTGGCTAATTTAGATAATAATTTATGGTATGAAAACGATGGTTTAGGAAATTTTGTGAGTCGTGAATTTGGCACTAACTTAGTTTCTGATTATTCAATTTTAGTTTTTGCATCAGACATGGATGGCGACGGTGATTTAGATGTTATCTCAACAGAGGGTTATATAGATTTCAATATAGGTGTTGGTTTATTGATTATTAACGGTATTGTTTGGTATGAAAATGATGGATTGGGTAATTTTGTCGCCAAGCACAATACTGAAGGATATATCAGTTTAAAGTCTGTATATGTTGCAGATTTAGATGGTGATGGAGATAGTGATGTATTGTCGGCTTCCTATGACCATAACATGTATTCTCCTACTAATGGAAGTGCTGTAATAGCTTGCTACAAAAACGACGGGGCAGGTAACTTTCTGGAAAGGAACATAATTACTCCGGTTGCTTATAAGGCAAAAAGCGTATATTCTGCCGATTTAGATGGCGATGGGGATATAGATGTTTTGTCAGTTTCAGGTGGCAATAAAATAGCTTGGTATGAAAATGATGGAGCGGGCAATTTTAGTACACAAAAAATTATTGCTAATGCTACAGATGTCTTTTCCATTCTTAAAACAGTAGATGTAGATGGCGATGGGGATATAGATGTTTTGTCGGCTTCTTATACTGACAACAAAATAGCATGGTACGAAAACGACGGGGCAGGCAACTTTGGGGCACAGCAAATCATCACTACTGCCACCAATGGCATAAATTCTGTTTTTGCCGCCGATTTAGATGGCGATGGGGATATAGATGTTTTGTCGGCTTCGGCTTATGACGACAAAATAGCTTGGTTTGAAAACGACGGAGTTGGCAATTTTGGCTCGCAGCAAATCATTGCTTCTGTCCTCAATGGCATATGCGCTGTATATGCCGCTGATTTAGATGGAGATGGGGATTTAGATGTATTATCCAATTCTCAGCATCAAATAGTATGGTTTGAAAACGACGGAGTTGGCAACTTTGGTGCACAGCAAATCATCTTTCTCTCTTTCATTGGGTGTAGTGTTTTTATTGAAGATATGGATTTAGATGGGGATATAGATATAACTGCCCGATCATCTGGTAAACTTGTTTGGTTTGAAAATGACGGTTTAGGCAACTTTTCCATGAAACAAACCAACCTTAGTTATGATGATAATGCCACTTATTATGCTGTGGATTTAGATAGTGATGATGATATTGATATTATACGAACAACAAACTTGGTTTTTGTGAATGGTAGTGGTTATCATTTATCTAGTGCTATAACATGGGCTGAAAATGAAGGCATGGGCAATTTTAGTCCATATCGATACATCACTACGGCAGTTAAAGGTATCCTATCTGTTTGTACTGATGATTTAGATGGTGATGGCGATTTAGATGTCTTGTCGGCTTCCTTGCTTGATGACAAAATAGCATGGTACGAAAATCTACTCTACAATCCACGTATAAGTGGTAAGGTGTTTTATGATGCCAACCAAAACGGAATTTTAGAAAGTACCGAATTTGGCATACCTTTTCAAAACATAAGTGTAGAACCCGAAAGCCTTTATACTTATGCTAATAACAACGGTTTTTTTACTTTTTATTACCAAACCGCCGGCACTTATACCCTTAACTATACTGTTCCCGATAATTGGAGCACCACTACACCAACCTCCTATACCGTTACACTTGCCGAAGGACAAGTCAGCCTGAACCATAATTTTGGCATATACCCCAATACCTTAGTAACCAGTGTGAAACCTTATCTGACATCGGGCATTAACCGATGCAATTGGCAAGTTCCCTACCACCTGAGCATTGTTAATGAAGGCACAACTATTGTGCCGTTGAGTGTGATATGCTTGCAATTAGACCCGCAACTTTCCTATATAAACGCTACTCCTATGCCCGATTCCATAGGCACACAGGGTTGGCTTTATTGGCATGTTTCCAATTTTTTACCTGCTCAACAAACTCAAATAACAGTACTGGTACAAGAACCCGATTTTACCGCTATGGGCGATACCTTGTTTAACAATGTAATTGTTGAGTCTTATGATTCCAATGAACAACGAACGGGTTTAAACTCTTTTTCTTACACCCCGCTTGTAACATGTTCTTACGACCCCAATGATAAACAGGTAACACCATTGGGCATAAAAGAGCAAAACTATACGCTCATCGGACAAGAACTCTTTTACACCATCCGATTTCAGAATACCGGCAATGATACCGCTTTTAATGTCATTATTGCCGATACACTCTCGGCATGGGTAAATCATCATACTTTCCGCATCATTAACAGCAGCCACCCTATGCAAACCAAACGTCATTCAAACGGTTTGGTAGAATTTTACTTCAAAAACATTATGCTCCCAAACAGTACGGTTAATGAACCCGGCAGCCATGGGTACATACTTTACGCTGTTCAACTTGTGGCTAACCTGCCCGATAATACCCCCATAACTAATACTGCCTATATTTATTTTGACCAAAACCCTGCCATTGTTACCAATACCGTTAAAAATACAATGGTGTATGAATTGCCTATTGATAAAAATTCGGCAAATACTACAGGCATATCTCTTGTGGCTCTTACCCCCAACCCCACCCAAAACACCGCCACCCTCACCTACACCGCCCCGCAAGCACAGCCCGCCACCCTATACCTGTATGACCTTACCGGCAGACTGCTGTTTAACACAACCCTACAACCCACCGCCGGCATCAATAGTTATGTGTTAGATATGACCCGCTACCCACAAGGTATGTACGTAGTAACGCTAAACAATGGCGCAGAGGTGGTAACGGGGAAGGTGGTGAGGGAGTAGATTATAACTCCCTTGCTGATTTTTATAACCTACAGTAGTCATCTTGCTATTGTCCGATTTATGTTGTGTTAATGCCCCCTATCGGGCATAAAAGAAAAAACTGTTACCTTTATCGCCCAAACTACAGGGATATGCCGCCTTAGGTTATCAAAACCGGTGGTTATATGCAGGCAACCGTATTGCCGGATTCATTTGCCACTAACTATTTTATGTTTATGCCCCATATTACCACAGCCCTAACAGAAGCCGATTTAATAGGAATTTTACTGCTCCAACAGGCAAATTTAGGCAGAAACTTAACGCCGCAAGAAGCAGCTACCCAAGGTTTTGTAACAGTAGAACACTCCTTAAACGAACTGGAAAAACTCAACCTTATAGAAAAACACATTGTAGCAAAAGAAGCAGAAGAGGTGGTGGGTTATGTACTGACTATGACACCCGATTCAAAAACGCAAATACCGGTGTTAATACCCATGTTTGAAATTTTTGACCATATTACCTACCAAAACAACATTGTTTCAACATACCGCTACATGGTGGTAGGGCAGGTATGTATAGCCAAATCTCACAGAGGTACGGGGTTGTTTCATGCCTGTTATGAGGCTTTCAGGAAGCAATACACCGGTAAATACCATTTTGCCATTACCGAAATTGCTGCCAACAACTACCGCTCACTCAAAGCGCATAGCCGCATGGGATTTGAAGCGGTGCATACCTACATCGCCCCAAATGGGGTGGAGTGGGTAGTGGTTGTTTGGGATTGGCAGCAAAATAAGGCTAAAGGGTGAAAAATTTGGTTCTGTAGTGCTTATCTACATTTTGAATTTATAACAACAAATATATATAACAAACCGCCCAACCGCATTTTACATAAACAGGGCAGGTTTTAAAACCCACCCCATTCACACAAAACAAAAGCAAAACAAGTCAGTTTTTGCAGTTCCCTTACCTAATCAAGGTAACATTCCCCTTTACCCAATCGGTACTGCCATCGGTGTAGCGTATGTTGGCTTGAAAAACATATACGCCCAGCTCGCAGTCTTGCCCTTTAAACGTGCCGTCCCAGCCAAGGCTGAGGTTAGTGGTGATGCCACTGTCATATACCTTTTGCCCCCAACGGTTCCAAACACTGAACTGTACCTCGGCTACGTTAAAACCGGCAAGGCGGAATAGGCTGTTTACCGCATCGCCGTTGGGCGAAAAAGCGTTAGGAGCTACTACCTTATTGGGCATTCGCACATCAATAAAAAGGCTTGCGGTAGCGGTACAGTTATACATATCGGTAACGGTAACGGCGTAGGTGGTGGGCACATCGGGCGTAAATATGCAAATACTATCGCCACAGGCAGTGGTTATGCCGTTGGCAGCCCACATATAAGAAAGGTTGCCCGTTAAGCCGGTGGCGGTTACAGTAAGAGTGGCAGGTTCGCCGGGTTGAACCATTTCTGTATCGGCGGCAATGGTAGCTCCGATGTTTTCGGGCGTACAGGCGGGCGGAGCGGTGAGGCAGGTTGCTAATGCCGCTGCACTTGCCACACAACTGCCCGATGCCGAGGCAATAAGGCTGATGTTGTAATTGGTATCGGATTGCAAACCGGTAAAGGTGTAATCGGTTACATCGGGCAATAAGGGTATGGGCGAACCGCCGTTTATCGTAAGCTCATATCCCGATGCTCCGTTTACAGCAGTCCACGTTACGGTTAGCGCTGTATCGGTGGCGTTTAGGCAGGATAGGGTAGGCGCGGGCAAGTATTCGCCTACTGTGGCAGTGGCAGTGGCAGTGCAGCCCAGCGCATCGGTAACGGTTACGGTATAAGCGCCGCCGGGCAGGTTGGCAGGGTTTTCATCGGGGCTTTGGTTGCTCCACAGGTAGGTATAGGGCGCTGCGCCGCCGGTTACAGTTAGAGTTATGTTGCCTTCGCTTGCGCCGCAGGGCGTATCGGTAGCTTGTGTGGCGGCGGTGGGCGAGTTGAGCAGGCAGGGGTCTATGAGGGTGGTGCAAGTAACTATGCTTGGAACGCTGCCTATGCAGGGCGAAGGCGCAAGTACCACTAAGGTAACCACATAATCTACCCCCGAAACCAAGCCGGTAAAGGTGTAATCGGTTACATCGGGCAATAGGGTAATGGGCGAACCGCCGTTTATGGTCAGCTCATATCCCGATGCGTTGTTTACCGCAGTCCACGTTACGGTTAGTTCCGATTGGGTGGCGCTGAGGCAGGCAAGGGGCGAGGCGGCAAGGGGTAATTCGGCAATGGTGAAACTTGCCGTAGCGCTGCAACCACCCGAATCGGTAACGGTGAGGTCATACGCGCCGGCGGGCAGGTTGATGCGGTCTTCATCGGTAATTAAGTCCGACCATTGGTAGTTGTAGGGCGGGTTATTGCCCAATACGGTAATGCTGATGCTGCCATCGGCTTCACCACAGTTGGCATCGGTTACGCTATCGGTAGCTATGCTCAATAAGTCAGCGCCGTTTATAACAATGTCGGTACAGGTAGAGTTGGTGCAGGTATCGCCATCGGCGGCAAGGTTGGTTACCGTAAGGCAAACCGTATAATTACCCGATGTAGCGTAACTGTGGCTGGGGCTGGGAGTGGTTGAGGTGTTGCCATCGCCAAAATCCCAACTGTAAGACAACGCCCCATTTCCCGATGCCCCCGCCGAGTTGAGCTGTATGGTGGAGCAACTGAGGGTGTGGGTAAATGCAGCCGAAACCAAGCACTCCAAACAATCGGTTAGGTTAAGGCTAAGCATATCGGAGGTATCCTGGCAACCCCAAACGGTGGTTATTTGCAGTTGGTAATTGCCGGTTTGAGGCGGCACAAAGGTATGCGAGTTTGCCCCTGCAATAGGCGCGCCGTTGAGCAGCCACTGATAGCCCGAAAACACGTTTGGCACACTAAACGGCTGCAACTCGCAGTAATCGTAACAGCCCACCGGAATGGGAGCCATATCGCCGCCCTCGTTCACCCCTACCGATACGCCGGCGGCATTGGTACAGCCGTTGGCATCGGTTACTACTACGGCGTAGTTGCCGGCAGCAGAAACAGTAATGGCATTGCCCGCAGCGCCGTTGTTCCAAGTAAAATTGCTGAGGGTAGGGTGGGTAGCGGTAAGCGTAAGGGTTTCGCCCTCGCAGAGTTGCAGGTCGGCAGGGAAGTTTGGATTGATGGCAGGCGGTGGCAGGTTAATGGCATTGATGTTTACGGGCAAAGAAACGTTGGTGCAGCCGGTTTGCGAATCGGTAACAGTAACCGTAACGGTTAAGCCCGATGCGGGAACACTGGCATAAGGAATGGTGATGCCCGATGCGTTTTGTCCGGTACTCCATGCGTAGGCGTAGCCGGTGCCGGCATTGGCATTAAGGTTAAGGGTAGCGCCCGGGCAAAGGTTGGCAGGCGAAGTGGGCGGGGTAATGCCGGCAGGCGGCAGTGGCGCAAAATTGAGCTGCACCGGCGGGGTATTAAAGGTACAGCCGTTGGCTTGGGTTACGGTTACGGTGTAGCTGCCTGTTTGGGCGGCGGCAAGGGTGGGGGTGGTAATGTTGTTGTTCCACAAGTAACCGGCGCCGGCAGGAGCGGTAAGGGTAATGGTTTGCCCCTCGCAGGCGGTGAGTGCAGCGGGGCTTATAGCGCCGTTGCTCACCGGAAGCACGGTAATGGTTTGGCTGCCGGTATTGGTGCAGCCTCGGTTATCGGTAACGGCGAGTTGTACGGTATAGTTGCCGTCTTGCAGGTAAGTTTGGTCGGGAGCGGGTGCGCTAACGGTAGCGCCGTTGCCAAAATCCCAATCCCAAGTAATGGCATTGGGGTTGGCATCGGGTATAAAATTGGCGGCAGTAGCTTGGCAAATTTGGCTGGGAATGGTAAAACCGGCATCGGGCAGGTCATAAATGGTAACGGTTTTGGTAATAGTGGAAGTGCAAAACCCATCGGAAATGGTGAGTGTTACCTCATAATTGCCCGATGCCGGAAAAATGTGTGCCGGGTTGGCATCAGTGGCAGAGTTGCCATCGCCAAAATCCCAGTTCCAAGAGGTTATGGTGGTGTTTACCGAAGTTCGGGAGCGGTCGGTAAACTGGGTAGCAGTGCCTAAGCAGGGGCTGATGAGGTCAAAATCGGCTTTGAGCGGAATTTCTACTACCGAGTAGCTCATGTAATTGCATAGTGGCGGTATGGGGTTGGCATTGGGAAACGTGCCGGTTATTTTTACCACATAAAACCCGGGTTCATTAAAAGTATGGTTTTGCGGACTGGTATCGGGAACAAAAACTAAGGGACTGCCATCGCCAAAATCCCAAACAAAATTACTTCCGCCTACCGATATGTTTTGGAAAGTAAGGTCGAAACAGTAGGGCGTAACCGGCTCGTTGCCAATAACTGCGCCCGGCAAGGCATCGCAATCACCCCCACCGCCACCGCCCGGAATGGGGCAAGCGCCGCCCGGGCAAGAACCGGGGTTAAAATTGCAAATTTGCTGCTCAATAGTTACTGTATTAGAGGTGTTTTGGCAGCCGTTGGCATCGGTTACTACTACGGAGTAGTTAAAATTGGCTACGGTGGTGGTGCCGGTATGTGTAACTGTATTGACACTGCCCCCAAACGAGGAGCCGTTTACAAACCAAAGGTAGTTGTAACCCGGCGCTACGAGTGCGCTGATGTCTATGTTTTTGAGGTTATCGGTGCAAACCAATGGCAGGTCTTGGGGCGAAATGGAGGCATCGGGCAGGGGGTACTCGTGTACGTTAATGCTTCCTACCCCTTGGCACCCGTTTACATCGGTAACGGTTACAACATAACTGCCTCCTGCCGAAACGCCGGTAGCGGGCGAAATGCTGCCGTTTTGCCATTCGTACTGACTATATACCGGCGGTGTAACGCCAATGCTGATGCTGCTGCCGGCACACAAATTGCCCGATGCCGTAACAGTGGGGCTGGGTAGGGGGTGTATGGCTACCAATAAATCTTGGCTCACATTGCAGGCATTTACACTAAGGGTGACAAACGGAAAACCGGCGTTCCACTGTACTTCGGCGCTTACAGTACCTTGCCCTGCTACTACACTGCCTGCAAGGGGCGGGTTTATTGTCCATTCATAATTCAAATCGGGCAGAAAGGGCTGGGCGGTGTAGAGTACTTTATCGCCGGCGCACAGGTCATCAGAGCCGTCTATCACCAAACTGGTTAGCGGGGGTATATTAGTACCCAAGGCGGCGGTACAAAAAGGTGCGCTGTTGCTTTGGGCGGTAACCAAAATAGTGTAAGTGGGGCTGCCTACGTTCCAAGTAATGCTAAGGGCGCTGCCGCTGCCGGTGGCGGGTGTGCCGCCCGTTACGTTCCAAAAATAACTAACGCCGGCGGCAGGCGAAGCTATTTCATACGTGTAGGCATTACCCGGGCACACATAGCCCGAACTGAGAATGAGCGGCGGCGCAGGTTGGTCGCCTATGTTTACCGTTATGGTTTGCGGGTAATTGCAGTACTGCGTGGGGTTGGCAGGGGTGGCGCTTACAGTGTAGCCGGTAAAACCCAATCCCACCTGTACGTTAATGCTGTTGGTATTAGCGCCGCTGCCTACAATAGAGGCGTTGCCCGTTACTGTCCAGTTGTGCAAGCCCGATGAAGCGGTATAAGTTACCTCCGCTCCCCTACAAACCAAATCAAAACCCGATAGGGTGTAAACCTGATTCACCTCTACCGGCATACTACTTACAGAGCTGCAACCCACCAAACTGCTCACTGCATTTACCTGAATGGCGCCATCGGCAGTATGCCATTGTACGCCGGCTTGGTTGTACTGCTGCCAAACCACCGTGCCCGATGCAGCCGGCGCTACCGCCCAAGTGTATTGCACCCCGCCGTACTGTGGCACACTGTAAACAGCTAAGGTATTGGCACAAACCACATCTGGTCCGTTTATGGGCAGGTTGTTGCTCACTATGGGTACTTGTATGCTGCCCACAGGGTTGCAAATGGTACTGCCATCGCAATCGCCCACGGTTAGCTCTACCGTTCCCATAGCTACATCGTTCCAAACTACGGTAATATCGGCGGTGTTTTGTCCGGCGGTAATGCTGCCGCCGGTAACTGTCCAGTTGTAGGTATCACAAACAACGGGGGTGGTGTAGGTTTGCTCCACGCCCGGGCATACTAAGGAAGCGCAATCTATGGTAGGCGCAATACCCTGCTCTATAATAATGGTACGTTGTAAAGTATCGGCATCGGTGCAGCCTTGCGCTATGAGGGTTATGGTGTAGGCGCCGGTGTTTTGGTAGGTATAGGTGGTATTGGGCAAGTTGGAGGTATTATTGGGCGAAGTAGGCTCGCCAAAGTTCCACAGTACCGACAAATTTCCATCGGGTGCAAAAAACTGTATGGGTTGCCCGGTGCAGGCATACAGCACATCGGCATTACCTACGGAGGTGGTAAAATCGGCATCGGCGGTAAAGGGGAGGTTTAGGTTTGTTATTTCTGCCGAACCCTGGCAGTTGGTAGTTTGGTTAAAAATGTTGTAAAAGCCGGTGCAAAGCCCGTTTAATTCTACCGGACCTATGTAGGTTTGGGTAATGCCGTTGGTACTGGTAATAACATACAAACTGCTATCCGGCAAACTGATGCTGCCATTACACAGCTCACAGGTGGCAGGCTGCGAGTTAATGTTTAATACCGGTTGCAGCACGGCACATTGTTGTGCCGTGCAGCCCACAGCATCAGTTACTGTTACACAGTAAGTGCCTGCTTGCAGGTTAGTTATGGTGGGTGTTGTAGCGCCGCTACTCCACTGGTAGATATAACCTCCGCTTACGCCGCCACCGGTAGCTAAGGCGGTAATAGCGCCATTGTTGCTGCCGCAATTGGGCTGGGTTACATTGAGCGCTATGGTAGTAGGCGGAAGGGTGCCGTAACTGATAACAAAATTGCCGGCAGCTGTGCAGTTGTTCATATCAGTAACGGTTACAACATAGGTGCCGGGGCATAAATTGGTTACAGTAGGTGTATTTATACCGGGATTAAAGTTCCACGAGTATGTGTATGGGGTAGTGCCACCAGTGGCAAAAACTTGGGCAAAACCATTGCAAACATCGCAAGTAGTGGGTCCGTATTCAAATGCAATGGTGAGGGGTGCAGTGCCTGCGGGGTTGCAATCTATTTGCGCCTGTGCTGTTTGGCAGGAGAGGAAAAGGAAGAGGAGGGTGGCAAGGAGGGTAGGGAAAGAAGTTTGTTTTGTAGAAATATACATAAGCAAGTAGATTACGAGGTTAATAAAATGTTGTGGTCAGTTCTTGTAAATGATGTTTTGAAAAGTTCTTCTGCAATAAATAGGCAACTTACAGTGCAGCATTTGTATTGCTGTTACAAAATTACCCTTTTTACCCAATATCCAGCATATTGCTTACATGCAATTAGTAGTAAAATGGGCGGGGTTTGGTTGCTTTAATGGGGTAAAAAAGTAAGCAATAATCAGTTTACCGGTTCATTTGCTACACAAAACAAAAAACAAGGCTAAATTTGTGCTGCTTACCATGCTGCAAACCCCTTTTACTTGCATTTAAACCAACCAATTCACCCACCCTCAATAGCTCTGCTTGAAAAATATACCATCTAAATTGCCCGAGGTAGGTACTACCATTTTTACGATTATGTCGGCAATGGCAAAGGAATACAATGCCATAAACTTGTCGCAGGGTTTTCCCGATTTTGACAGCCCCGCGCTGCTTACCGATTTGGTTTATGCTTACATGAAAAAAGGGTACAACCAATACGCTCCCATGCCCGGATTGCCGGCATTGCGCGAGCAGTTAGCCCAAAAAATAACAAGGCTTTACCCCTCCTGCACACCCAATGCCGATACCGAAATAACCATAACCGCCGGCGGTACACAGGCTATATATACCGCCATTACCGCGCTGGTTCATGCCGCCGATGAAGTAATTGTGTTAGAGCCCTGTTATGATTGTTATGTTCCGGCAATACAACTTTGTGGAGCCGTGCCGGTATATGTTTCGTTGCAACCGCCTCAATATAGGGTTCCGTGGCAGGAGGTGCGGTCAAAAATAACTGCCAAAACCCGCATGATAATCATCAACACGCCACATAACCCTACCGGCTCTGTTTTTACTGCTCAGGATATGGCAGAACTGCAAAACATCACATCGGGAACCGATATTTTAGTGTTGAGCGATGAAGTGTATGAACACGTTATTTTTGATGACCAATTGCATGAAAGTATTCTTCGTTATCCCGATTTGTATGCGCGCAGTATAGCGGTGTTTTCGTTTGGTAAAACTTTTCACAATACCGGCTGGAAGGTGGGTTATGCCGTAGCGCCCCCGTACCTTACCGCCGAAATAAGAAAAGTACACCAATACCTTGTTTTTTCGGTTAATACGCCGGTGCAGTATGCTCTTGCAGAGTATCTCCAAAACCCCGAACACTACCTAACCCTGCCCGAATTTTACCGTCAAAAGCGCGATTTATTCCTCCAACTTATACAGGGCAGCCGTTTTAAACCGCTGCATACATCGGGCTCTTATTTTCAATTGTTAGATTACAGCGCTATTGCCAACCATAAAGATACCGATTTTGCCGTTTGGCTTACACAGCAGGTAGGGGTGGCTGCCATTCCCGTATCGGTTTTTTACCACCAACCGCACACGGTGCAAGATAAACTGCTTCGGTTTTGTTTTGCCAAAAAAGACCAAACCCTTGAACAAGCTGCCCAAAAATTGCTTAAACTCTAAATCCTATTAGTTATGCAACCTGCCGATGCGTTTACCCTTACCCTCATTCAGCCCGATATACGCTGGGAACAACCGGCAAAAAACTTAGCCCTATACGAGCGCCTGTTTCCCACCCAACCTACCGATGCCGTTATACTGCCCGAAATGTTTACCACCGGTTTTACCATGAACGCCGCCGGCGTAGCCGAGCCTATGTACGGCGCTACTATGCAGTGGATGCAAAAAATGGCGTCTGCCCTTCAATGCTGCATTGCCGGAAGTTTGATTATAGCCGAAAACGGACATTTTTACAACCGGTTTGTTTGGGTTTATCCCGATGAAAACCAAGAGCCTACCTGCTATGATAAAAGGCACTTGTTTAGAATGGGCAAGGAGCATGAAACCTACACCCCCGGCAACCGGCAGGTTTATGTGGCGTATAAGGGTTGGCAAATTATGCTCCAAGTATGTTACGACCTTCGTTTTCCGGTGTGGAGCCGCAATAACCCGCATAACCCCTACCACCTGCTGCTGTATGTAGCCAACTGGCCGCAGGTGCGCAGCTATCCGTGGGTGCAACTGCTAAAAGCCCGCGCCATTGAAAACCTGTGTTATGTGGCGGGGGTAAACAGAGTGGGCGCTGATGGGCACGGTGTTTACCACTCCGGCAACAGCCTGCTGCTAAACTTTAAAGGCGAACCCCTGTGGACAAAACAAGACGAGACAGCCGTTTACACCCATACGCTTTCTTATCCCGATTTGGAACAGTTCAGGCAGCAGTTTGCCGCCCTGCAAGATGCCGATGATTTTGGGTGGGTAGGGTAGGCGGGGTGGATTGGTAAGGCACAATTGAGGGATTTTGGGTTTTAAATTCCAATTGTTGTTTTTATTTTCCGGGTTAGGCTACCAATCGTCGGGCTAAGATAGGTTATCAATATCGGATACTTGAATGATACTGTTTTCAAGTTCGTCTTTAATTCTGTCGAATGTAGTTTTGTTTTTCAAAAATTTGGTGTGTAGGTCATCACGGTTGACAGCTTGCTGCTCATTTTCGGAGTTAGGTAGTTTATCTTTTAAAAATTTAGTTATAAAAAGGTAGATTTTTTTTATTGCTGTTACATCTCCTGTTTCATATTGCTTTATAATCTGTGTTGTAACAGAAGCATCGGGGCTTATTTTTAGGGAAATGTATTTGGCAAATGCAACCCTACATAAAGCCAATAGGTGAAACAAGTTACTATCGGGCGCATCGGCAAACGATTTATTGTGGAGCGTTAAAAGCACGTCCATGGCATAATAGCCGCTGAGCATATCGTAAAAGTTTGTTTGTCGGTTAAATATCCTTTCATAAAGTCCGTCTTTGTGGTCTTTATGGGATATAAAAAGTAAATCCTTTTTATTTAATTGTGCAAACTCAAAGGCAGCTATTAGGGTTGTAGGTTCTTGCAGGGTAAAGGCTAAGTATATGGCTGCAAAAAGCGTGTTGGGGATAATTTTGATACCATTAGTATCAAGAACATCTTTCATGTCATTTATTCTAAACTCGCCCCTGCGTTTTTCATACCAGTATTTTGTGGTATAAGATTGTTGTTGAAGTTCTTCCTGTATAGGGTCGTTAGCATAAAAATCTCTGTCCTGAATTGGATTTTGAGAATTGGTAAAGCGGGTAACATTGAGGTCAAAATCTTTTCCACCCGATTTTAACAACCTAAGCGTAACCAAAATTTCGCTGTCCATTTTAGCTCTATTGGCTGCCGAAGCATTTTGATAGGCGTTGTAAAGCGCATACACTGTTTGTGCCCCATTTATGATTTGCAAGCCATTTAAAATAAATTTTTCGGCTTCTTTGGCAATGGTAGGAAATGGGGCATAAGTAATGGCGGTAATACCATTATTGTAATACCAAAAATGCGCCGGATTATCTATGGCAGTCTGCTCTATTTCCTGATTAAAATCGGATTTCAGTAGCGGATTGCGCACGTTTCTATGGAAGAGGTAGAAGCCATATTTAGCAAACAAATCGTGTAATATGCCCGGACGTATCAAAAAGACATAAGAGTCATACGGTTTTTCAATTTTAATGTAATTTCCGTGCTTTGCATTCAATCTTTCAACTTGTAAATCAATTTTAACCTCTTCGGGATTATGGTATTTTTCAAGTGGGTTTTCGGGGTCTATTTTTTTTATTTTCTTTTCTATATAGTCGTTTTTAAGCCTATTCAGGTCAATTATTAAAATTTTAGTTCTTTCATGTTCGGCTTCAAAAGAGGCTATATTTTCATTCGTTTTAGGGTTAAACCTGCACAACGAAAGAAAGATGAATTTAACCTCTCCATTTTGCTTTATATGTTCGTTTAGCTGTTCTAATTTCTTTTTAAGTTTTGGATTTACCTGTTGTATATCACCTCTCATAATGGTTTCAAAATCATTTAGCGCTTTTTTTATTTCGCCTGCCGGTATTTCGGTATTTGATTTGTTGCTATTGTTCCATTTGGATTGAACAACATAAAAAATGGTATTTCCAAGACTATCTTTGTTGTCAAAAACAATATCGCAGGAGGCATCGCTATCAGAAAATTCAAGGTTATTATCAGCAGTATTGTTTTGTTTGGGCAGTGAGGCGCTATCAGTTATATAATCTTGATAGTTTCCTTTTCGGGCATAAAATTCCAGAAACCAAATCAGCAGTGCATAGGATTTGCGCATGTCATCTGAACGTTCGCCTTTTACGGACTTTAAAAACCTATCATCTTTAAATTTCTCTAAGATAGACGCAAGTTCCTTATCTATCAATTGATAAAAATTGATGTTTAACATAGAGGGTATAATTTAAGAACCAAATTTGAAGAGAACGTGAAGAAGACAAAATTAGTTCAAATTTTGGTCTCGCAGGTTATGCAGTTTGGTTTAATTTGCGCAACCCATAAAGATGGAACTAATTGCCCACTTAGCGTTAATTTTTTCTGTAAGGCTGTAATTGGGTTACTTCATTTACTAATGCACCCTGCCGCCCAATGGCACGGTTTCATCGGGTTGTAGCAAAACGATATGCCCATGTTCATCGGGCAAGCCCAAAACCAATACTTCCGACATAAAATCGGCAATTTGGCGGGGCGGAAAATTAACCACCGCTACCACCAATCGCCCTATCAGGTTTTGGGGCGTGTAGTGGTGGGTTATCTGTGCCGAACTTTTTTTGACGCCTAATTCTGTGCCAAAATCAATGCGCAATTTGTAGGCAGGTTTTCGGGCTTTTTCAAACGGTTGCACTTCAATAATTATACCCACACGCATATCTACCTGTAAAAACTGGTCAAAACTGATAGGAGAAGTCATGGCAGTGGGTTTAGGCTAAGGGTATCATTAGTTGGTTATTTTGAGCAGCATGGCATCGGCAGCTACCGATGTTTTTTCGGTTACATACACTTCTTCTACCGTTCCGTCTTCAAATGCTTCAATGGCATTTTCCATTTTCATACTGGTAAGCACCAGAAGGGTATCGCCGGTTTTTACCTTATCGCCGGTTTTAACCATTACTTTCACCACTTCGCCGGGCATGGGCGAAGTGTAAGCGCCTTTTACCTGCTCGGTCTTTTTTTCGGGAAAGGGTGATACTTTTTGGAGTGTAATGGAGCCCCAATCGGGCTGATGGAGATAGAGCTGTTTTGGGGTATCGGCAACTAAAAATTTAACCCGATGTTGGTTAATCAAACAAACCACCTCACCCGCTTGCCAATGGAGCAACTCTACTAAAAATAACTGATTGGCAAGGGTTATTTCAAACCGGTGATTGTTGAGGTATTTGTAAGCAATTTCTATTTCGGCGCCGCCCCAGTTAAACACTTCTTTTTGGGGTTGGTAGTAATTATTGCGCCAGCCGGCAGGAATTTGGGTTAGCGCAGGTCGGTTGTTTTGACGTTTTTGCCACTCATACAGCATGGCGGCAATGGCATACTTATACATGCGCTCATCGGTAAGGTGGCGGGCATTGTAGGTAAACACTTTTCCTAAGAAATGGGTATCAAAACTGCCTGCCTTAAACTGTTCATTTTCTAAAATTTGAATCAGGAAATCCTTGTTGGTAGTTAGCCCCAACACAGCCAGCTCTTGCAAAGCGCGGTGCATTTTTCTGATACAATCGGGTCGGTTGGGGGCATAAGCAATTACTTTGGCAATCATAGGGTCATAGTAAATATCAATAACCGAGCCTGTTTCTACGCCGGTATCGTAGCGCATACCGCCTATTTTACCGGTATGCCACAGGTAAATAGCGCCGGTAGTAGGCAAGAAATTGTTGGCAGTATCTTCGGCATACAGTCGGCACTCAATGGCGTGTCCTTGCTGGGTAAGGTCTTGCTGCGAGTAGGGGAGGGGTAAACCCTGCGCCACCTCTATTTGCAACTGCACCAAATCTAAACCGGTAACCATTTCTGTTACGGGGTGTTCTACCTGCAAACGGGTGTTTACCTCCAAAAAATAAAAATTGCCTTCGGGCGTAAGGATAAATTCTACCGTGCCGGCATTATCATACCCTATGGCTTTGGCAGCTTCTACGGCGGCATTGCCCATTGCCTCCCTGAGTTGTGGGGTAAGCGCCGGCGAGGGCGACTCTTCTATGATTTTTTGATAGCGGCGTTGTATGCTGCACTCCCGCTCAAAACAGTGTATGGCATTGCCGTATTTATCGCCAAATATCTGAAACTCAATATGCCTTGATGTGTCAAAGTATTTTTCTATCAGCAAGGTATCATCGCCAAAGGCTGCCAGAGCTTCCCGCTTGGCGGCTTCAATAGATTTTTCTAACTCAGTATCTGCCCTTACAATGCGCATACCCTTTCCGCCCCCGCCCGCCGATGCTTTTAACAATACAGGAAACCCTATGCGCAGGGCTTCCTCTGCTAAGGTTTGGGTACGTTGGTCTGCCCCTTTGTAGCCGGGAATGGTAGGAACGCCGCGTTCCTGCATAATGTTTTTAGCGCCTATTTTAGACCCCATTAGCTCAATGGCGCGGGCATTAGGACCAATAAACACCAATCCCTCCTGATATACGCGATGGGCAAAGGCGGCATTTTCCGATAAAAAACCGTAACCCGGGTGTATGGCATCGGCACCGGTTAGTTTGGCTGCTTCTATAATTTTGTGTAAGTCTAAGTAACTTTCGGCTGCCTGCTTACCTCCTATGCACACAGCTTCATCGGCAGTTTTTACAAACAGGGCATCTTTATCGGAATCGGAATAAATGGCTACGGTAGCAATGCCCATATCGGCACAGGTGCGCATGATGCGAAGGGCTATTTCGCCCCTATTAGCTATCAGTACTTTGTGTATCACTATTTTGTTGTAAATGGGTGGAGAGATGAAAGTATTGCGCCCCAAAATTAGGGTGTTATTTGGTAAAATATGCCACCGGCGAGGCAAAAATCAATGTTTGCATTGAAAATTTTTGTTCCTACGTATGCCGAATTTGCTAAACAGACGAAAAAAAGCCCGATGCAGGCGCTACAACTACATCGGGCTTTTTAGGAGACAGGCAAGCAATTAGTTATTGACCCAATTTTATTTGCAGCAGTTCTTCCAATTGCTGACCACTGATGTTTTTGGCTATAATTTTGTGGTCTTTGTCTAACAGGTAAAGTTCGGGGGTAATATCTATATGATATTTAAGGTAATACTTGCTCTCGTAGGTGGGGTCAAAAACGTTGGTAAAGGCTAAATTTTCCTTAGCAATATAGGCTTTCCATTTAGCTTCGTCCGATTCGGTTACTATGGCGTACACATCAAAGCCCTTGTTTTTGTATTTTTCCCAAGCTCGTTTTACCACCGGCGTTTCTTTTTGGCAGTGTTCACAATCGGGATTGTAGATGTAAACCAAAACATAGGGCGCTTTAAGGTCGTAAAGAGAGCGGTATTGCCCTGTTGGGTCTTTTGCGCGCACATCTTGCCCTATTTTACCCAATAAACTGGGCATCAGCTCGGCGGCTTGTTTTCGGAGACCCTTTATTTCGGTTGAGTCTGACCAAAAGGCTTGGTCAAAGGTAAAGTATTTGTCAATCATCATGGCGTAAACAGCCTCGCCGCCCATAACCTTAGTTTTGGTGGGTTGAAACTGGAGCGCAATCCAATTGGCAACAAATTTAAACATTTCTTTGTTAGCCTTAGAAAGGTCGGTAACAGTAAAGGCAGACCTCACAATTGAATCGGGAATTTGAGGGGTAATTTCGGTAATGTATCGTTTTAATTTGTTGTGAATAACAGGTGTGCGAAGTAGCCTAACATCGGAAAAATCAACATCGTTCCAAAACTTAGCTCTGTACAAGTAGGTTTGCATAACGGTATCTAAGGTACCGTCGGGTTTTTTGGGTTCTTCCAATTTCGGGTTTTGTCCGGCAATTTTAAATTTGGTAAAGAAGGCAGTTGGGTGGCTTTTTCTAAAACCTTCAATATAAGCCATTCGCTCATCGAGCAGTTTGTCTTGGTCGGTTTTGGCGGCTTTAAATTCGGGCGAGTTGGGTTGTGCGGCATCAAGGCGGCGTTTTATTCCTTCAAACTTTTTGTCAATTTCTGCCTGATAGCGAAGGCTTTCGTAGAGCAGGGTATTGTCTATGGAGTTGGTAATTTCCATGTTTTGCACCAAATCGGGCGTTTTGGTTTTCATGGAGAACTGCTGATTGGCATCAATAATGATTTGAAAACTGGTATTGTTGGGCAGCAGGGCAAAGTACAATCCGGCAGGGTAAACCGAATCTCTTTCAAAGGTAAAAGAGCCATCGGGTTTAATGGCTGCAGAATCAGCAATAAAATTCTGGTCGCCAAAAACGCCTATGAGTTTAGCTGTTCCGCTGTTTATGCCGGCTACACTGAGTTGTAATTGGGCATTTTTGGTAGCAGGTTCGGCGCTGAGGTTGCCGGTAATGGGTGCGGGTGCACTGTTTCCGCAGGCTATGAGGGTGGTTAAAATAGCTATGGATACAATAAAATGCTTGAGCATGTTTATAGAAGTTTAATGGTTTTTGGGTGTGAAGATAAAACTATGTGTTTGAACAATTAAAACGCAAAAATCCGAATGGTGGTTGAATGGTTGGAGTTTTACCTATACAGGCAGCGCTCATTTATCGGGCTTAATGAGTGGGGTACTATTGGTAATGCCTTTGCGCAGTTGTTTAAGAAATTCGGAGGCAAAGATAAAATTGTAGAGCAACTCATTGTCGGTATGTAAAATTTCCTGGCTGCTGCCTTCCCATTCCTTGTACCCTTGGTGTAGAAAAACCACTTTTTCGCCCATACCCATCACCGAGTTCATATCGTGGGTGTTGATGATGGTTATCATTTGGTATTCGTGGGTAATGTCGGAAAGCAGGTCATCTATACGGAGCGAGGTTTGGGGGTCTAAGCCGGAGTTGGGCTCATCGCAAAACAGGTATTTAGGGTTAAGCACAATGGCGCGGGCAATGCCTACGCGTTTCATCATACCGCCGCTGATTTCGCCCGGAAATTTTTTGTTGGCTCCAACCAGATTAACCCGCTCCAAACAAAAATTAACCCGATTGAGCTTTTCCTTAGCGGTAAGGTTGGTAAACATATTGAGCGGAAACATTACGTTCTCTTCCACTGTCATGGAATCAAACAGGGCGCTGCCCTGAAACAACATGCCTATTTTAGTGCGGATTTGCTTTTTTTCGCGGTTAGATAGGGCGGTAAATTCTATGCCGTCATAAAAAACGGAGCCGCTGGTGGGTTGGAGCAAACCCACCAAACACTTAACAAATACGGTTTTGCCCGAACCGCTTGTGCCAATAACCAAATTGGTTTTACCGGGTTCAAAATAGGTGCTGATGCCTTTTAAAATGGCTTTATCCTCAAATGATTTTTTAAGGTCTTTTACCTCTATCATGTTTAATGCGGTAAGGTTGTTTGCAATTCTGGCTTAGGTCATTACCAAAGCAACAATATAATCAAAGAAAATTACTAAAATGCTGCTGAATACTACGGCGCGGGTGCTTGCTTTGCCTATATCGAGCGCGCCTCCTTTCACAAAAAAACCTTGGTAACAGGCTACGGAGGCAATCAGAAACGCAAAAATAACCGATTTAACGGTCATAATTACCACGTTAAACGGGTCAAATAGGTATAAAAGTCCTTTTTGGTAATTAGCCGGTGAAATGCCATAGTTTTCTGCTGCCAAATAACCGCCAAAAATGCCCAACATTGCCGATAAAACAATGAGTGGCGGCACAATAAAAATAGCGCCTAAAATTTTGGGCATCACTAAATACCCCTGCGGATTTACCCCCATAATTTCGAGGGCATCTATTTGTTCCGATATACGCATGGTGCCCAACTCGCCGGCTACATTAGAACCCACCTTGCCCGCCAGCACTAAACCCGATAAGGTAGGCGCTAATTCTATTATCATGGTATCGCGCACAATGAAACCTATCATGTACTCCGGAAAAAAGGTGCTGCCCAACTGGTAGGAAAACTGCAAGGCTGTAACAGCGCCTACAAACAAGGAAATAACCCCTACAATAATGAGCGAGCCTATGCCTATGCCGTTCATTTGCCTAAACAGTTCCTTGCTATACATGCGGTAGTTTTCGGGTATAGAAAACATGTCGCGCATCATGAGTACGTATCGTCCAAAGTGGTAAAAAAACTTCATGCTTGTAATTGCTGCGGTAAATAAGTGAAGTTGTTGGGGGTTGTATTTACTTTAACAAAGCAAATGCTATAAAGTAATCGGCTATTAAAATTAATATATTGGAAAGTACTACGGCGCGGGTGCTTGCTTGCCCTATCTGAATTGCGCCCCCCTGTACGGTGTAACCCTGATAACAAGAAACCGATGACAATATGATGGAAAAAACAATACCTTTGGTCATCATCAGCCTTACATTAAAGGGTAGAAACCAGGCTCTTAACCCGCGTTCGTATTCCTGAATGGTACTAATATCGGCAAAAACGGTGGCTATTAATCCGCCCAGCATACCCACAAAGGCGGCAATAACAATTAGAGCGGGTATGGTAATGAGTGCGGCTAAAATTTTGCTGCCCAGCAGATAACCCGGCGTGTTGATGCCCATTATTTCCATAGCATCTATTTGTGAGGTAATGCGCATATTACCTAACTCGCTGGCTATGTTTGAACCTACTTTTCCGGCAAGAATCATACAGGAAATGGTAGGCGCCATTTCTATTATCATACTATCGCGCACTATAAAGCCCACATAGTAAACCGGCACCATAAAATCTTGAATTTGGTAGGCAAACTGTACTGCCGTAACAGCGCCTATAAACAAGGCTACTACAGCTACGATAGGGATAGACTCTACGCCAATTTGGTTCATTTGGCGCAGCAGCTCCTGCCAGTACATAGTATTTTTTTCGGGCTTTTGAAAAATGCGCCCGAATAGCAGTACTACGCTTCCTATTTTATCTAAAACTTTAAACATTCCTTCTTTTTACTTTTCATGCCGGCGTATAACTCCATTAGTAGTAGGAGCGGATTGATTTTAAGCGGCAAAGTTAGTATTTTTTAGGTGGGTAGGGGTAATGTGGGGCAGAAATATGGGTATAACCATTTTAAGAGAAACGGTATAGGGTAAAACAGTTATGACTTAAAGCTATCGGGTTACTTTTTGAGCCCTATAATTCTGCCCACCTGCCATATATTCATAAAAGCGGGGTGATATTGGTTTTGTTTTGCCTGTTGTTCTTCTCTGTGCCAAAAATGCAGGTTGGTTACAGGGTACAAATACCCAAAGTGGTAGGCAGTATGGTCGGGTTGTTTATGGGTAAGGAGGGGCAGGGGATAGCGGTAATGGTTTTCGCGGCGTTTTACTATTTGCAGGGCTTGTTGCCTTATGTTGGCTGCATGGTGCAGGTAGGAATGCCCTGTAAATGGGGTTCGGTTTAGTTTGGCTTGGCGGTGGGCAGTTAGGTAGCGCAAAATTTGTGCTCGGTGTATGGCTCTAAGTGCGGTAATGTGCAGCCCATCGGCAAGTTCCTGATTAAGGTGGTTTATGAAGGTATCGGCAGGTTGGTTATTGTTGGCATCATTCAAAACCTGCACCAATTGCAGGGCAGAACCGGCAAAGTTATCTAACTGTGGAATAACCGTATGTTGCACCGTTTGCAGTTGGGCGGCAGAGGCTTTATTGCGCAGAAAAGGGTAGGAGGTAGTTGGTCGGGGGTGGTAGGCATTAGCCAGTGATTTTATGGGTATTTCATCGGTTACGGTCATTGCGGTCATCCACTGCATCAGGCTACTGTCTTTAAGGTATTGTTGTTGTAATTGGAGGAGTAGGGTAAAAGCAAGTTGGGCATTTTTAGCCGGCAGTTTGTGGGCGTACATTTCGGGGTATCTTAATTGGGGAATGTTGTTTAGGGCATATTGCCAGCTCCAGCGGGCAATGCTCCAATCTATGAGCCAGTAACCCCATTCCCAGCCCGATGAAAAGGTAATATGACCCGGAATTTGGTGCGCCACGCAGGTATCTATATCGGCTAATCGGGCTTGCAGGTAGGGCAGCAAAAGCATCGGCACTGAGTTGTCAAAGGTAATCCAGTAAGCGCTTTCGGGGTAGTACCATGTTTCTCTTATTTGGTGTTGTTGCAGCATAAAGCGGTACATGTGCCGCTGGTTTTGGTTTTGGTAAACGGGAGCATTTGGCTCAGTCATATTGTAAAACATAACCGTGTGCGCCAGTATGCCCCTTTGTTGGTCTGTGGCAAGTGTGGCGCTATCGGGCAAAATGGGTTTAGTATGGGGCTGTTTTTCTTGTACTACATGTTGCCTGCCCATGAGTTTGGTATTGGGTGCATTGGCTTGCAGCCAAGTGATTATAAACAGCCTCAGTTGTTCTTTTTTTTGGGTATTACCGGGTATAAACTCGGCTGTAGAAAACTCCATATTGATAAAATCCCAAGGCGCTTGCATTAACCATTGCAGGTTTTGGGTTATTTGTTTTTTTTTGCGGACGGGCTCCTCGTAGAGTTGGAAGGTTTTTTGCTGTATCATGTGCAGCGAAACATCAACGGCAATAAAGATGCCTCTGCTGTGGGCATAGTGGCAAATTTGCTGTGCATGTTTTACCCAAAGGGGGCGGTTAATAGAGTTGAGCAGGCAAAACTCAAAATAATTTTGTCCGTTTCGTACAAGCCAGTCTATATAGGTTTTTACCTCCTCCAAAGCATTGGGATAATTGGGGTTTAGGAGGGGTTCGGTTAGCTCAATGGGGTGCTGTGTGTGGAGGTGAAACCCTTTTTTGTCGAACAGTGGAGCGCCCGACCAAGTAAAATTATCTTTGAGTATCCACTCTTTTAAATTGGGAACATAGGTTTGTTTGGGGTGGTAAAAAGCAAAGCCCAGCAGTTCTTGCAACAAGGCATACAGCCCAAAACTTACTCCTTGTAAAGTGTTAGCGTTTAGGGTTAGGTTGGTTTGTTTACCGTTGTCCAAAACGGTTTGTTGCCAACTGAAATGGTGTGCGGGGTAATGTTTATATGGAAAGCCGGCGCGCAGAGCAAGCGCTGTGGGTTGGTTGGCTGCGGAGGGGTTTATATCGGGCAGATTGAGGTAAACATCGGCGGCAGCCGGCTCATTATGTGTTACGGGGCATTGGCAGGCTTGTTGCAGCAGTTGGGTTACATCGGTTATGGCAAGGCGGGTAATGGCGGTATCGGCAAGGGCGGGCGGGTAGTTGATGGAAATGCTGAATTGGGCATGTATGCTTCCCGATAACAGGAGCAAACAACCAACAATAAGCAGCAATAACGAAACCGGTTTACACATAAAATTTGCCCGATGGGGAGGAGATTACTCTTTGGTAAACAGATACTCACCGCCGCCTTGTTTAAGGGTCATTTGGTTGGCAGCGGGGTTAAACTCCATTACCACGCCTGCTGCGTCAAACTTAAAAACATGGGGTTCGGTAGCTTCGAGCGGAAACTGCGGTTGTCCGGTAGCTTGTGCCATGAGGGTAGCGCCGTTTTGGGTAACGGTTATTTTGAGCGGTATTTGGCTGCTGGCATAAATCCCTACATAGGGTTTAAGGTCATCGGGCGAGAGAGAAAGGGTTTTAAACTCGGGAATTTTATAAGGAAGGTTAAAAAAGATGCTCAATGCGCCTATCAGCACTTCATTTAGCGGATATGCCTGCCCGTTTGAACAGTAGGCAATGGCAATTTTATCATCGGGAAAGTAGCCCAAAATAGACTCAAAACTGTCTATTTTACCATTGTGCCCCAGCGCTTTTTTCATTCCAAAGGGAAATTCAAAAATGCCGTGCCCCATACCGCCGGTGGTTTTGGTCATTTCTTTAAGGCTGTTTTCAGTGATGAGTTTATGGGCAAACAACGCCTCTATAAACTTGGCTAAATCAGAAGGGGTAGAAACCACAGCGCCTGCGCCGTGTGGTATGCTCATATCGGTTTCGGTGTCTTGTATCCAGCCTTCGGGGGCGTACCTAAATGAGCGGGCTTCGTTTTTTACCACCTCTATTTTGCCGCCGTAGTAGGTATTTTTTAGCCGGAGTTTGGCGGTAATTCTATCATTGAGCGCCTTTTTGTAGGGCATTTTGGCAATTTTTTCAATAATATAACCCAGTAGTACATAGTTTGAGTTGCTGTACTCGGTTTTGGTGCCCGGCTCAAAGGCAGGTTCGGCTTTTGTTATCAGTTTTACCAACTCCTTTTGGGTTATGGGATACTGGTTCCACTCAAGGTAATCGGGTTCATTGGTAAAGCTGTAAATGCCGCTTTGGTGTGCCAGCATTTGGGCAATGGTAATTTTTTTGGCGTTAGGAATTTTTGGAAAAAACTTGCTGAGAGGCGTACTAAGGCTCAGTTTTTTTTCTTCGATGAGTTGATAAATCATAACAGCGGTAAACATTTTACTGATAGACCCGATGCGATACTTGGTATTGGCATTGGGCGCTGTGGGTTTACCTTTGTCCCGATGACTAAACCCGATGGTTTTGGTATAAACCAATTTGCCGTTTTGCGAAATTGCCACGCTGCCCATAGCCTTGCCTTTTTCTGAAAGGAGGTTAAACAGGCTGTCTAACTTGGCGGCGTTAGGAATTTGGCTTAGTAACGGCAGGGTTAACAAACACAGCAAACAAAGAGCAACAAGGCAGTGTAAGCGCAGCATAACAGGTTTTTAGCAGGTGTAAAATGCAACAGGTTAATTGGGTGTAAAAGTAAGGCTTTCTTATGAAAAAGCAGCATAAGGCTCAAACCCCTCATACACCTAAAAATGCTTTGTATGGTTGCTGTTTGCCGGCATTATTGTATTTGCTTTTCCTCGCGCGCTATAATTTCGGGCTTGCCTTTGTACATAATTACCTTGCCGGTAATGCAAACCTCCTTGTCTTTTAAATGCTGGGCAGGTGCATAAGAAAAATTGGGCAGGTCTTTTTCAAAAATAACCACCGTAAATGTATTGTTTGGGTAGGGTTTACCAAAGTTTAGGTAGGTGGTTTTTTTTTCGCCTTTGGTTACGTAGGCGCTTTGCACTTTTGCGCACACGGTTACGGTTTGCCCTTGCTATTGAATTGAGGTTTTATATAAACCATGGGGTTTTTTCCAAAACTTTGTGCAACTTAAAATCGCCCTTTCTTTGGATAAATTTTTCAGTAAGGTAAGCTATGCTCAATGCATACTTAGTTGTAATGGGCTCTCCGGTTAATGCGTTAGTAGAAGCCCAATTTAGTTTAGTAAGCGCTAAAAGATGTTTAGCATATAACTTTAAATCAATAGCCCCTTCGCTATGAATTACAGCATCAATTAATCTTGGGGTTCCTAATGATTTTTTAAATGTATTATATCCTGTTGTTGAGAGAAGTAGTTGCTGCGATGATAGACTCACATAACTACCTCTGCTTAAACTACCTCCAACATTACTGTTATCATATCCCCTCAATATATGAGTGTCATTTATCCACACAAATGAAAAATGTACGTTTGGCAGCACTTTTTTAGCTGCTGATAAAATAGCCTGCTCGTCTTCATGAGAAAAACGAGAAGCAGTATGAATGTGGATTTTTGCAGTATCATGTAAATTTCCAAGTTCTTTTAAAGTCTCTGGTACAAGTTTTGCAAAATACTCTTTCTTCTTATCAAAAGAAAAAACGGATTCTCCTTTGTAAAAACGCCACCTTCCGTACTCATCAAAGACACTGACAAATCCCATCATCTTTTCCCGATTCCTGCTATTACGAGTTGTGGTATAAGCTATCCCCATAAAAAAATCTGCCTCTGGCAATTTTTCAGACAATACCCAAGGCACTAAAGCACACTTTGCTACAATGTTCAGTGCTAGATTTAAATCCTTCCAATCCGGATTTGCTAAGGTTGGAGTATTTATCATTTGGCAGGGAATCCCTCTTTCAAAGAGAAACTCCTTGATGCCATAATAGGGAGAGTTATGGTCGTCCAAAGAAAACTTGTTCTCCGGCATAGATACCAAAAAAATTCTAGACAAAGAACTATCCCCTTCCCAATTCGGATGCTGGGTTACTATTCGCTTACATTCTGTTTCAATATCCTCATGTCTTGTGGTGGTATAAATAGTTTCATACATAAATTTGACACCAAAAGTGCGTTCCGATCCTTCATATTTATACTTACCTGATTGAAGTCGTTTTATGAGTTCTGTCATTTGAGCTTGTTCGGAAGTGGTGCAAACCGGAACAATTGTGATATTTCTTGGATTATTGGAATAGGAACCAAACTTGTGTAATCCATCTAATATATTGATACTTTGATGTTTGTTTGCGAAAGTAACTTGTGGTTCCTGTAGGTCATGAAAAACGCTGAGTGCCGGAATTTTTACCTCCCCCAATATTACCTCAGGGGCATTCAGTAGAAATACCGGTTGTGGGTTGATGGAAAATTGAAAACCATTAAATTTTAATGGCGTTACATTTGCAATTGCTTGTGCTGCTTGTAACGTGAGCCTTGCACGTTCAATGGCTGCATTGGGCAAGGTTAACAAACTTGCTTCTTTTAATTTGCTGTACAAATCAAATTGCACGCCTTGGTTTTTTAGGTTTTGACCCAATTGCTCAATAGAAAGGTTTGGGTAAATAGAAGCGTTCTCAACTTTAACATCTGTATCAAAATCAATTAAATAGACTATAGACACTTCTTTTTCTATAGTCTTGATTATGCAATTTTCCCACTTCCCTTGATATTTAACAATTCCAGTTTTATTGAGTATGCTTTTTTGGATGCTATCATCTAATTTACTGATTGACTGTATGTTTTTCACTTCAGCCTTGTAATCTATTGCTAAATAAAAACGTTTGTCAATTATCTTTACTTGTAGCACACTCGCTTTAAATATACTACATATTTCTTCTGCTTTTGGATTGTCTAACGGAAACTTTGCCCCTCGTTGATGTACTGTCAAGCGTCCTTTACTATACCTATCCACATACCAGCCTTTTGCCTGCAAATTGTCTTTCAAAACACCCATTATTTCTTTTAGCAAAATACCCTTGTTGTATGTTTCTATGTTTCCCTGTAAATTAATTGCAAACAAATTCAGGTATTCGCTTGTGCTATGCAATGGAGCATTATGCCTAAAGAACCGTTTGCTCCGCTCTTCAATATTGTTTTGGAAGGTTAGTATCGTTTCTCCATTGGTTTGGTACTTAGGCGATGGCAAGTTTAAACGTTGCATTTCAATTTGAATGCGTTTGGTTCCTTCACTTAATCGCCGAACAAAAGGCTTACCGTCTTCATCGGGCATTTTGCGAAACCACTCCGCTATTTTTTGGTTTCGAGCATAAGACTTAATTGTAATGCTTCCTAATTCAAAGGAGGGAGGCAATGTTAGTTGGTTTTGTAAAATACCGCCTGCATTACGAACTTGAAAAGAATCAGTAAAGGAAACACACTCAATAGGTGTTTGTAGCGCATAGTCTCTATGAACAACTGCATTAACAATGGCTTCACCAACAGCAACTATCGGATACTCATCTTCGTGAATAAAACTAAATCCATCTTTTGCACGATAAGTATAACGCCGAAACCAACTAGAATCCTTTACCCAATCTCTGATTTTGCGAATCATAGTTGGCAATGCGCCTTTAAATTCTTTTTCACCAATTGTATCTCCCGGATTTGGATTTTCTCGCAATTTGGCTTCGTATTTCAAAAACCGAATGTAAGCACTTGGAAACAAACGTTGTGGATTGCCACAAAAAAACAGGTAACCGGCATTTGTAAACCACCATTCATTTTGGTGCTTTATGATAGCGCCTGCATTCTCTAAAACATCTTCAATAGAATATGCCGAAATGGTTTCACTTTCTGCCAGCCATGCACCTTTGAACTCTTCAAATAACGCCATATCTAACAAACGTTCTTCATAGTAGGTACAAGGCTGCATTTCCCAAAGACCAGGGTTTTTTCGGTTTCTAAAATAATCCCAGTCTTCTCTTTTAAATGGCTCATTTTGAATGCCATTACGCTTCCACGCCTCATTAGGCGAGTTCTTTGTATAACAGATATTGCGTTCTTCGTAGGGTATGTAAATGATATATACTCTATGACCTTGGATAGTTAAAGGTTTAGACTGACAACTTTGATTATACAATGATTGGTTTGGCAAAGCCAGTATATTATTCAACTGAGCTTCTGTAAGGTGTTCTGTGCCTACTACAGCCTTCGTCTTGTCGTTTATCCCCAAAATAATAATTCCGCCATCTGTATTTGAGTTAGCAAATGCACTAACACATTCAATAATGCCTTTTTTTGCAGCATGTTGGTTGAACGGTTTTGGTATTTCTTTCCAATCATAATGCTGTCCATGCAGCCGTTCCAAATCTGGGCTGGTTAGAAAGTTAATGTATTTTTCAGGGTTACTAAAAACATCTATTGGTTTGCACATATCTTCTTATTTTCTTTTGAGTTGGTAAAATGACCGTGTTTCTCTAACTTAGCGTTGAAATATGAGCCGGAGTTTAAGTCATAACAGGCGCAGCAATTTGTTTAAAGTTAATGAACATGAGGCTTTGGTTAAATGTTTTTCTGTTTTCTCTCTACCGCATCTTTTATGGGGCAGTAATAGGCTCCTCAGTAAGGCTTTGGCAGTTTGCCGTTTTTATTATTCCTTTGTTGCTGCATAAATACAAGATTTTACCCATTTCAACCACAAAGTTATAGCTAAAAGCTAACTTACCAAACCTTTTCCCGGTTTTGGAGGCATCTTTTACCACTGTTCTACATGGCAGAAAAGGGCGCTATCTGCCCAAACCATGTTTTGAACATACAAAAAGAGGGTAAAAACTTGATGGAGCAAGGTTTTTAGATAAAACGTTTACCTTTGTAAGTAAAGCGTTTACCCTTGTAAGTAAAACGTTTACCTCTGTAAGTAAAACGTTTACCTTTGTGAGTAAAGTGTTTACATTTGTAAGTAAAACGTTTACCTCTGTAAGTAAAACGTTTACCTCTGTAAGTAAAGTGTTTACCTTTGTGAGTAAAGTGTTTACCTTTGTGAGTAAAGTGTTTACCTTTGCATGTAAAACGTTTACCTCTGTAAGTAAAGCGTTTATATTTGTGAGTAAAGTGTTTACCTTTGTATGTAAAACGTTTACCTCTGTAAGTAAAGCGTTTATCTTTGTAGATAAAATGTTTAGAATTTTAGGTAAAGTGTTTACTTTTGTAAGTAAAGCGTTTATTTTTGAAGATAAAATGTTTAGCATTTTAGGTAAAATACTTACCTTTTTAGCTTGAACTTTGATGTTAAAAACATGGTTTTTGATGGTAAGCGCCCGATGAACTGTATTTTTTGCCCGATTTTTGTGTTTGTCAGCAGTTTTTACCCTGTTTTTTGCGACGTGGGTGAGGGTAAAAACATCGGGCAAGGGGGGAGCGGTAAACGCTATCGGGCTATTGGGTACTTATTTTTACTTTTTTTCATCGTCATAAAACGTTATCTTATGCCTTACGCCAATTTGCAAATTGCCTTTACAGAAGCCGACTACCTGCTTGTTAGGCAAGACATTATTAATCTAAGAAATAAGTTTCCTTTTGCGGTTAATCTTACGCCAAAAGATAAAACCCAACACCTGCATTTGGGTAAAAAAACCTTACCGTTTGTGCAAAAGGCGTTGCAGTGTTATACCGAAACGCCTGAGTTGCAAACGGGTTTTTTATCGGTTGCGGAGTGGCAAAACGATTGGGAAACAATGCAGCGGTTAGAAAAACTGCTGTTGCAGCTAAATTCTTTGCAAGAAATGGTAGAAGATACAGTAGTGGCGCTCCGAATGGAAAATACCACTGCCGCGCTTACCTTTTATAAATTGCTGAAAAATGCCGCCGAGCAAAATGTGCCGGGTACTACTGCCATACTTGCCGAACTGAAAACAATGCTGCCGGGCAGTTTTCAAAAAAAGAAAACGCCGCCGGCCAATGAGCCCGAACAATAGTGGCAAAAAAACAATGGGTATTTGCCCTGCAAATCGGGGTAAAAAGTACGCCGGCAGCGGAGCATCGGGCTTGGTAAATTTGTTTTATACCATACAAACCGCCGTAGGTTTGGCTGTCTGCATAAAAAAAGCGTATCTTTGCCCCCCTATATTCAAAAACTACTTGTTATGGAGTACAATTTTACCAACATAGAGCAGCGGTGGCAGCAATACTGGCAAGAAAACAAGGTATATGCCGCCCACAACCAATCAGACAAACCCAAGTATTATATATTGGATATGTTCCCCTACCCATCGGGCGATGGGCTGCATGTGGGGCATCCGCTGGGGTATATTGCCAGCGATATTTTTACCCGATACAAACGCATGACCGGCTACAATGTGCTGCACCCTATGGGCTTTGATGCTTTTGGGTTGCCTGCCGAGCAGTATGCCATTCAAACCGGGCAACACCCCCAAATTACTACCCGCCAAAACCTTAAACGCTATAAGGAACAACTCATAATGCTGGGCTTAAGCTATGACTGGGATAGGGAGGTTTCTACCTGCGACCCGGCATATTACAAGTGGACACAGTGGCTGTTTTTGCAGTTGTTTGATGCGTGGTATAACAAGGCTACCAATAAAGCACAGCATATTACCGCTCTCATTACCCGTTTTGAAAGCCACGGCACCAAAGATTTGCAAGCCGCCTGCAACGAAAACACCCCCCAATTTACCGCCCAAGAGTGGAGCGCCATGACCGGCCAGGAGCGCAGCCGCATTCTTATGGATTACCGGCTTTGCTACCAAGCTCATGCCTTAGTAAACTGGTGCGCCGAGCTGGGTACGGTGCTGGCAAATGATGAGGTAAAAGACGGCGTATCAGAAAGGGGCGGGCATCCGGTAGAGCGTATTCCTATGCGGCAGTGGTTTTTGCGCACTACCGCCTTTGCCGATAGGCTGTTGCAGGGTTTAGAAACCATTGATTGGTCGGAATCTATTAAAGAAATACAGCGCAATTGGATTGGTAAATCGCTGGGCGCCGAGCTTAACTTTGCCCTCCAAAATGCCCCTCTTACCCTTACCGTTTTTACCACCCGAATAGATACCGTTTATGGGGTTACTTACCTTGCCATAGCCCCCGAACATGAATGGCTCAGCCAACTCACTACCCCCGAACAACAAGAGGCTGTGCAAAACTATGTGGACACGGCAAAAAACCGCTCCGAGCGCGACCGCATGGCTGATGTAAAAACGGTTTCGGGCGTGTTTACCGGCAGTTATGCCATTAACCCCTTTAACAACCAAAAAATACCTGTTTGGGTGGCAGATTACGTGCTTGCCGGTTATGGTACAGGGGTGGTTATGGCGGTGCCTTCATCAGACGACCGCGATTTTAGGTTTGCCCGCCATTTTAACCTGCCGGTGGTGTGCGTTATAGAGGGTACAGAAAACATGGAAAACCCCTGCGATAAAAAACAGGGCGTTATGATAAACTCAGGCATATTAAACGGACTTGATTGGCAAGAGGCAATTAAAGTTGCCATAACCTATGCCGAACAAAAGGGCATTGGCAAAGCCAAAATTAACTACAAAATGCGCGATGCCGGTTTTAGCCGCCAACGGTACTGGGGCGAGCCTTTTCCGATAGTTTACCAAAACGGCGTACCCTATGCCCTGCCCGAAACCGAGCTGCCCCTGCTACTGCCCGATGTGCAGAGCTACGAAATTACTAAAAACGGCAAATCGCCCTTGGCAAACCTTACACAGTGGGTAAATACCCCCAACGGCGAGCGCGAAACCGATACCATGCCCGGATATGCCGGCAGCAGTTGGTACTGGCTGCGCTATATGGACCCCCACAACCCCAATGAGTTTGTTTCAAAAGAAGCCGAGCAATACTGGCAAAATGTGGACTTTTATTTTGGCGGCTCCGAGCACGCCACCGGACACCTTTTGTACTCGCGCGTGTGGAACCTGTTTATGTATGATATGGGCTGGGTTAGCCAACCTGAACCCTTTAAACGCCTGCTAAACCAAGGCATGATTCAGGGCAGGTCTAACTTTGTGTATAGGCTAAAGGGCGCTAATACCTTTGTATCGTACAACCTAAAAGACCAATACGACACTACCGAACTGCACGTAAACGTGAGCTTGGTTAAAAGCGGCGATGTATTAGATACCGAAGCCTTTAAACAATGGCGACCCGATTTTGCCGATGCCGAGTTTATACTGGAAGGCGATAAATACATTTGCGGCTGGGCTATTGAAAAAATGTCGAAATCGAAGTACAATGTGGTTAATCCCGATGACATGATAGCCCAATATGGCACCGATTGCTTCCGCATGTACGAAATGTTTTTAGGTCCGCTTACCGATTCTAAACCATGGAATACCGATGGCATAGAAGGCGTATCGCGCTTTTTGCGAAAATTTTGGCGTTTGTTTGGCATACAAGAAAACCAACAACCCCGGTTATCTGAAAATGCCCCCACGCCCGATGAGCTGAAAACGCTGCACAAAACCATAAAAAAAGTTACCGAAAGCATAGAGCGACTCTCAGTTAATACTGCCGTGAGCGCATTTATGGAGTGCGTAAACGAGCTGGGTTCATTGCGCTGCAACAATCGCTTGGTATTAGAGCAACTTACCGTACTTATGGCTCCGTTTGCGCCGCATTTATCAGAAGAGCTTTGGCATTTGCTGGGGCATAGCGGCACAGTACACCATACCGCCTATCCGGTTTACAATGCCGAGTATATAAAGGAAGACTATTTTGAGTACCCCATTCAGGTAAACGGTAAACTTAGGCACAAACTAAACCTGCCCCTATCTATTACCGAAGAAGCAGCCAAAACCGCCGTATTGTCTGATGAAAAAGTGCAAGAATGGTTGGGCGGAAAACCGGTTAAAAAGTTTATTTTCCTTGCCGGTCGCATAGTTAATGTGGTGGTGTAGCCAAAAGCGCTGTTTAGTGTTTTGGTCTTAACTAAATTTCTTGTTATAACCGCAAAGAACGCAAAGGAGCAAGAGCCTTTGTGTTCTTTGCGGTTATTTGTTTGTGCGCCTGCCAAAATTGTTGGCAATTAGCCGGCAAATACGCCGCACAAAAGGGCATTACTTATTAGTTACGGCGCTCCATTTGGTTTTTACCCCAGCCTTTGGCATAAGCAGCAAGTAAATACCGGTAGGCAGCAGGGGCAGTTGAACAAAATTGCTGCCGGCGTTTAGCTCCACAGGTGTATTGAGTACCTGTTTGCCGGTTAGGTCATACAAATACAGGTTATCAGAAATGGGGAATAATACGGTTACAACCAATGAATTACCCCCTAAAGTTTGAACAACTGCGGCGGGCGTAACGCTTGGCAGCGCCATACCGGTGTTAATGCCCAATTCATCAGCGCCTATATCGGGCAGTGCGGTACGTAGTTGTCCTTCAAAATCGGTAGTAACATCGGGTATCGGAATACCGGCATTTATGCAGGGGCTGCCGTTTTGTATATGCCACACGCTATCAAACAGCGGGTTAGCCGTAAGGCTGTTGTTATCGCGCAGGGTTTGGGTTTGCCACTGGGTAAAGGTAAGGTCTTCCCATGTAATGTTGTCGTCTAAAAAAACGGGTGCGCTGCCATTTTTGTAGTACAGGTTATTGCTCCACTGTACTGAGCCACTCAAAGCATCTTCGCGCACGCGCACCATAGGCATTTGTGCGGTAGCAGATTGGGTAAAAATGTTGTTTTGTATAGAAACGTTTAAGTTGGGCGGTGTAGCGGTATAGGAATCGCTCACCCATACATCGCTTGGGGCAAGCATAAGGGCGGCATACACATCGGTTTGTGCGGCATTTATGACCGTATTGTGCCAAACCTTAGCATCTTTTGCGCCAAACAACCCAATACCGGCATGTTGAGTATTAATGATATAGTTGTTTATAACCCTGCCATTGATGTTTTCGTAATAATCGGGGTTAAAATCGGTATCAAACCATTCGGCATCGGTATAAAATCCAAGGTAAATACCGCCTTCGCCGGCATTTTCTATGGTGTTGTTTTCAATAAGGCAGTTGCGTCCGCCGCCTTTCACATAAATACCCGTAGTGGCGGTGTGGTGAATATAACAGTTGCGCACAGTCATATTATTGGCGTTCACATTGTCTATGCCTTCGGCGTTGTAATCAGCGGCAGCGCCCGGACCCACGCCGGTATAGCTTATTTGGCAATTTTCAATGGTAATGTTGTTGCAGGCGGGCGTTAGTTTAATGCCATCGCGTCCGGTGTGGTGAATAAGGCAATTGCGCACGGTAATGTTGCTAACGCCGCGCCGGTTGGCATAGGGCACACTGTTATCCCAATCCCAGTTACTTTCAAATTTAAGCCCATAGTAATAACCACCCACAATTTCGAGGTTTTCCAGCAGTCCGCCTGTTGTTTCGGGGTCATTATACCATAGGCAACTGGCAACCTCTTCATTATTGGTAAAAGCAATCAAACTTGCATATTCGCCCGGGTAACTGCGTATGGTTAGGTTATTTTTGTTTATGCGTATTTCAAAACTAAAATAAGTGCCTCCTCTCAGTTCAATCACATCGTTTGGGTTGGCTTCTTCTATGGCGCGGGGCAATGAAGCAAAGGGCTGAGCAAAACTGCCGTTACCGGTGTTGTCGTTGCCGGTGTTAGATACGTAAAAGGTAGCTGCCTGCAAAATGGGGCAACACCATAGTAAAAAGCTAAGAAAAAAAACGTTTTTCATAAAACAGCGTTGTTTTTGATGGTTAAAAATTAGGAGATTGGTTTAGTTGGTGTATTTTTGTGAACCTAATAGCGCTATATATGGAAAATACAGTGGTAAAAAAACACTACTCGTTTGAGGAGTATTGGCAAATGGAACTGCAATCGGAACAAAGATACGAGTTTATTGACGGTCAAATAATTGCTATGCTCGGAGTAACCAAAAAACACAATTTAATTTGCGGAAATGTGTATGCCTTTTTTCAGTATGCACTTGATGAAAAACTGTATAACGTGTTTATTGAAGCCGTGAAATTGCAGATAACATCTGAAAAGGATTATACCTATCCCGATATATGTGTAGAAGCCCGAAATGGCGACACCCTTACCGATTTGGTTATTGTTAATCCTGTTTTGGTGGTAGAAGTGTTATCAGCAGGAACTAAATTGTATGATAAGGTAGATAAATTTTTGCGCTATAAACAGATACCCAGTTTAAGATACTATGTACTCATTGATACGGATAAAGTGTTTGTAGATGTGTATAAAAAACAGCCTGATGGGCAATTATGGGAAGACGAAATTTTTACCCAATTAGACGAAATAATCGCTTTTCCCGATTTGCAGTTGGAAATTGGATTAAAAACTATTTACAAACGCGTTTTCGGGTAAAACTCATAGTGGGTTTTAGGGGTTATAAATGGCGTTAAAAAAAAACGGTTGTTATGGAAGAAACTACTTTGGTAAAAAAACACTACTCGTTTGAGGAGTACTGGCAAATGGAACTGCAATCGGAACAAAGACACGAGTTTATTGACGGTCAAATAATTGCTATGCCCGGAGTAACCCAAAAACACAATTTAATCAACGGAAATTTGCTGTTTACCTGCAAACAAGCCTTAAAAGGACTGCCCTATTATGTTTTTATGGAAGCGGTAAAACTTCAGATAGCTTCGCAAAAAGACTATACCTATCCCGATTTGTGCATTGCTCCTATGCAAGGAAATCAACTCAATGATTTGCTTATAGCTAACCCGGTTTTGGTTGCAGAAGTACTATCGGAAGGCGCCAAATTATACGACAAAGTTGATAAGTTTTTGCGCTACAAAAAGGTATCCACCTTGCAGTATTATCTTTTAATAGATACCGATGCCGTTTTAGTAGATGTTTACCAAAAACTGCCCGATGGTGAACACTGGGAAAGCAAACCTTACACACAAATTTCCGATATGCTGACGCTGCAATTGTCTGAAGTAATGGTACAAATACCCATTGCAGCCATTTACGAAGGCGTTTTCGGGTAAAACTCATAGTGGGTTTTAGGGGTTATAAATGGCGTTAAAAAAAAACGGTTGTTATGGAAGAAACTACTTTGGTAAAAAAACACTACTCGTTTGAGGAGTACTGGCAAATGGAACTGCAATCGGAACAAAGACACGAGTTTATTGACGGTCAAATAATTGCTATGCCCGGAGTAACCCAAAATCATAATGCAGTAAGTTTAAATTTAGCTGTTGCCTTTGTTGCTTTGCTCAACGAAGCAGAGTTTAAAATTTTTATGGAAGGGGTGCGTTTGCAAATAGAATCTAAAAAAGATTATACTTATCCCGATTTTTGCATAGCACAAAAAGAAGGTAATACCGGTAGTGATTTAATCATTAAAAACCCGATGTTGGTAGTAGAAATACTATCGCCTGCTACCAAGTTGTATGACCAAGTGGACAAGTTTTTGCGCTACAAAAAGCTGCCATCTTTGCAATACTATTTGCTGATAGACCCCGACAGGGTTTTTGTAAACTTGTATCAAAAACAACCCGATGGGCAACAATGGAGCAGCGAACTTTTTACCCTGCTTACCGAAACCATAGACCTGCCCTTGCTGCAAGTTTCGCTAAGTTTGCAAAAAATTTACCGCGGTCTTTTTTAGAGGCACAAACCGACATAAGCCACCTTAACTTACCGCTTGTTTTTTTCACTTTAAGCCAAACTGCTGCTTAATATCCTGCATTTTAGAAAAAGCATCGTCGGGAAAAACCAAACCAAATTTTTCGTTTAACGCCCCAATAGCCCTATTTTTTTTGTCCGACCCTTCGGGATAACCGTTTTCGGTTGTAAGTTGGTGAAAAATTTGTTCCAAATACTCTTCAAAGGGTTGGTTAAAGTACATATCGTAAAACCGAAGCGGCTTGTCGGAGGCATTCCAAAAAGTGTGGGTAATTAGTCTGGGGCGAAGATGCCACCCACCGGCAGCAATTTCTACCACCTCTTCTCCAACAAGTACGCTGGCAGTACCTTCGGCTACATACATCAGCTCGTCTAATTCTTTGTGGTAGTGCGGCGGCGGACCCATTAACTTAGGCGCCACTGCACACTCTACACTGGAGAACAAACCATTGGTCATGGCAGAGCGTACCCAAGTTCTTATTTGCAAGCCGTTGTTATGCTCTAAGGGTGGCTGGGCGGGCAACAAAACCGGCTTTAGCGGGTTATCGGTAGGGTTTGCTGCCGGCATAAACGGCAATGTTAACCCCCATGCCGAAAACATACCTGAATAAAGGAGAAAATTTCTGCGTTCCATAACTTGGTGTTTATTTTTTTGAACGCAACAATAACGCCTTTAACTCCTGCAATTCGGCTTGCAGTTGCTCTATGGCGGTTTGTTGTTGTTGTATGGTAGTTTGTTGAGTTTGTATGGTTTTTTCCATAGTTGTTTGTTGGTGGTCAATGGCTTTAACGCCCACTGTAAGCAGCCCTATCATGCCCGATGTGCTAAACATTAAATCGGCGCTTTCCTGCGGTTTTTGGTGGTTTTGGGGTATGGCTTGTTTAATGGCATCGGGCAAGCTTTGAGCGGTAAAACCAATGCGTTTTTGTTGTCGTTCCTGTTTTGCAAAATCGGGTTTATCAGGTTGCAGGGTTTCGTGTTCAAACAGGTAGTTAATAGATTGTATGTTGCGCAGCGCTTGCAGGTATTGGCTGTATTGATTTTCGGCAATCGGTTCAATGAGTTTTTTGCTTCGGGCATCGCTCAATTCAAGCGCATCTAAACAAACAATGGTTGTATATGCGTTATTTGTATGATTTCGCAAGTAAAGCGATTGCGCATATCCCTGCAAAACCAACCCAGATGACGGGGCATCTTGAGGGACAAAAGCTAAGGAGGGCGCAAACCCGCCTACCGGGGTTTCTATGGTAAGCACGGCATCGGCATAAGAACCGTTTGTGTTGTTATATTTAAGTTTGGTTTGCCCCGATACATGCAGGCGCATATCGGGCGATAGTGTGCCTATGCCCATGTTTCCGCCGCCGGTTGCCGCTATTACATCGCCATTATGCACATCGTTTAAATACACCCTTGAGCCGGTTTGACCACCGCGTATAAAGGTGCTGTAAAACCTGCCGGTGCCGTCGTTCAACCTATAATTAAACGAAGAAGGCACGTTAAAAGCAGCATTGTAATTACCCGATATGGGGAAAAACTCCGCTGTAGCATTTGCTGAGGTGTTACCACGCACAGTAAGTACGCCGGTTTCTAAATAAATGCCGTTGTTAATGCTCACGCGTCCGCCGCCATCGGCAAGGTAAATGTTGCCGTTATGGTTGTCGTTCAGGGTAATAAAACTGCCGGGTTTACCACTGCGAAGGTAAATATGTTCGCTTAGCCCGTAGTAAAAGTGCGAAGTAGTACTAAAATCGGAATTGGCAAAATCGAGGCGTCCTTTGGAGTAAATGGCAGCCGCACCGGTACTGAGCCAAGTTTCGTTGCCCGATGCAAAATGATTGCTGTGCAGCCCAAAACCGGTATTGGTAAGAGCATTTACCCCTGTACCCGATGTAGAAAAAGCATTGATGCCTGTTCCCGTACCCGAGCTGGCAGCTACGCCACTGCCCGAATCGGAACTGCCGTTTACCCCTACACTGCCATTAGTGCCTGAGCCGGTAATGGCGGTATAACCACCATCGGAATCTGCCCATATAACATCGGCAGCGCCGGTAGCGTACAGGCTGCTCTGCTGTGCGGGCGCTGCCGTACCTATAGATACCGTACCCAAATTGTTGTTATACATATCATTGCCCGCCATGCCCCACTGCGTTGGGCAACTGCCGGCTTCGTTGGCATACTGGGCATAGGGCACACTTACCAGTTGCTGCGTACCCATATTGAGGTAAGCAGCGCCGCCGGCGGGGTCAAGCTCTATTTGCAAAAATTTGGGTAAGCCGTCTGCCCATGTAATATCGGCAAAACTGCCCGATAATACGGTGCCGCCGCCTATTTGCACGTTGAGTAAACCCTGCGCGTTGGTAGCGCCGGTATGTCGTTCTTGGTATTGCACAGCGCCTGCGGCAGTGTTTTGCCTGATGCTGATGCGCAAAGCCACGTTTTGGTTGGGCAAAACCTGTCCCGATGCGTTTCGGGCTACGGCTTGGTAGTTCATTTTTTGTGGGGTTTGGGCATTTAGCAGTTGCATACAACCCACTAACCCCATCATCAGCCCCATAAAGAGTAATTTATTCATAACAACAACCTGCTTAGTTTTTGTTGATTAATAGTTGTTTAATTCGTTCCAATTCGGCTTCCAAATTGTCTATTTTACCTACTTTTTGCAGTAAAAGTGCGTTTTGCTGTTGCAGTTGTTCTATTGTATTTTGTTGTTCCTGAACCGCTTTTACCAATGGCACTACAAAGGCTGCATAACTAAGGCTGTAGTATTGGGTAGAAGGGTCAATGGGTACGGTAACACCATTAAACACATAACCTGTTTTTTGAGCAGCGGCAGCTACTTCCTGTGCAATAAAACCCGATTGTATTTCACTTTCGCGCACTTGAATAATATCTTTCAGGTTGTTTTCGTATTCTTCAGCTTTATCTCGGTAAATAAATGCGTTTAACTTGTGCATATCGGCAGTATAGGTAATAGGTCTAAGGGCATTAATAAAAGCTAAACCCACCACGTTTTCCTGCACATTTACTTTAAAACGTCCGTCGCTCCAGTTATTCCAGTTACTAAACCCACCGCAACTTGTAGTGGTATTACCCAATAAAGCTACATTGCTGTTATTGGGAAAAGAGCCATAACCTACCGCCACCGAATTGGTTAAATTAGCCACATTGCCACCGGAACTAACGCCTACTCCGGTATTATACCAACCGGCGCTATTGCCATACAAAGCATCATCGCCAACTGCCACATTTAGCTGTCCGCTGGTGTTGGCAGAAAGCGCGTTATGTCCAATGGCAACATTACCCGCACCATTGGTGTTGGCATAAAGTGTGCCTACTCCTAATGCAGTATTGCCGGTTCCGGTTACATTGTTGTATAAAGCATGATAACCAATTGCTGTATTTTGCCAGCCTGTTGTATTGTTCAGTAGCGTTTTACTGCCAACTGCCGTATTTTGTTCACCGGCAATAAATGAATTTGGCGCAACCCCCAACCCATTGGCATACAACGCACTGTCGCCTACTGCTACATTATTGCTTCTGTTTACACTGCTTTGCAGGGCGCTTGTACCTATAGCCACATTGCTGTAACCAATGGTATTGCTATACAAAGCGTAAGTTCCGTAAGCCGAGTTATACATGCCTGTTGTATTGCCAAACAAAGACAAACAACCACTTGCTGTATTAGCATACCCTGTTGTATTATTGTGTGCTGCAAAATAACCCATACCGGTATTAAAGTTACCGGTTGAAGTGCTGTATAACGTGTAACTTCCCAATGCCGTATTACTACCGCCCGATGTATTAAGGCGCAATGCCTCAAATCCTATAGCAGTATTATCTATTCCGGCAATATTGGCATAAAGTGCGTTTTTGCCATTTGCTGTATTTCTTACCCCCGTAGTGTTGCTAAACAAAGTATTAAACCCCAAAGCCGTATTGCTGCTACCGGTAGTATTAGCAAACAAGGCTTTACTGCCTACTGCCGTATTATGCTCACCATCAAATAAGCCCGTTGTGCCACCCACATTATTGTTGAACAAAGCGCTGTCGCCCACTGCCACCAAATTGCTGCGGTTTACGCTGTTATACAACGAAAAAATACCCAAAGCCACATTACTATAACCGGTAGCGTTGCTTTGTAGAGCGCTGCGTCCTACAGCTGTATTGCCGCTTGCCGTATTGTTATACAAACTATTGGTACCTGCGGCAACATTATTATTGCCTTCGGCATTGTTTATGAGGGCATTTACGCCAAAGGCTTCGTTAAAGGTGCCGGTGGTTAAATTGGGCAGCGCATTAGCGCCTATTGCTGTGTTTGTTTCGCTTAAACGCCCTGCCCCTACATTATTCACCCTAAAATTCAGCGGCTGTGCATCGGTAGTGCCTACAAAATGGGTGGAAGGGTCAGTACCGGCGTTGCCCGATAAGCTCCAACCAAATGCACCGCCACCTGCAACACTGCCTGCCACCATAGCATAGGGCACACTTACCAGTTGCTGTGTACCCATATTGAGGTAAGCAGCGCCGCCGGCGGGGTCAAGCTCTATTTGCAAGAATTTGGGTAAGCCGTCTGCCCAGGTAATATCGGCAAAATTGCCCGATAACACAGCGCCGCCGCCTATTTGCAAATTGAGTAAACCCTGTGCGTTGGTAGCGCCGGCATGTAGTTCTTGGTATTGCACAGCGCCTGCGGCGGTGTTTTGCCTGATGCTGATGCGCAAAGCCACGTTTTGGTTGGGTAAAACCTGTCCCGATGCGTTTCGGGCTACGGCTTGGTAGTTCATTTTGTTGGGCACCTGCGCCCATGTTTGACTCATCATGCCAAACAAAAAAAACAAAACTACTGATAGCAGGATTACAACTGCGTTTTTCATCTTTATTGCGTTATATGGTAGTTGCCAATTTATTTTGCTGCAAAGTACCCCCATACTACGCCTATAAACAAAGAAAAAAACAGGGAAAAGTAGCTTGGTAAAAGCGGGTAGTTTTTATTTACACGCTATTTATTAATTTATGGTCATTAAATTTATGCAATAGGAATTGTACTTATACTGATAGGGCGCAGTATAGCAAAAGGCTGCAAAACAAGGGTGTAACATTTTCCGGTAGCGGTGCGCTACAAGGTTTCACCATGTAGTTATTGGTAAACCAATGGTTTAGATTAGGGGAAATTTACCTGATAGGTAAAACTGAGATTGCTTCATAAGGAAGCCACCTTACCATTTAACCCGCTCGCGTTCAAGCATGGCTATGTTTTTTTTGTAAACCGAAGCCAGTTCTTTTAACTCGGCTACTTGCACCTGAACTAATCTGTCAGTTTCTTTAAGCAACTCGTATTTTTGCTTTAAATCGTTGTAGCTGTTTTGGAGGCTATTTAATTGTTGCAGGGTAAATTGGTACTTTTTTTCAACCGTTTCTAAATTGGCTACCTGATTAGTGAGTGAGGTTATCTCCATTTTAGCATTCATAAACTGAGCGCTTAGTTGTTTCTTATCATTTTCAAGGGTTGCAAGTACATTTTTTAAGTTTGCCAGCTCGTCTTCGGCTGTTTGTTTTTGGGGTATTAGCTGTTCGTATTTTTTCTTTATATCAGTAAGTTGGTGTAACGCCTGTTTCATGGCTTCATTTTGCTGCGCAAGTTCGGCAGCATGTTGGTGTTGGTTGTCGAGGTTTTTTTTGGTGTTTTGTAGTTGCGTATTAGTTTGTTGCAAAAGCATTTGCAGTTCATGTATTTGAGCCAGCAGTTCATCATTTTGGGTGCGGTAGGAGTTTAAAAATTCTATTCGGGCTTCTTGTTCAGCATGGTTAGTATCGGCTGTTTTAAGTTGTTGTTTAAGTTTGTCGGTTTCTTTACGCAGGTTGGTTATTTCGGTTTGCAGGTTATTTCGGTCGTTTTCAAAATATTTTTTTTGCTCAATAGTTCTATTAAGTTTTACACTGGTTTGCTCTAATTTTTCTGTTTGTTTTCGCAGGGCATCTCTGGTGTTTCCGGTTTTAAGGCGGTAATAAACTACCACCATAAAAACGGTGAAAAACTGAATGAGTAAAAATATAAAGATATCATTCCACATAAATGGGAGGGTTAAAAGTAGGTAATGTGCAGGTACGAACGGCAAAGTTTGCCGCCAAAAAGGGAGATTTTATTTTTAGGGCGAAAAGGTAATAAAAGAAGGCATTAGAAAGTGCATTTTAACACAATTATGACAATTATATCACATTTTGTGCCAAAAATGGGGCTAATTGCCTAAGTTCAATAATTTTACCCACCTATTATGCCTGTGTATGAAAAAACGCTTCACCACCCATGCAGCCAACGGAGTTAGCCACTTTGCATAAATTGTTAGCGTATCGGTATATCGGCAAGTGTTATTTGTAAGCGTTTTTACGGCAATATGGTGTTTCCACAAGGTAAAGATATTGCTGTATTCATTTGTAAGCAGTTGAAAATGCCGGTTATCAATTTCTGTCAGGGTTATGGTGTGCAAACCCATTGGCAGCAAACCAAACAGTTTTACCTTTACCGTAACCGTAGTGTTTGGCTGCCATACGCTATGGGGCGTTATGGGCGTAATCGGCAGGAAGGTAAAAACAGGGTAAGCAATGTACTGCAAGGTAGCCATTTGTTTTACCCTGTCCCAAATTTCACTTGCCGGTTGTTGCCACTCAGATTGTACCGTTATACACTTAGCATGGATAACCTCAGCCTTTTCTGTGGGGTTAATTTTAACTGAAGTTATGGTAGCAAATTTAAGCATAAAACAATAGATTGTTTGCCAAAACAGGGTTATTTGGGGTTATTTGGGGCAGATTGGCTGTTTATGCTGTTAATGATTTCTTCTACCTGCTGTGGGGCTAAGCGTTTGGCAATGATTTTTTTGTCTTTGTCTAACAGGTAAAGGGTGGGTGTGCTGTAAATATCATACAAATCTCTGAACTTACTTTGGTTGTAGGGGTCCCAAAGGTTAGTCCAAGGGAGTTTATATTCTTCGGCAAATTTTTTTATTTCGTCTATTTCCACTCTGGTACAAACGCCTATTATGGTAAGTCCTTTATTTTTCATTTTTTCATGCAGGGCAACCAGTTCGGGCATTTCTTTTTTGCAGTGCCCGCAGTTGTAATCCCAAAAAGCGAGCAGGGTATAAGGTGCATTTACGTTGTTATATAGCGAAAAAGGGCGGTTATCAATATCAAAAATTTTCATTTCGGGGGCTTTTAACCCAAGCAGGTTGTGTTTGAGTTTATTTACCCTATCGGTCATTTTGGCAAGGTTGGTAGAATCCATCCAGGTGGCATCGCCTTTGAGGTAATACTTTTGGGCAAGGTGAACAAATACGGCATCCATGCCCATTATTTTGGAGGTTTCGTAGTTATAGGTAATGTTAGAGAGTGCAAACCTAAAAGCGTCATTGTTGGCTCTTGCTTTTTCAATGATGTAATCGGCAGATACGTTAATAGAATCGGGTATTTTAGGCGTAAGGTTGTCTAAGTAATAGTTGATTTTGTTGTTAAAAATAGGGGTTCGCACTAATCTGCCATCGGCAAAATCGTAGGTATCCCAAAAATGGGCTTTAAAATACTTGTAGGCAAAATGCGGGTCGGTGGGGTTGCCTTGGGCATCTTTGGGCGCATCGGGCACTTCGGGCTCCATCATGGCTTTTATAATGGAGGCAAGGAACGAGTTGGGTTGGGTTTTTACTATGTTTTGTCGGTATTCTTTTATTTCTTTTTCTATACCTGCCATAAGTTGGTCATAAATACCAATAGAGTCTTCATTTTCGGTGGTATTTTTTTGGTTTTTGTATTGGTTGAGTGTTTTAGATTTGGAGCTTAAAAAGCGCTGGTACTCGTTAAAAAGTTTGTTATCGGGCGAGCCGGTAATTTTCATATTATTGACAAAATCGGTGGTATCGGTTTCAATGGTAAACTCTTGGTTATCGTTGCCAATAAGTAATTCAAAGTATTTGCTACCCGGATAAACCGCTAAGTAAATGCCGCCGGGCAATTTTTCATTGCCTTTAAAATGTGCCCAGCCTTTTGCGTCCACGGTAAAGGTATCGCTCACTAAAATTTTACTGCCGTAATAGTAAGCCAAATAACAGGTAGTATCGGCAAAACCGGTTACTTTTACTTTAATGCTGTAAGCGTCTTTGGCATTGCCCGATAGGTTTGTAAGAAGTAATGCGCTCAGAAGCAGCAGGCTCAAAAGAAATTGGTTTAGATTTTGGGTAAACATGGTGTGTGTAAATAAAAAAGGGTTAGATTAAAAAAAGTAGTTGGTTTGCGGGTTAATGGTGGCGGTTAAACAGGGTGCAAAAATAAAAGTTTACCGGCAAAAAAGTTATTCCGATGTAGTTTGGCGGGTGGCGGCATCTTGCTCCACTATGGTTTTTAGCTTGGTTAAACCTTCTTCCATATCAGCTCCCAGCCATTTATCTAAAAACATGCCAAAGTACCGGAATATGGGGTTAGAACCCATTGAGCCCGATTGTATCCACTCTACTTGTGTGCTGTTGGTATCGGTATCAGACGGGGTTAGCCTTATATGACCGTTTATGTGAAATTTGTTGCCCATAATGAGGTCATATTTTACCCCTTCCAGCGGAAACGACTCGGTTATGGTAAGTTTACCATTGCCCAAATCTTTTGCCTCCCAGGTTTGTACCGAGCCTGCGCCTTCGGTTTGTGCGCTGAAATGCAGGGTTAGGGTGGGGTCTTTTTCTTTGTTCCAGGCAGTCCACAAATCCCATTTTTTTAGGTTGTTTACATACGGAAACACAAGGTTATGCCCTGCTTTTATGGTGGCAGAACGGGTTACGGTAAAAGTGGAGGGCAAAAAATAAGAGCCCACTAAAAGCAATATGAACAGAAACGAAATAACAATAAAAATTCTTACTATCATGTGGATTGCTATATAATTGGTAACAAAACGATATTGGAGGGTGTAAAGTGTCTTATAAACAGTTGATGGCGGTGTTTAGTGTGAACCAAAAGGTAAAAATTGTGCCTAAAAGATGAAAGGCGCTCGCAAATATGTTAGATTTGCCGGTCTATCAAAAACCGACAACCTATTCCCGATACTTGGCAAAGTGGGGTATATAAAACAACATTGCCACATTACAGGGTTGCAATGTGGCAATGTCTTCAACTATGTTTAATTAACCGCTTACGGGAAAATACCCAACTCCATATAGGCATTGGCTACTTTTTCAATAGCTACGTAGAAAGCGGCGGTGCGGAGGTCGCCCATTTTTTTGTTTTTCTTCCACGCATCGCGAATGGGCAGGTAAGCGCCAATCATGGTATCTTCTAAACCTGAGTAAACTAAGTCTGCTTCGCCGGCGCCTTTGGTTAAACGAACGCGCTCTGCATCGGATACTTTTTTATCGGTAAGTCCTTCTATAACGCCCAACATATTGGTGTAAGAGGCTTCGTGAAAACGTTTGTCCATACGTCCAAAACGCACATGCGAGAGGTTTTTGAGCCACTCAAAATAAGAAACAGTAACACCGCCGGCATTTAGGTAAACATCGGGTAAAATCATAACACCATTTTTAATCAATATTGCTTCGGCTTCGGGGGTAATGGGTCCGTTGGCGGCTTCGGCAATAATTTTGGCTTTGATTTTAGCGGCATTACCGGCATGAATAACACGTTCAAGTGCGGCAGGTATGAGTATATCGCACTCCAATTCAAGGGCATCGGTTGTATTGGCAAGGTTTACCGCACCCGGATAATTGAGTATGCTGCCGGTTTCTTGGCGGTGTGCAATTACTTTATCTAAGTCAAAACCTTTTCCGGTGGGGTCAAAAATTGCGCCTTCGTACTCGGCTAAACCTATCAAACGTGCGCCTGCTTTTTGGAAAAAGTTGGCTGAGTGGTAGCCCACATTGCCTAAACCCTGTACTACTACCGATTTGCCTTCTAAACCGGTGGTGAGTTTAAGGAGTTTCATGTCTTCTTTAATGCTCACAGCTTCGCGGGTGCCGTAAAAAACGCCTAATCCGGTAGCTTCGGTTCTGCCTCTTACACCGCCTTGGCTAATGGGTTTACCCGTAACGCAGCCATAGCTTGCAATATCGCTTGTGCTGAAAGTTTGGTAAGTATCCAAAATCCAAGCCATTTCGCGAGCGCCGGTGCCATAATCGGGCGCGGGTACGTCAACGGCAGGTCCTATAAAGTTTTTGCGGATTAGCTCGGTGGTATAGCGGCGGGTAATGCGTTGCAATTGTGATACCGAATACTGGCGCGGGTTAATTTTGATGCCGCCCTTAGCGCCGCCAAACGGCACATCTACAATGGCGCATTTATAGGTCATAAGCGATGCAAGCGCCATTACCTCATCTTGGTCAACATGTTCGCTGTAGCGGATGCCGCCTTTGCAGGGCAGGCGGTGGTGGCTGTGCTGTACGCGGTATGCCTCAATTACCTGGTAATTGTTGCCCACTTTTACCGGAAAACGCATTTGGTAAACGCTGTTGCATACTTTAATTTGGCTAAGCAAACCTTCGGGATACTTTGTAAGCGATGCCGCCTTATCAAAGTAATACTCTACACTTTGGTAAAAGGATAAGCCTTCGGCTTTTTGTTTTGATGACATAAAAGGATTGAGATTTTTTTTATTTAGGTAAGTAAATTAGCGGCGTTTTGGTTGGGTTGTGTAGTTGAGAATAAAGTTGGGGTTTGCACTTACTGCCTCAGTGGTAAGGTTTAACCGGTTAAAATTTAGCTACACTAAAACCGGCGCTGCCGCCTCTGTTTGTTTTGGCGTTTTAATGGCGCAAAATTACGATTTTAAAATGGCAAAATGTAGCGGGAAGCTACATTTTAACATCATAAACAGGGGGTAAAAAGCCCGATGTTTAACTGGGGTTGTCTTTGTTCTTTTCTAAACGTTTTATTTTACGTTCTACCGAAACAAGAAAGGCAATGAGCCCGGCAAAAATGAGGAGTATTACCACTACCACCACATAAATTTTGCCCGATGCTCTTAAATTATCTGCCATTTCTACTGCCGGCTGTGCCAAAGCCATTAAACAGTTTATAAGCAAAGCAATAGCCCACCCTAAGCGCAAAGCAGCATTATTATAACTCATGTTAAAAGGTCTTTTTTCCGGAGGGCAAAGGTAGTCAAAAAACGGCAGCCTATTAGCGCATGAGGTACATTTTACCGATACCGTTTTTAATGTAGTTATCTGCTCCGCTGCTGTAATGCTCTAAGGTTTGCCCATTTAGGCGGCTCACAAACCGGTACAGGTATAAACCGTTTGCAAGCTGGTTGCCAAATTGGTCGGTGCCGTTCCATGCAAATTGGGTAATGTTGTTGCCTATGTGCAGGGGTCCCAGCTCGGCTGCCGAAATTTCGCGCACTACTCTCCCCGATACGGTCATGATTTGGATGTTCATAAACTGCGGCACTTCGGAGCCTGTGAGGGTAAAAACAAACCGAGTAGAACCGGTAAACGGATTGGGGTAATTGAGCAGGTTAGAAATCATAGGCGTATTTATAACCTTAAACTTAAGGCTGTATGCTGCCGGGGCAAAGTTATTGCCGCTGCGGTCTTTGGCGCGCACCCTAAGCTCATAAGTACCATCGGTTAACAGGGTGGGGCTAAATACTATGGTAGCGCTGTTTTTGCCTGCCGCTGCATTTTGTGGGGTGGCAGGGGTAAACTGTACGGCAGTTTGGTTAAAATAAATTTGCTGCGTATTGGCAGGCAAACCGTTTGCAGAGGGATAAACTAAAAACAGCTCAAAATTGGCGGTATCGTTGAGCGCTAAATGGCGGTTTTCATCGGTAACTTTAATGATAATTTCGGGTTTTGCCGATACTAATTCGCCATTGGTAACGTGCCTGCCGTCTATGGTAACGTTTATGTAGGGGTTAATTTTATCAGTGTTTACAAAGAAAGGCAAAAACACCACGTTATTGAACCGGAATTTTTCGGGTTGTGCTTGGTTGGGGTTAATTTCCATAGCCAGTACGTTGTGCCCTGTAAGTCCTTGTGTAGAATGGTTTAGGGTGGCTATTGCCGTTTGCCCTGGCGCTATGGGGGGCATAGCGGGTTGGGTTATGGGTGTAGTTTGGTTGTTGGCGTTAATAATGGTATAAGCTATAAGCAAGCTATCGGTAGGGTTAGCCTCGGCGTTGATTACGGCAAACTGGAGCTGTAAGTTTTCGCCTTCCTGTAAGGTGTCGTTGTAAAAAGAGAAGTAATTTTGGTAATTGAGCGCTACTTCGGGGGCGCGTGTAAAGGTAGTTCGCCAATGGTCTATTTGGGTGGAGGTGGCGTTTTGGGTGTTGCTGTGATTGGTGAGCAGTTGCAGTTTAATAAAAGGATAAGCCGATGCGCCAATGGAATTAAGGCTAAGATTGCCCGATGGGGTGGTAATGGGGAGGGTTTGCAACAGCACATCGGGCAAACCGGGTTTTACCCCGTAAAAGGCAAGGCTATCGGAAGCGGAAACATTGCTAAATTGGTACGATACTTGGCTCCATTGGGTAGCCGGTCCTATGGGTGGGCTGGTAATACTGCCCGATGTTGCTGCTTCGTTTATGGTTTTATCAATGGATATGTTTGCCGGCGCTGCTGCTGCACCATAAACCAACTGTGCATGGGAATAATCGGGCGTGTCTTTTTTACCAAAAGCAATAAAAGCCTCGTTTGCGCCTACTTCAAACAAATTGGTTATGCCCATATTGGCAAACAGGGTTTGCAGGGCTGCCTGCTGCGAGGGGCTAAAACTGCTTAGCCTATGCTGCTGAAGGCTATACATGAGCACGTAATAACCGGCCGGAACTTGGTTTTGGAGCATATTTACCAAGGCGTCTATTTGTGCAGCATCGGCAGTAAAGAACTCAAAAACGGGTCGGGCATCGGCAGAGCAGTGCACATTGCCAAACTGCCCTCTTCCCTCGCAGCCGGCGCCGCTTACGCGCTGCGAGTACAGGGGTTGCAAGGGCGCATCGGGTTTAAAAACCATCATGGCTATGCCGCCTTGGCAAGCGCTGTTTTGTGTGCAGTAACTTGTGGGCTCTAAGGGTATGCCATTGAGCATCACATCGGCAGCGCCAAAATTGTTGTATTGATTGGCGGCGGTAAGGTGGTTATCTTGCCGGTTAAAGGTAAAAAGCCGGCTAACGGGGTCAAGGGTAAGCCGGTTAGTGAGGCAGTCGGAAAGTTGGTAATAATGCGATTGGTTCCAGCCTTCGGGCAAATCGGGGTGAAACAAGAAGGAGCTGTGTTTCCAGTTTATGCTATCGGGATTTTCTTTCATTGGGGCGGTACGCCAGTAATAAACGGTATTGGGGGTAAGGGTTAGGTTGGGTTGCCATTCTATTACCCCCGCCTTGCTGTTTATGGTAGTTTGTTCAAGAGGGGCAATAAATAACCGCGAGGTGTCTAACTGCAAAATGTAATTTTGGGCAGGCAGTATGGGCTGTCCGGTAGAAGCGCGAAGGGTGGGAGTGGGGTTGTTTACAATGGCATAATTGCAAGGAAAAACGGGCACCAACAGTTCCGAAAAAATAAACAAATTTCGGGCGGTGGTATTGTTGTCTTCGCAGTCTTCGGGTATTTGGTTAAGGTCGTCAATAAAAACGGCAAAGGTATTTTCGCCTTCTACTGAGGCGGGGTCGCCGGTGGGTATATTAAAACTGAGTTCTTCCTTAAACTTTACGGAGGCAAACCGCTTGGTGTAATCTATTGCTGAGCCATCGGGCAGTTTTCGGTTTACGCGCAGGGTAAACGAATCGGCAACAGCCATACCTAAGTTGGTAACGGTTATTTTGAGGGTAAAGGTGTCCACATCGGCAGTAACTACGGTAGGGCTAAATGATAAACTGTTTTCATCAACCACATACTCGGGTTTTTTCCATGATTTAATTACCACAGCCGGGTCGCCCACTAAGGTAAACTCTTGGCAGGTGAGTTTAGTGCCTACTTCGTTTGGCGAGGCGGTAAATACATCTTGTATGGTTTGTTTCAGACAAGCGCCAATAGGCGTACCATAATTAATCTTGCAATAATGGTCGTAAAGGCGGGTCATAAACTGATGTAAGAAGATGGGAAAACCCGATGAAACGGTAGCTAAAAACCCGATAGACCCAAGGTTTTGAGCCAGTACATACTCTTCTGACATGGCAAGGGTGGGCTGTGTAGCGCCTGAGGGTATATCATAACTGTGAATATCGCCCACAAAACAAGAGCTTGCCATCATGAAGGGGTACTTGCCATAGTTTTGGTAAGAAGTTGCCGGACCAATATCTACCGCCCAAAACCCACCTGAGCCATGCCCCACAAAGTTAATAACCGATAACCCATTGTTGATGTAATTGCCAACATCTACCGGGTCAACCGCATTAGCGGAGAAGCTCTGATAGGTTTTTACTACCTTGCCGCCATAGTTAATATCTTCAAACTTATTGCGGTAGGTTTCTAAGTTGTTAAAAAACAAGTTGGCTTCGTTAAGCGAGTAACCGCCTGCTATGTGCATGGCATACTTCATCCACTCTCGGTCTTGCGGATTGCAAGATGGGTTAAACTGCAAGTTTTCGTACTCAATAATTTTGTCTAAGTAGTAGCCTATTTCGGCGGGTGTTTTTGCCGGAACGCGTCCGGTGGCGAGTTGGTTTCGGTAACTAACCGTAGGAAAAGCGCTGCTAAGCATATTATCTGATGCCGAGTGCCCAAAGGAGGGCACTAAGTTTCGGGCAAAATTGGCAGGGTTGCTGGGTGGGTAAGCATCGCGATACACAACCGATTTACCCAACAGGAGCAAATGTTGTGGCTGCTGACTCCATGTAGCTATGGCATAACGGATAAAGTTGTTAATAGATAAGGGGTGTTTGCTGATTCCCCAAGCAAACTGGTCGTACAGTTCTTCTATGTTTGCCACCACTACGGTATAAGAACCGCCAACTGCCGAGCTGCGGTGTTGCTTATAGCGCTCTACTTGGTTTACCTCGCCCTGCATGAGTTGGGGGTGGGTTATAATAAGGTAGTTGCCTTGGTTATTGGGCAGGTTGTAATTGGTAAAATTAACCGGTAGTAGCTGTGTTACGGTGGTAATGGGCGCCGGGGCAGTGGTGGCGGTACTACTAAAAAACAGGGTGCGGGTAGCGCCTCCTGCTACTACTTGCGGCAGGTGAAACTTATACACCGTACTGCCCGATATGGTTTCGGTTTCGGGCAAAAAGCGAAGGCGGTTGGTAAGGTCGTACAGTACAGGGGCAGCGCCGCCGTTAAAATTGGCAATTTCTATGTATTTGGGGGCATCGTTTTTGAGGGTGAACCTATAAGAAGGCAGCCCCCCAAAATCAAAGCTATGCGGGTAAGTAGCCGTTATGAGTGGCACACTGTTTCGGTTTACCCCAAGCGCTGTGCCGCTTTGCAGCGTGGTTAATGAGGCAACGTTCAGCACCGTATTGGGCGAAGAGAGCTGGCTTGCCGGTACGGTAAAGGAGAGGTTATGGGTGCTGTAACCCTCAAACTCATAGTCAATTACCAAGTTGGTATTCACCCGCATTTGAACGCGGTGGTCGGTAATCATTTCAAAAAGGTTAGACTGCCCCAGTACTTTTGCCCTAAACACTACCGTATCGGCAGGGGCAGTAGCGCCGGTATAAACTGAGCGGGTGGCTACGTTGTAATTGATATTACTGCCTGCCTCTATGCCAGAGCCTACAAAACCCTCGCCATCTTCAAAATCAGAAAAATTATTGTTAATACCGGCTATGCGCACCGGTTTACCGGCATAAAAAGTATTTACATTTTGGCGCACTACCTCGTGCATAAAATACAGCTCTTTGGGGGGTGCGCCGGTAAGGTTATTAGGCGTATCGGCATATCGGAGATTGGAAGCTGAGTTATCAATGGTTAGAAAATAGGCGAGTGTATCGGTAAACAAACTGTTGTGCGGATTAGGCTGCCAATCGGGATAAAGATAGAGCCGGCTGTCTAAACTGCCATCGTTTTTTTCGGCATAAAATTCTATGTAGTCCGAAACACCCATTTGGGTATTGGCGCTGGTAAACAAGGGTATTTCTTGCCCCTTGCAATACATTTTAAAAGCCGCCGCATTGGTGGTGGGTACGCCTGCATTATCAAGCGCCGTAAAACTAATGCGATGCAAACCGGCTTTAGAAACCTTAATTTTGTGGTATGTTTTGGTAAAATCTATCCACTCATTGTTGTAGGGCAGGGCAGTTTGTGCAAAAACGCAGCTAAAACCCACCATTAACAACCAAACTGAAAATAGGAAACTACGAATCATGTTTGCTAATTTGATACCTTAATAAGGTTGCCCAAAGTAGCTAATGCTTATGCTATTGGGCAAATAACCTTGTATAAACGGTTTTATGGGTAAAAGCGTTGCATGGGGTAGGTAAATATGCTATGACAGAGGGTTTGTTTACCATTTTGAATAAGAGCAGTTTAGAAACGCTAAGCAGCCCCAAACCGGAACTGCACCCACTTAATAAACGCAAGGTTGGAATTAAAATGAACGCCCCGCAGGGGTAGGGTTTACATGCATTGCTTGTTTAGCCCAAAGTTTGGTATAATAAGAACATGAGTTGGGGGAGCGCTTTACTTTTAAAAAATTCCCGATTATTATTGATAGGCAGCCAAAATAATGGTTAGGGTTTTTAAAAAGCTATTTTACCGCTAATTGTATTGGTTTCATTAAGCCAACCTGTTAGGATTTTGGTAAATAATCCTAAATGTAGCGCAGGTTGCCTGCCTCTGCCGCCTTTTTTATTCCTTACATTGGTAATATACTTCCTCAAAAAATGCTGTAATCATGCTGCAAGGTCAAAAAACCTTCAAAATCAATCCTAATTTATCGGAAAATTGATGCTTTGTATCGGAACGCCGATGCTTTGTATCGGAACGCCGATGCTTTGTATCGGAACGCCGATGCTTTGTATCGGAACGCCGATGCTTTGTATCGGAACGCCGATGCTTTGTATCG
>ERZ761602.644-NODE-644-length-72625-cov-71.929406_pt1 | contig 72625 bp, 55 predicted proteins | sample MGYA00512165_ERZ761602 | MGnify/ENA primary metagenome ERZ761602 (study PRJEB28899, sample SAMN02445085) | bioreactor sludge metagenome | biome: EBPR sludge; isolation source: Thorneside wastewater treatment plant | place: Australia: Brisbane, Thorneside...
CCCCCGGTCCCCGCCCCCGTCAGGCCGCGCGCGCCTGCACGCCGAGGCGTTCCAGCACCTGGGCGGCGGCCCACTCGCCGGTCTCGCAGCCGCCCTCCATGAAGCCCTGGTTGTCCAGCGCGCAATGCTCGCCGGCGAAGTGCAGCCGCCCGGCCGGCTCGCCCGCCGCACCGCGAAGGCTGGTCCACTGGCCCGGCCCGTAGCAGGCGTAGCTGGCCTGCACCCAGGGCTGCGACGGCCAGTGGAAGCGCACCGCCTTCTGGCCGGCGTGGGCCTCCGCCGCCCCCGGAAAGATCCGGTCGAGGTCGGCCACCACCGACTGCGCCAGCGTCGCCGCCGGCCCGCGGCCGATCGAGCGCGCGTGCGCGCCACCGGTGAAGTTGGTCAGGATGCCGTGCCGGCCGGGTTGCGCGCGGCTGGTCTCCCAGGTGCTCTGCAGGGCCAGGTCGGTGAAGGTGCTGCCGTTGCTGTCGTGCTCGCGCCAGACGCGACGGTCGAAGCCGATCATCAGCTTGGCGTTGTCGCCATAGCCCAGCTCGGCGATGGCGCGGCGCTTCACCGGCGCCATCGGCAGGTCGATCCGGACCCGGCGCAAGGTGGTGAACGGCAGGGCCAGGATCACCAGGTCGGCGGCGACCTCGCGACTGGCCTGGCCGTCCTGGCGCAGGCCCAGCAGCACGCCGCCGTCGCTGCCCTCGCGCAGCGACTCCAGCGCCACGCCGGTCTCGATGGCGTCGGCCAGCCGCCCGGCCAGGGCGTGGACGACGAGGTCGTTGCCACCGCGCACGTGGAAGCGCTCGTCGCTCTCGCCGAAGATGCTGAAGTGGTCGCCGTCGATGGCCATGAAGTCGATCAGGTTGAGCGCCGACTGCCGCTCCGGCTCGGCGCCCATCTCGGTGGTGTAGGCGACGTCGACCAGGTTGCGCAGCCAGCCGTCCAGGCCGGCCTCGTCCAGCCACTGCGACAGCGGCGTGCGGTCAAGGTCGGCCAGGCCGTGGTCGTCGCGCCAGGTGATGGTGTCGTCCGGCAGCCGCGCCTGGTCGCGCGCCAGGGCGCGCGCCAGCGGCGCCATGGCCTCGACCAGCTCGCGCTCGCTGCGGCGCTGCCCGCCGAACCACCAGACCTCCTGGGCGAGGTCGGCGCCGTCGGCAGGCAGGTCGTCGAGCGCCAGCCCGAACTCCGCGCACAGGGCCTGGACGCGGACATGGCCGGTGTCGATCAGCTCGCCGCCCAGCTCGACCACCTGGCCGTCGGGGAAATGGTCGCGCAGGCTGTACATGCGGCCGCCGATCCGGTTGCCGGCCTCGTAGACGCGCACCGGCACGCCGGCCTGGCGCAGCCGCCAGGCGGCGGTCAGGCCGGCGATCCCGGCACCGACGATGGCGACCTCGCGGCCGCCGCGCACCGGGGCGGGCGGCGCCGGCGGCAACGGCCGGTGCGCGCAGGCGGCCAGCGCCAGGCCGCCAGCGGCCAGCCCCGCCTGGCGCAGGAAGTGACGGCGCGACTGGCTGCGTCGCTGCGCGGCCAGCGCCTCCAGCAGTTCGTCGGCGGGTACCGGTCCAGCCTGGGCGGCGCGGGCCGTGGCCAGGGCGCGGCGCAGGATGCGGAACAGGGGCGTACGGGCTGCGGCCATGGAACTCCTCCCGGTTGCTGGTGCGGTCGACGGGCCGTCCGTGGCGGTGGCGCGACCTGGTCGTCCAGGCGCCTTCCGGACCACGGACCGCGCGCTGGCGACGTGCCAGGCCGGAACCCTCCCCGACCTGCGCAGGCCCTGCCGGAGTCTAGCCCGGAAAGCGCGCGAGGCCGCCACCGCGGCCGCATCGGGCAGCCGGGCGAGCCGGCCTCTCGCGCACCTCCCGCCTCGACCGCGGGCGGGCCGGGGCGCCACCCCGTTCGGGCCACACGCCCCTGCGCCGGCCATGCCCGGCATCGTGCCCGCGCCGGCCGGCGATCCGGAGGTCGCTCAGGCCGTCGCGCGGGGCGCCGGCACGGCGTCGGCCAGGTCCTGGTACAGGGCTTCCAGGCGGCGGGCCAGGGCCGGTGCCGACCAGCGCGCGGCGTCCTGCGGTCCGGCCGCCGCCAGCGCCGCGCGCCGCGACGGATCGCGCAACAGGCCGTCGACGGCGGCCGCGAATCCGTCCAGGTCCGGTGGCGCGACCACGGCCCCGCGGGCATCGGCGAGCACGGTGGCGGTCCCCATGACCGCGGTGGAGACCACCGGCACGCCCAGCGCCGACGCCTCGATCAGGACCAGGCCCTGGGTCTCGGTCGGCGAGGCGAACACGAACACGTCGCCGGCCCGGTAGCAGTCCAGCAGCTCGCCGCGGCGGTCGAGGTTGCCGAAGAAGCGGACGTGGCCGGCCAGGCCGGGCTGGGCCGCCTGCTGCTGCAGGCGGCGGGCGTCCGGTCCCTCGCCGGCGACCAGCAGGAGCAGGTCCGGGTGCGCGTCGCGCAGCCGGCGGGTGACCTCCAGCAGGAAGCCGATGTTCTTCTCGGCCGCCAGCCGGCTGACCGTGACCAGCACCGGCCGGTCGGCCGCGATGCCGTGCCGGGCACGGAAGGCGGCGCCGTCCCCGCCGCTGAACTCGGACAGGTCCAGGCCGGTCGGCAACACCGTGACCGGCGTGGCGATTCCGTAGCCGGCCAGCACCCCGGCCATCTCGCGACTCGGCACCACCAGGTGGTCCAGGGCCCGGCAATGGCGCCGGGACAGCGCCCGCGCCCCGGCCCGGAGCAGCCGGTCGGGCAGCCAGGGCAGGTAGTGGCGGGCGTACTGTTCGAACCAGGTGTGGTAGGAGGCGACCAGGGGACGACCGGTCCGCCGCGCCACGCGCCGGCCCAGCGCGTGGGCACGGAACGGGGTGTGGACGTGGACCACGTCCCAGCGCCGGCGCGCCAGCGCGGCGGCGGCGGTGCGCACGGCAGCGCGGCCGACCAGGCGGTCCTCCGGATCGAACGGCACCGGCCGCCCGGGCAACCGGATCAGCTCGAAGGGTTCGGCCGGGGCGGTCTCGCCGTAGGCGGGCGCCACCAGGGTGACGCCGTGGCCGCGCCGGACCAGTTCGTGCGCGAACGAGCGGATCGACGAGGAGACGCCGTTCACCCGCGGGAAATAAACGTCCGACAGCATCAGGATGTCCACCGGCCAAGGCTGGCCGAACTTCGTTGCGGCGATGCGACAACGGCGGCGGTCCTTCGCGCCGGCTTCAGGGACCTGGACCGACGATCGCGCCATGAACCCGTCCCCCGCTCCCGTCGACCCCCAGGCCGCGAGGCCGCCGGTGGCGGGTCTGGACCGCCCGGCGCGGGTGCTGGTGGCCGGCGCCAGTGGCGTCATCGGCGGCGCCCTGGTGGCGGCGCTGGACGCCGACCCGGGCGTCGGCACGCTGCTGGCGGTGGGCGGACGAGCGCCGCCGCCCTTGCCGCGCCCGGATGCCCCGGGACGCCACGCCCTGGCCTGCGACCTCACCGACCCGCGGGCCCTGGCCGGCCTGGCCGACCGCGCCGGCACGCTCTCGGCCGGCGGCCTGGACCTGGTGATCAATGCCGCCGGCCTGCTCCATGGTCCCGGCATCCGGCCGGAGAAGGCGCTCGCGCAGGTCGGGCTGGCGGCGCTGCACCAGGTGTTCGCGGTGAACGCCTTCGCGCCGGTGCTGCTGGCGCAGGCCCTGCTGCCGCTGCTGCGCCACGGCGGCCCGGCGGTGTTCGCCTCGCTGTCGGCGCGGGTCGGCTCGATCGGCGACAACCGCCTGGGTGGCTGGTATGCCTACCGCGCCGCCAAGGCCGCCCAGAACCAGTTCATGCGCACCTTCGCGATCGAACTGCGCCGTGCCAACCCGGCCGCCGCCTGCCTGCTGCTGCATCCGGGCACGGTCGATACGCCGCTGTCGCGGCCGTTCCAGTCGGGGGTCGAGCCCGGCCGCCTGTTCGCGCCGGAGCTGGCGGCCGGACACCTGCTGGCGGTCATCGCCTCGGCGACGCCCGCGGACAGCGGCCGGTTCCTTGCCTGGGACGGGCAAGCCATCCCCTGGTGACCCGGGTCGCGCGCGCGCCGGGCGGCTGGCGGCATGCGGCCGTCGGACCCCGGTCCCGGCAGCGCTGCGCCGGGCTCAGCCGCCGGCACCGGTCAGCAGGGCCAGCAGCAGTGCCAGCGCCATCACGCCGAGCGCCAGCAACGGCGTGGCCGGGCGCAGGGCCGGCCGGAACGGCACGGCGTCGATGCGGATCGTCCTGGGCTTCATGCGGGGCTCCTTGCCGGCTTGAAAGGACCGGTCCAGGCCGTCCCTGACCCGGGCGATCGCGCTGTGCGGACCCGCCCGGCGGACGCAGGCGTCAGCCCTCCGGGAGGGTGCCTTCCATGGCGCGCGGCGGGCCGGGCACTTGCGCTGCCGGATGCCGCCGCTGGCCGCGACCCTAGCGGCGGTGCGCGGGGCGCATCTGCGCACTGGCGCACGCTCCGGGCCGCGCCCGGCGCTCGGCGCGGCCGGCCGTCTCGGGCACGCGCCGGAACGTGGGCCGGCCGGCACCGCAAGGACGACGGCGACCGGCGGGCAGCCGGCGCCGCAGCCTCAGGCGGCGGCCCCCGGCACCTGCCAGTCCGCCGCGGTCAGGGGCGGCAGGCCGTGCGCCAGCCGCGCGCGATCGCACTGCGGGCTCGCCATGCCGTCCTGGCCGGCCGGCTGCAGCGCCCGACAGGGGCTGGGGCGCTGGGCGTAGATGCCGCAACGGGCGCTGCCTATCTCGCCCTGGAGGGCGACGCAGCGCGGCTGACGGGCCTGGGTGCCGCGCATGACGAGCCGGTGCCGGTCGATCGGCTCGGTGAGCGCGGGCGGGACCGCGCCGGGCACGTCCGGGTCGGCCTCCAGCCAGTGGAAGGCGACGCGGAAATGGGCGCAGCAGGCACCGCAGTGCAGGCAGGGATGCGACATGGACGGTTCCGGGGCGGGGGTGCCCGGGCGCGGCGGCGGCGCGGCGGGAACCGGTGGGCGATTCTAGGTAATGTCCTGCCGGCATGGCAGCCTGGAGCCGGCGGTGCCTCCCCCGGCGGCCGCGGAGCCGTGAGCGAACCGGATGGACAAACCCTTCTCCCCCGCCTGCGAGCGCAACCGCGAGCCGATCCTGGCGGTGCTGCGCCGGCACCTGGCCGACTGCCGGTCGGTACTGGAGGTCGGCAGCGGCACCGGCCAGCATGCGGCGCACTTCGCCGCCGCCCTGCCGCACCTGCGCTGGCAGGCCAGCGATCGCGCCGGCAACCTGGCCGGCATCCAGGCCTGGCTGGACGAGGCCGGCCTGGCCAACACCCCGCCGCCGCTCGCCCTGGATGTCTCCGGTGCCTGGCCGCCAGTGCGCGCCGATGCCGTGTTCACCGCCAACACCCTGCACATCCTCGCCTGGACCGAGGTGAAGGCCCTGTTCGCCGCGCTGCCGGCGGTGCTGGCCGGACCGCGCCGGCTGATTGTCTACGGCCCGTTCCTCGTCGATGGCGAGCCGGCCGCGGCCAGCAACCTGGCGTTCGACGCCGACCTGCGGGCGCGGGCGCCGCACATGGGTCTGCGCCGGCTGGCCGAGGTCGACGCCCTGGCCGCGCGCGCCGGCCTGGTGCGTCGTGCCCGCCACGACCTGCCCGCGAACAACCTGTGCCTGTGCTGGGAAGGTGAACGGCAGGCCGGCCCGCAGGCGGATCGCTGAGCGCCCCAGCGTCCGTCCGGGGCGCCGGGTCGGCAGCATGGCGGACCGCACTGCGGCGGGCCGCTCAGGGGCGCCGCCGACGCCGTTCCGGCATCATCGTCGCCATGACCAGCCATCGCATCGCCCTTGCCCAGTTCGACTTCCCGGTCGGCGCCGTCGACGACAACGCCGCCCGCATCATCGCCCTGATGCACGAGGCCCGAGACCGCCACGGCGCCGGCCTGGTGCTGTTTCCGGAGCTGGCCCTGTGCGGCTACATGCCCGAGGACCAGCTCTACCGCGACAGCCTGATCGAAGCCTGCGAGACCGCGCTGGCGCGGATCGCGGCGGCCGCGGTCGGCGTCGAGGCGGTGGTCGGCCATCCGCTGCGGGTCGGCAAGTGCCTGTACAACGCCGCCAGCTGGCTGCGCGACGGCCGGTTGCTGACCACCTGCCGCAAGCAGGCCCTGCCGAACTACGCGGTGTTCGACGAGAAGCGCTACTTCGAGGCCGGCGACGCGCCCTGCCTGGTCGACTGGCAGGGCCTGCGGGTCGGTCTGCTGATCTGCGAGGACCTCTGGCACGAGGTGCCGATCGCCCGGGTCGTCGAGGGCGGCGCCGAGCTGGTGTTCTCGGTGAACGCCTCGCCGTTCGAGGACCAGAAGGCCGATGCCCGGCAGTCCCTGCTGACCTCGCGGGTCGCCGCCCATGGCCTGCCGCTGGCCTACGTCAACTGCGTGGGCGGCCAGGACGACCTGGTGTTCGACGGCGGTTCGCTGATCGCCGACGGCGACGGCACCGTTCATGGCCCCCCGCCGGCGTTCTCCGACGCCCTGCTGGTCTGCGACTACGACGCCGCCGGCCGGCGCTGGCGCGCCCCGGACTGGGCGCCGGCGGCGCGCGAATCCCACGAGGCCGTGGTCTGGCGCGGCCTGGTGCGCGGCATCGCCGACTACGTCGGCAAGCACGGCTTCCCGGGGGTGCTGCTCGGCCTGTCCGGCGGCATCGACTCGGCCCTGACCCTGGCCCTGGCGGTCGACGCGCTGGGCGCGGACCGCGTCCATGCCGTGCTGCTGCCGTCGCGCCACACCTCGCAGGACAGCATCGACCTGGCCCTGACCCAGGCCCGGGCCCTGGGCGTGCGCCACGACCGCATCGACATCGAACCGGCCTACCAGGCGTTCCTTGCCAGCCTGGCGCCGCTGTTCGCGGGCCACGGCCCGGACCTCACCGAGGAGAACCTGCAGGCGCGTTGCCGCGGCACCCTGCTGATGGCCCTGTCCAACAAGTTCGGCCACCTGTTGCTGGCGACCGGCAACAAGAGCGAGATGGCGGTCGGCTACAGCACGCTGTACGGCGACATGTGCGGCGGCTACGCGCCGATCAAGGACTGCTACAAGACCCAGGTCTACGCGCTGGCGCGCTGGCGCAACGCGCGCGGCGACGGCGAGGCGATCCCGCAGGCGGTGATCGAGCGCCCGCCCACCGCCGAGCTGCGCGACAACCAGCGCGACGACGATTCGCTGCCGCCCTACGAGGTGCTGGACGCGATCCTGCACGGCTTCATCGACCGCCAGCGCTCGCGCGAGCAGATCGAGGCCGATGGCCACGACGGCGCCCTGGTGACCCGGGTGATCGCCATGGTCTACCGGGCCGAGTACAAGCGCCGGCAATCCGCGCCCGGCCCCAAGATCACCGGCAAGGCCTTCGGCCGCGACCGCCGCTACCCGATCACCTCGGCCTGGCGCTGAGGCGCTTGGTGGGACCGGGGACGGCCGGGGCCAGGGGACGGTCGGGGATCGGGGACCGGGTGGGCCGTCTCAATCCCCCGCTTCCCGCTCCCTGCCCCCTGCCCCCTGCCCCCTGCCCCCTGCTCCCTGCTCCCTGTTCCCCTGCCCCTGTCCCTGTCCTCGCCTCTTGTTAAGAAGTTGTTGCGCCGAAACAACACCGTGTTGCGTTTCGCGTTGCCAGGCCGGGAGGCCGTGCTATCCTCCGGGTCGTTTTGCGCCCAAGGCCCCACGAAGCGCCTGCATGCTCCGCCAGAAGACGCTAAAGAACATCATCCGCGCCACCGGCGTCGGCATCCACACCGGGGAGAAGGTCTACATGACCCTGCGCCCGGCGCCCGTGGATACCGGCATCGTGTTCCGGCGCGTCGACCTGGCCGAGCCGGTCGACATCCCGGCGCGCGCCGACCTGGTCGGCGAGACCACCATGTCCTCGACCCTGGTCAAGGACGGCGTCCGGGTCGGTACCGTCGAGCACCTGTGCTCGGCCCTGGCCGGCCTGGGCATCGACAATGCCTGGATCGACCTGTCGGCGCCCGAGGTGCCGATCATGGACGGCTCGGCCGGCCCGTTCGTCTTCCTGCTGCAGTCGGCCGGCGTCGAGGAGCAGGCCAAGGCCAAGCGCTTCTTCCGCATCCGCAAGCCGGTCGAGGTCCGCGACGGCGACAAGTGGGCCCGGTTCGAGCCTTACGACGGGTTCAAGGTCGCCTTCGAGATCGACTTCAACCACCCCGCCTTCGACCGCAGCCACTCGCGCGCGGAGATCGACTTCAACACCACCTCCTTCGTCAAGGAAGTGGCGCGCGCCCGGACCTTCGGCTTCGTCAACGAGATCGAGGCGCTGCGCAGCCGCAACCTGGCGATGGGCGGCAGCATGGACAACGCCATCGTCCTCGACGACTACCGGGTCCTCAACGAGGACGGCCTGCGCTACGAGGACGAATTCGTCCGGCACAAGATCCTTGACGCAGTTGGCGATCTGTTTCTGATCGGCGGCAACATCCTGGGCGCGTTTTCCGGGTACAAGTCCGGTCACGCCCTGAACAACCGGCTGGTGCGCGCCGTGCTGGCCGATGCCCAGGCCTGGGAGGCGGTGACGTTCGAGGATGCCGGCCGTGCGCCGGCGGGTTACACGGCGCCGGCCCTGGCCGGCGCCTGGTGACGGGGGAGGCGGAACAGGCGACCGGCGGCAACGGTCGGACATGAGCGATTGCATGGGCGGGACGGCAGGGGCCGTCCCGGGGATCACGGCCCGGAACGGCCGAGGATCCGGGCGGCCAGGGCGAGGTGCCTGGCGGCCGATTCGGAAGGCGGTGCGGCGGGTTCCGGGGCAGGCTCCGGGGCAGGCAGGGCACCGACCTTGACCACGACCACCTCCGCATCGACGCCGAGCTGACGCGCGGCCTCGAGGACGAGTCCCTGCAGGTAGCGCAGGCGGGTCGCCCAGGCGGGGGAGGTGGCGAGAAAAACGAGCTTTCGGTCGCGCAGGTTGATGAACCTGACCTGGGCACCGAGGGCAGACGGAAGAACGCGGTCCAGCCGCGCACCCAGCTCGGCCAGACGGCCGGCATGCGCAGCCAGGCCGCCGACGTCGGAGGAGAGGACGATGTCGGCGAGCGGCCTGGGAGCGGTAGGTGGTGCGGACCTGGACATGTAGGGACGAGTTGGCTGCATGAACATTATCATCCTGTCTGACCGGCTATCGGCGCCGGTACGTCTTGCCTTCAGCGGCCGTCGCGGCATCGCGCTGGCGTCGGCCCTGGCCCTGGCCCTGTGCGGCATGGTCGCCCTGGCTTTCCTGGGCGGCCACCTCCAGGGCATGTCGCGCAACGCCGCGACCGCCGAGATCGAGGCCCTGCGCGGCCAGCTCGACCGCTACGAGGCGGAGCTGGCGGAGGCCCGGCGGGCCTCCGAGCGCGAGATCAACGCCCTGGCCCTGCGCCTGGGCGAGCTCAAGGCCGAGGCCACCCGCCTCAATGCCCTGGGCGAGCGCCTGACCGCGGTCGGCCAGCTCGACGACGGCGAGTTCAACTTCCGGGAGCCGCCGGCGATCGGCGGCCCGCAGACCATCGGCGAGCTCAGCCAGGTCGATCCGGTCGAGTTCCTGCGCACCCTGGGAGACCTCGAGCGGCAGTTCGCCCAGCAGTCCCAGCAGCTCTCGGTGATCGAGGAGTTCCTGCTCGGCCGCGAGGTCGAGCGCAGCCTGATGCCGTCCGGCTGGCCGACCCGCACCGGCTACGTGTCGTCCCACTACGGCTACCGCACCGACCCGTTCACCGGCGGCCGCGACCTGCACCTGGGCCTGGACATCAACGGCAACCGCGGCGACGACATCCTGGCCGTGGCCGACGGCGTGGTCAGCTTCTCCGGGGTCCATTTCGGCTACGGCAACATGATCGAGATCGACCACGGCAACGGCTACCGCACCCGCTATGCCCACAACGACCGCAACCTGGCCAAGGTCGGCGACGTCGTCAAGGCCGGCCAGCACATCGCCGAGATGGGGCGCACCGGGCGGGCCACCGGCGTCCATCTGCACTTCGAAGTCTGGCACAATAACCGGCCGGTCAATCCGACGACCTTCGTCAAGGCCGCCCGCGAGGACCGCGAGGCGTCTTGACAACGCTTCCGCAGGCCCCCACTTGACCCTGGCAAGGCCGCGTTGCGCGGCCTTGTCCGTTTCCGGCAGGGACCGGCGCGTCCGCGCCCCGGCCCGCCCCGGCCAGGCCGGGGCGGGCAACGGACCCCGGCCTGCCCGTCCCCAGACCCCAGGTAGCCCGCCATGCTCCAGAATGTCCTGACCCGCCTGTTCGGCAGCCGCAACGACCGCACGGTCAAGCAGCTAGGCAAGACCGTCCAGCGCATCAACGCCATGGAACCCGAACTCCAGGGCCTGGACGACGCGGCGCTGCGGGCCCGGACCGACGCCTTCCGGCAGCGCCTGGCCAACGGCGACAGCCTGGAATCCCTGCTGCCGGAGGCCTTCGCCACCGTCCGCGAGGCCGCCCGGCGGACCCTGGGCATGCGCCACCACGACGTCCAGCTGATCGGCGGCATGGTCCTGCACCAGGGCAAGATCGCAGAGATGCGCACCGGCGAGGGCAAGACCCTGGTCGCCACCCTGCCGGTCTACCTGAACGCGCTCACCGGCAAGGGCGTGCACGTGGTCACCGTCAACGACTACCTGGCCAAGCGCGACGCCGCCTGGATGGGCAAGGTCTACGAGTTCCTCGGCCTGAGCGTCGGCGTCGTCTACCCGGGCATGCCGTTCACCGACAAGCGCGCCGCCTATTCCGCCGACATCACCTACGGCACCAACAACGAGTTCGGCTTCGACTACCTGCGCGACAACATGGCGCTGTCGAAGGAAGACCGCTACCAGCGCAGCCTCAACTACGCGATCGTCGACGAGGTGGACTCGATCCTGATCGACGAGGCGCGCACGCCGCTGATCATTTCCGGTCCGGCCGACGAGTCGCCGGAGCTGTACGTCAAGGTCAACCGCATCGTGCCCTCCCTGGTCCGCCAGGAGAAGGAGGACGCCCCCGGCGACTACTGGGTCGACGAGAAGGGCAAGCAGGTGCACCTGTCCGAGCAGGGCATGGAGCACATCGAGTCGCTGCTGCGGCGCGCCGGCATCCTGGCCGACGACGACGCCCTGTACGACGCCGCCAACATCGCCGTGGTCCACCACCTGAACGCGGCGCTGCGCGCGCACGCGCTGTTCCAGCGCGACGTCGACTACATCGTCCGCGACGGCGAGGTGATCATCGTCGACGAGTTCACCGGCCGGACCCTGCCGGGCCGGCGCTGGTCGGACGGCCTGCACCAGGCGGTCGAGGCCAAGGAGGGCGTGCCGATCCAGCGCGAGAACCAGACCCTGGCCTCGATCACCTTCCAGAACCTGTTCCGCATGTACGGCAAGCTCGCCGGCATGACCGGCACCGCCGACACCGAGGCCTACGAGTTCCAGGAGATCTACGGTCTGGAGGTGGTGGTGGTGCCGACCCACCGGCCGATGGTGCGCAAGGACGAGGCCGACCTGGTGTTCCTGAAGAAGGAGGCCAAGTACAAGGCGATCATCGAGGACATCCGCGACTGCAACCAGCGCGGCCAGCCGGTGCTGGTCGGCACCACCTCGATCGAGGTCTCCGAGTACCTGGCCGGGCTGCTGCAGGAGGCGAAGATCCCGCACGAGGTGCTGAACGCCAAGCAGCACGCCCGGGAGGCGCAGATCGTCGCCCAGGCGGGCCGTCCGGGCGCCGTCACCATCGCCACCAACATGGCCGGCCGCGGCACCGACATCGTGCTCGGCGGCAACCTCGAGGTCGAGCTGTCGCAGTTGCCGGAGGACGCCTCCGAGGCCGAGCGCCAGAAGGTCCGTGGCGACTGGCAGCTGCGCCACGACGAGGTGATCGCCGCCGGCGGCCTGCACATCATCGGCACCGAACGCCACGAGTCGCGGCGCATCGACAACCAGCTGCGCGGCCGCTCGGGTCGCCAGGGCGACCCCGGTTCCAGCCGCTTCTACCTGTCGCTGGAAGACACCCTGATGCGCATCTTCGCGCCGGACTGGGTGGCGCGGCTCATGGCCTTCGCCGGCATGAAGGAGGACGAGGCCCTGCAGGACCGCATGGTCAGCCGCCAGATCGAGAAGGCGCAGCGCAAGGTCGAGGCGCACAACTTCGACATCCGCAAGCACCTGCTCGACTACGACGACGTCGCCAACGACCAGCGCAAGGTCATCTACGAGCAGCGCAACGAGCTGATGGAAGCCGAGTCGGTGCAGGACTCGATCGAGGGCATCCGCCACGACGTGGTCGAGGCGATCGTGCGCGAACACGTGCCGGCGGCCTCGATCGACGAGCAGTGGGACCTGGCCGCGCTGGAGAAGGCGCTGGAGTCGGACTTCGCCGTGCAGGTCGATGCCCGGCGCTGGCTGCAGGACGACGACGCCCTGGACGCCGACGCCATCCTGGCGCGCGTCCAGGACGCGGTCGACCGGCATTTCCGGGAGAAGGAGGCGATGGTCGGCAGCGAGACGATGCGCCAGCTCGAGCGCCACATCATGCTCAGCGTCCTCGACCAGCAGTGGAAGGAGCACCTGGGGAGCATGGACTACCTGCGCCAGGGCATCCACCTGCGCGGCTACGCCCAGAAGCAGCCCAAGCAGGAGTTCAAGCGCGAGGCCTTCCAGCTGTTCTCCGGCATGCTCGACCGCATCAAGCGCGAGGTGGTCACCCTGCTGTCGCGGGTGCGCATCCGCACCGAAGACGAGATCGCCCAGCTCGAGGCCCAGCAGCGCGCCGCGCAGCAGCGCGCGCCGCTGCAGATGCAGCATGCCGAGGCCGGCGCCCTGGGCGGCCAGCCCGAGCCGATGCCGATGCCGACCGCCCAGGCGCCAGGCACCTTCGCCCGCAACGAGCCCAAGGTCGGCCGCAACGACCCGTGCCCCTGCGGTTCCGGAAAGAAGTACAAGCAGTGCCACGGCAAGCTCGCCTGAGCGGCTGAGGCGGCGATGAGCGGACCTGGCCGCGGCGACGGCGCCGGGTCCGCGCCGGCGCCAACCGCCGGTCCGGAGGCGCCGCTGCTCGAGGTGGTGGCCGGCGTCCTTCGCGATGCCGACGGACGGGTCCTGCTGGCGCGCCGCCCGCCCGGCCGGCCGCTGGCCGGCCTGTGGGAGTTCCCCGGCGGCAAGCGCGATCCCGGCGAGTCCCTGGCCGCGGCCCTGGCACGCGAGCTGCGCGAGGAACTGGCCGTCGAGCTGCACGATCTCGCGGCGCTGGGCCACACGACCCTGGTCCAGCCCGGCCGCCGCCTGCGCCTTCATGCCTTCCAGGCGACCGCCTGGACCGGGCCGGTGCGCGCGCTGGAGGGCCAGGACCTGGCCTGGGTGGAGATCGACGATCTCGACCGCCACCCGATGCCCGCCGCCGACTGGCCGATCGCCGCCCGCTTGCGGCTGCCTTCCCTGCTGGCGATCAGCCCCGATCCCGGCGCCGCCGCCCCGGAGAGCCTGCTGTCCGGCGGCCTGCGGGCACTGGCCAGCGGCGCCGGCCTGCTGCAGGTGCGCGTGCCGGCCGCCGGCGATGCCGCCCTGCTGCCCTTGCTGACCGCCCTCGCCGGTCCCGCCCGCGCGGCCGGTGCCGTCGTCCTGGTCAACGGCCGTCCGGCCCTGGCCGCCCGCCTCGGGCTCGGCCTGCACCTGCCCTCGCGCCTGCTGGCGCCGGCACTGGCCGGCGGGCTGCCGGGCTTCGAGGCGTGGCAGGCGGGCGTCGACGACGACGGTGGCGACACCCCGCCCCGGCAGCGTCGCGCGGCGGGCGCCTGGCTGACCGCCGCCTGCCACGACGCCGCGCAACTGCGCCAGGCTTGGGCCCTGGGCTGCGATGCCGCCCTGGTGTCGCCGGTGCTGGCAACGGCCAGCCATCCCGGCGCCGCGCCGCTCGGCTGGGACGGCCTGCACCGCCTGCTCGACGACGCGCCGCTGCCCGTGTACGCGCTTGGCGGGCTCGCTCCCGGCGACCTGGCCAGGGCGCGTGCCGCCGGCGCCCATGGCGTGGCCGGCATCTCGGCGTTCTGGCCCCGGCGCTGAACCCGGCGCATGGCGGCTGCGCCGCTGTCGATTGCGCGATGCCGGGGCCTGCCGTCCACAGCGCGAGAATCCGTCGCGAGGACGGGTGGGTACGTCCCATAGCGGGTCGCTGCGCCACCGGATCCGGGCCATGAGACCGGACACGCTGCACCCCTGCCGCTGGGCGGCAACTCCCGCCTCGTCCGCGAAAGGCGCGACTATGCTGGCCCGGTGTCCGCCACCCAGGAAGCCGCCCATGGCCGCACCCGATCCCCGCATCGATGCCTACATCGCCCGCGCCGCACCGTTCGCACGGCCCATCCTCGATGAACTGCGCGCGCGCGTGCACGCCGCCTGCCCGGATGCCGAGGAGACCTTGAAGTGGAGCGCGCCTGCATTCACTTGCCAAGGCAGGCTGCTGGCGGTGATGGCCGCCTTCAAGCAGCATGTCGCCTTCAATCTGTGGCAGGGCGCCCGCGTCATGGAGCAGGAGGCCGGCAGCGAGGCCATGGGCCAGTTCGGACGGCTGGCCAGCGTCGCCGACCTGCCGCCGCGACCCGCCATGGCCGCTCTGTTGCGCCAGGCGCGCGCGCTGGGCGTGGCCGGCCAGCCGGGCGGCGGACGCAAGCGGACCGCCCCGAAGCCGTCGCCGCGGCCGCCGGCGGATCTCGTCGAGGCGCTGGCGGGCAACCCCGCTGCCCGCGCCACCTTCGAAGGCTTTCCGCCCGGCAAGCAGCGCGACTACGTGGACTGGATCGTCGAGGCAAAGCGCGAGGCGACCCGACGCAACCGCATCGAACAGGCCGTGGCCTGGCTGGCCGAGGGCAAGGCCCGGCACTGGAAGTACGAAAGCTGCTGATCGGCAGGTCGGGGCGCGGCAGCCCGGTTCAGCGGTGGCCTTCCGCCAGGGCGCGGATCTTCGGCGGTGGCAGGCCGCCCGCGCGCTTGCGCCGGGCAAGATCCAGGTACCGCGCGTGCAATTCCAGCACCCGGGCATCGAGCGCCTCGATCGGCCCGCTGGCGTCGTGGACGTCGTCGGCCAGCGCCAGGCGGGCTTCGCGGCTGGCCTGGGCGGCCAGGATCGAGCGTGCCAGGGACTCGGCGACGCCATCGCGCCGCACCAGCCGCTGGACCTGGATCTCCGGGGCGACATCGACCACCAGGACGCGGTCGACGTCGGCGTAGGCGGCGGCGTTCTCGGCCAGCAGGGGGATGGCGAGCAGGCCGTAGGGCTGCCACCAGGCGGCCACCTGCGCGCGCAGCAGGCGGCGCACGCGCGGATGGACGATCGCCTCCAGGCGCCGGCGCGCCTCGGCGTCGGCGAACACGCGCGCGCGCATGGCGACGCGGTCCATGGCGCCGGCATCATCGAGCACGCCGGGTCCGAACGCCGCGACCACCTCGGCCAGGCCCTCGCTGCCGGGCGCGACCGCCTCGCGGGCGGCCAGGTCGGCGTCGGCGACCGGCACGCCCAGGGCTTCGAAGCGGCTGGTCAGCGCGCTCTTGCCGCTGGCGATGCCGCCGGTGACCGCGACCAGCAAGGGCGGCGCCGGGCCGCCGTCGGCACTCTGCATCAACACCGCCTCGATGCCGCCGCCGCTCACAGGCCGATCAGGTTCCAGTACCAGCCGACCAGGCGTTCGCCGGCGACCAGGTACAGCCAACCGGCGATCGCCAGGTACGGCCCGAACGCGAACGGCTTGCTCTCGCCACGGTGGCGCAGGGCCAGCCAGAGGCCGCCGATCAGCGCGCCGCTGATGCTGGCGAGCAGGACGATCGGCAGGATCGCGGCAGGCCCCATCCAGGCGCCGAGCGCGCCGAGCAGCTTGAAGTCCCCGTAGCCCAGGCCCTCCTTGCCCGTCGCCAGCCGGAACAGCCAGTACACGCTCCAAAGGCTGAGATAGCCGACGGTGGCGCCCAGGATCGCCTGCGCCGGCCCCACGAAGACGCCGGCCAGGGCCAGCAGCAGGCCGGCCCACAGCAGCGGCAGGGTGATCTGGTCGGGCAGCAGCTGGGTGCGGAAGTCGATGCCGCACAGCGCCACCAGCGCCCAGGTGAAGGCCAGTGCCGCCAGCGCCTGCAGGCTGAAGCCGAACGCCAGGGCGACCGCCAGCGAGGCCAGGGCGGTGGCCAGCTCGACCAGCGGGTACTGCCAGGAGATCGGCGCGGCGCAGGCGGCGCAGCGCCCGCGCAGCAGCAGCCAGCTGAGCACCGGGACGTTCTGCCAGGCGCGGATCGGCGCCTTGCAGGACGGGCAATGCGAGCGCGCCACCACCAGGCCGGGCGGCTTCGGATCGTCGGCCGGCGCCGGCAGCGCCAGGAACTCGCGGGCCTGCTGGCGCCAGCCCCACTCCAGGCGCGGCGGGAAGCGCAGGATCACCACGTTGAGGAAGCTGCCGACGAGGGCGCCGAGCACGGCGGCGATCAGCGGCCACCAGGGCGCCAGCGGGCTGTCGGCGGCGATCAGGGTCAGATCCATGCGCGAGGTTCCCAGGACAGGACGATTGTGCGGCCTGGCGGACGACGAGGCCAGCCTGCGGCGCCAAGCCCGCCTGCCCGCCAGGGCGCACCCGGCCCCGGATGCGCGCCCGTCGAGCGCGGGATCGCGGTCGGACCGCGACCGCTCAACCGAAGAACCGGTAGCACACGGCGATCGCGGCGATCACGCCGGCGGCCTCGGCGACGAGGGCGCAGCCGACGGCGTGGCGGGCGCGACGGATGCCGACCGCGCCGAAGTACACGGCGAGCACGTAGAAGGTCGTCTCCGTGCTGCCCTGGATGGTCGCGGCCACCAGCGCCGGGAAGCTGTCGACGCCGTGGGTCTGCATGGTCTCGATCAGCATGGCGCGCGCGGCGCTGCCCGAGAACGGCTTGACCAGGGCGGTCGGCAGGGCGTCGACGAAGCGCCCGTCGGCGCCGCTCCACAGCACCAGGGCGCGGATGCCGTCGAGCAGATAGTCGAGCGCCCCGGAGGCGCGCAGCACGCCGATCGCGCAGAGCATGGCGACCAGGTAGGGCAGCAGGTCGCGGGCGACCTCGAAGCCGCCGCGGGCGCCCTCGACGAAGGCCTCGTAGACCGGCACCCGGCGCAGCGCGCCGGCCAGCAGGAAGGCGACGATCACCGCGAACAGCACCAGGTTGCCGAGCAGCGAGGACAGCGCCGCCAGCGCGGTCGCCGTCAGCGTCGCCAGCACCGCCATGAAGCCGCCCAGCAGCAGGCCGGCGCCGCCCAGCCAGGCCAGCACCACCGGGTCCCACAGGCGCAGGCGCTGCACGAACGCGACCACCAGCAGGCCGGCCAGGGTCGAGGCGCTGGTGGCGAGCAGGATCGGCAGGAACACCAGGGTCGGGTCGGGCGCGCCCTGCTGCAACCGGTACATGAAGATCGACACCGGCAGCACGGTCAGCGACGAGGCGTTCAGAACCAGGAACAGGATCTGCGCGTTCGACGCCGTGTCCGGCCGCGGGTTGAGCGTGTGCAGCTCGCGCATCGCGCGCAGGCCGATCGGCGTCGCCGCGTTGTCCAGGCCCAGACCGTTGGCCGCGAAGTTGAGGGTGACCAGGCCGATCGCCGGATGGCCGCGCGGCACCTCGGGCATCAGCCGCGCGAACAGCGGCCCCAGCGCCCGGGCCAGGGCATCGACCAGGCCGGCGCGTTCGGCGATCCTGAGCAGGCCCAGCCACAGGGTCAGGGTGCCGAACAGCAGCACCATCACCTCGACCGACAGCCGCGCCATGTCGAACAGCGCGGCGACCATGGCCGCGAACACCTCGGCCTCGCCGCCGATGAGCCAGCGCGCCAGGCCGGCCGCCGCCGCGGTCAGGAAGAAGGCCAGCCACAGTCCGTTGAGCATGCGCGCTTCCGGTTCGCCAGCGCGCAGGATGGCATGCGCGGACCGGCTCAGTCAGCGGGGCCGTTCCGGTCGCCGGGCGGCGGCGCCAGGCGCCGGCGCCGCTCGCGCTCCAGCCAGCGCTGCATGGCCCGTGCCCGGCGCGGGCCGGTGCGCGGGTCGCGCAGCACCGCCTCGACATGGCCGAGCAGGTCGTCGACATTGGCGGCGTGCGGCTCGCCGGGCTCGCGCGCGGCGCCCCACAGGTCGATCCAGTCCTCGCTGCGCCGGCCGATGCGCAGCAGGCGGTAGAACAGGGCGTCGCGGTCGCGGCGCCCGCTCAGCGCGTCCACGGCGGCCGCCGCCAGCGACAGCGGGCTCAGCGCCACATCGCGCAGGGCATCGAGCAGCAGCTTGAACTGGAACCTCAGGACGTCGCGCAGCAGCGGACGCGTCGCGCCGGGACCGGTCATGGCCGCAGCCGCCAGCCGGTGCGGAAGATCCACCAGACCAGCAGCAGGCACGCCGCCAGGAAGCCGACGATTGCCGCCAGGCTGACCACGACGTTGACGTCGGAGATGCCGTAGAAGCTCCACCGGAAGCCGCTGACCAGGTAGACCACCGGGTTGAACAGGGTGATCGTCTGCCATACCGGCGGCAGCATGCTGATCGAATAGAAGGCGCCGCCCAGGAAGGTCAGCGGCGTCACCACCATCAGCGGCACCACCTGGAGCTGCTCGAAGTTGTCCGCCCACAGCCCCAGGATGAAGCCGAACAGGCTGAAGCTGACCGCGGTCAGCACCAGGAAGGCGATCATCCACAGCGGATGGGCGATCTCGTAGGGCACGAACAGGCGCGCGGTCGCCAGGATCAGCAGGCCGAGCAGGATCGACTTGCTGGCGGCGGCGCCGACGTAGCCGATCACCACCTCGATCCAGGACACCGGCGCCGACAGAACCTGGTACAGCGTGCCCGACCACTTCGGCAGGTAGATCCCGAACGAGGCGTTGCCGATGCTCTCGCTGAGCAGGGACAGCATGATCAGGCCGGGGATGATGAAGGCGCCGTAGCTGACCCCGTCGACCTCGCCCATGCGCGCGCCGATGGCGGCGCCGAACACCACGAAGTACAGGGTGGTCTGCAGCACCGGCGAGGCGATCGACTGCATCAGGGTGCGGAAAGTGCGCGCCATCTCGAAGCGGTAGATGGCGGCGATCGCGTGGCGGTTCATGCCGCGGCCTCCCGGACCAGTCCGACGAAGATGTCCTCCAGCGAGGTCTCCGAGGTGTGCAGGTCGCGCACGTCGATGCCCTGCCCGGCCAGCCGCCGCAGCAGGTCGGCGATGCCGCTGGACTGCGCCTGGGCATCGAAGCTGTAGGTCAGCGTGCTGCCGTCCTCGGACAGCGACAGCGGCAGGTCGGCCAGCGCCGGCGGCAGCGCCGGCAACGGCGACTGCATGACCACGGTGAGCTGGCGGCTGCCCAGCCGGCGCATCAGCGAGGCGGTCTCCTCGACCACCACCAGCTCGCCGCGGCGCATCACGCCGATGCGGTCGGCCATCTCCTCGGCCTCCTCGATGTAGTGGGTGGTCAGCACCACGGTGGTGCCGCGCTCGCGCAGGCCGCGCACCATCGCCCACATGTCGTGGCGCAGCTCGACGTCGACCCCGGCGGTGGGTTCGTCCAGGAACAGCAGCGACGGCTCGTGCGCCAGCGCCTTGGCGATCAGCACGCGCCGCTTCATGCCGCCGGACAGGGTCCGCACCTGGGCGTCGCGCTTGTCCCACAGCGACAGCTGGCGCAGCACCCGCTCGACGTGGCCGGGGTCGGGCGGCCGGCCCATCAGGCCGCGGCTGAAGGCGACCGTGGCGCGCACCGTCTCGAAGGCGTCCACCGCCAGCTCCTGCGGCACCAGGCCGATCCGCGCCCGGGTCTGGCGGAAGTCGCGGACGATGTCGAAGCCGTCCACCCGTACCGTGCCGGCGCTGGCGTTGACCAGGCCGCAGACGACGCTGATCAGCGTGGTCTTGCCGGCGCCGTTCGGCCCCAGCAGCGCGAAGATCTCGCCGCGCCGGATCGACAGGTCGACGCCGCGCAGCGCCACCAGGCCGTCGCGGTAGCGCTTGCCCAGGCCCTGGATGTCGAGGATGACGTCGTCGTCCGGAATCATTGCCCCTCCTGTCGGGCCAGGTCGCGAATGCTAGTCGCCCGTCGGGCGCCCGGCCACCGGCCGATGGTCATGGCAGCGCCGCCAGGCGTTCGGACAGGAACGCGCGTTCGGGCAGCTGCCGGACCAGGCCCAGCGCGCGCTGGTAGGCGTGCCGCGCCTCGTCGGTGCGCCCCAGCCGGCGCAGCAGCTCGGCGCGGGTGGCGTGGGCCAGGTGGTAGCCGGCCAATGCTCCCTCGGCGAGCAGGGCGTCGACCAGGGCCAGGGCGGGCGCCGGGCCGTCGCGTTCGGCGATCGCGACGGCGCGGTTGAGCGCGACCACGGGCGACGGATCGACGCGCAGCAGCAGGTCGTAGAGGGCGACGATCTGCGGCCAGTCGGTGGCCGCCGCGGTGGCCGCCTCGGCGTGCACGGCGGCGATCGCCGCCTGCAGGGCGTAACTGCCCGGTGGCCGGGCGCGCAGCGCCAGCCGGACCAGGGCCAGGCCCTCGTCGATCAGGGCGCGGTCCCAACGGCCCCGGTCCTGGTCGGGCAGCAGCACCAGGGCGCCGTCGGCGCCGGTGCGCGCGTGGCGGCGCGAGGCGTGCAGCAGCATCAGGGCGAGCAGGCCGACCGCCTCGGGTTCGGGCAGCAGGGCGACCAGCAGGCGGCCCAGGCGGATCGCCTCCTCGACCAGGTCGTGGCGCACCGCCTGCGCGCCGGCGCTGGCGCTGTGGCCCTCGTTGAACACCAGGTAGACCACCTGCAGGACGCTGGCCAGGCGCGCCGGCAGTTCCGCTCGCCCCGGCACCTGGTAGCCGACCCTGGCCTGGCGCAGCTTCGCCTTGGCGCGCACGATGCGCTGCGCCAGGGTCGGCACCGGCACCAGGAAGGCACGCGCGATCTCCTCGGTGGCCAGGCCGCAGACCTCGCGCAGGGTCAGGGCGACGCGCGCCTCCGGCGCCAGCACCGGATGGCAGCAGGTGAACACCAGGCGCAGGCGGTCGTCGCCGACCGCGTCGATCTCGACCTCGGCCGGGTCGCCGTCCGCGGCCGCGACGCGCTCGGCGATGCGGCCGTCGTCGAGGTCGTAGCGGCGCCGCCGGCGGATCTGGTCGATGGCCTTGAAGCGGCCGGCCGAGACCAGCCAGCTGTAGGGATTGCCGGGCACGCCCTGCGCCGGCCACTGCTCGAGGGCGGCGCGGAAGGCGTCGTGCAGGGCTTCCTCGGCCAGGTCGAAGTCGCCGAGCAGGCGCACCAGGGTGGCCAGCGCGTGCCGGGAATGCTCGCGCCAGGCCGACTCCACCGCCGCCCGGGCGGCCGCGACGGCGGCCGGGCTCAGGGCCGGCATGGCACCGCCCGGCGTCGCGTCCTCGGCATCGCGGTCCGGCGCGCTCAGTCGGGCAGGGACTGCGCGATCGGCCGCACCTCGACGCTGCCGGTGCGCGCCCAGGGAAAGCCGGCGGCCAGGCGGATCGCCTCGTTCATGTCGCGCGCCTCGACGACGTTGAAGCCGGCCAGGTACTCCTTGGTCTCGGCGAACGGGCCGTCGGTGACCGCCAGCTCGTCGTCGCGGATGCGCACGGTGGCGGCGGTCTCGGGCTTCTCCAGCCGCTCGGAGCCGAGCAGCCGGCCGTCGGCCATCAGCTCGCCGGCGCGCTCGTAGCAGTGCGCCAGGCGGTGCTCGAACTCCTCGCGCGGCAGGGCGTCGAGCAGGGCGGCATCGTTGTAGATCAGCAGCAGGTATTTCATGGCGACGCTCCTGTAGGCGGTCTCGTGCGGCGGGCGGGTCGACCGGCGGCGGAATCCGGCGGGCGCCCCGACTGGTCGTGCGGACGCGGCGCCGATCGACCGGCGCGCGGCACCCTGCGGCAGGGCCCAGCCTGCCCGCGCCCGGACGAGGCCGCAAGCGTGCCGCCGCGCGCCGGGTCCCGGTTGCTGCGATCATTGCGCATGGATTCCTTCGATGCCCTCGCCCTCGACCCCGCCCTGCGCCAGGCGGTGGCCGCCGCCGGCTACACCACGCCGACGCCGATCCAGGCCCGCACCCTGCCGGTGATCCTCGCCGGCCACGACCTGCTGGCGATGGCGCCGACCGGCAGCGGCAAGACCGCCGCCTTCGGCCTGGGCCTGCTGCAGCGCCTGCAGCCCGGCCTGCTGCGCGTCCAGGCCCTGGTGCTGTGCCCGACCCGCGAACTGGCCGACCAGGTGGCGCGCAGCCTGCGCAAGCTCGCGGCTGGCATCGGCAACGTCAAGCTGACCCTGGTCACCGGTGGCGTGCCGGCGGCGCCGCAGCGCGCCTCGCTGGTGCAACCGCCGCAGGTGGTGGTCGGCACGCCGGGGCGGGTGCTGGAAATGCTCGAGCAGGGACTGATCGACCCGGACGCGATCGCCAGCTTCGTGCTGGACGAGGCCGATCGCATGCTGGACATGGGCTTCGCCGAGGCCATCGAGGCGATCGTGCGGCGGCTGCCGTCCGGCCGCCAGAGCCTGCTGTTCTCGGCGACCTGGCCGGACGCGATTCGCGCGATGGCGCGCACCACCCTGCGCGAGCCGGTCGAGGTCACCGTCGACGAGGCCGGCCAGCAGCCGCGCATCGAGCACGTGTTCCACGAGACCGACCCGGCCCGCCGCAACGACGCCCTGGTCGCCCTGCTGCTGGTCAACCGGCCGCGCGCCGCCGTGGTGTTCTGCAACACCCGCAAGGAGGCCGACGAGGTCGCCGTGCGCCTGCGCGACGAGGGCTTCGACGCCCTCGCCCTGCACGGCGACATGGAGCAGCGCGACCGCGACGAGACCCTGCTGCGCTTCGGCAACGGCAGCCTCTCGGTGCTGGTCGCCAGCGACGTCGCCGCGCGCGGCCTGGACATCGACGAGGTCGACTGCGTGGTCAACCACGCCCTGCCCTCCGACGCCGACGCCTACACCCACCGGGTCGGCCGCACCGCGCGGGCCGGCCGCACCGGCCTGGCGCTGAGCCTGGTGGCGCCGGCCGAGATGGCGCGCGCGCAGCGCATCCGCGACGCCCTGGGCATCGAGCCGCGCTGGGCGCCGACCGGCCTGCCGCCCGGCGGCGCCGCGCGCTCGGCGCCGCGCGCGGCGATGGCGACCCTGCGCATCGACGCCGGCCGCGTCGACAAGCTGCGCCCCGGCGACATCCTGGGCGCGCTGACCGGCGCCGCCGCGGTACCCGCCGAGGCGATCGGCCGAATCGACCTGTTCCCCACCCGGGCCTACGTCGCGGTGCGCCGCGATCTCGCCAAGTCCGCCGCCGCGGCCCTGCAGGCCGGCCGCATCAAGGGCCGCAGCCGGCGCGTGCGGCTGGTCTGAGCCCTGCCGGCAGCCGCGCAGCGCCGGGCTCGCGGCGACCCTGCCGAAGGCCCGGCGCCGCGAAGCCGGCGTCCCGCACCGGGCCGGGCCGTCGGTCGATCCGGCCCGCGCCGGTTCGACCACGGGGCGAAACCCTGCGGCGCCGCCGCCCCCTCCAGCCAGGAGCGTCCCATGTCCACCTACGTCGATGGTTATGTCCTTCCCGTGCCGCGCGCCCGCCTCGAGGAATACCGGCAGATCGCCGCCAAGGCCGGTGCGGTCTGGCGCGAGCACGGCGCGCTGTCCTACCGAGAGTGTTCCGGCGACGACCTGGCGGTGGAGGGCATGCTGCCGTTCACCGCGCTGTGCGGCGCCGGACCGGACGACACCGTGGTGTTCGCCTGGGTGGAGTTCGCCTCGCGCGCCGAGCGCGACCGCATCAATGCCCTGGTGATGAACGACCCGCGCCTGGCCGGGATGTCGCCGGAGGCCATGCCCTTCGACTGCCGGCGCATGGCCTACGGCGGCTTCCAGACCCTGGTCGCGGCCTGACGGCGCCCTGGCGGCGGATCGCGCGGACCGGCGCGACGCCGGCGCGTTCCGCTGCGCTGCCCGGACCGGGCAGCGGCCGGCTGCCGGCCGCGCGCGGCCGCGGGCCGGGTGGCACAATGCCCCGCCCGGACCCTGCGCCATGCGCCTCAACAAGCACATCGCCGCCACCGGTTTCTGTTCCCGGCGCGAGGCCGACCGGCTGATCGCCGCCGGACGGGTGACCGTCGGCGGCCGGCGCGGCGGCATCGGCACCGAAGTGGCGCCGGGCGAGGAGGTCCTGCTCGACGGCCAGCCGCTGCCGGCGCGGACCGTGCGCGCCGGACGCGCCCACGTCTACATCGCGCTCAACAAGCCGGTCGGCGTCACCTGCACGACCGAGTCCGGCGTGCGCGGCAACATCGTCGACTTCGTCGGCCACGAGCAGCGCATCTTCCCGATCGGCCGCCTGGACAAGGATTCCGAGGGGCTGATCCTGCTGACCAGCAACGGCGACATCGTCAACGAGATCCTGCGCGCCGAGAACCGCCACGAGAAGGAATACCTGGTGGCGGTCAACAAGCCGGTGACGCCGGAGTTCCTGGCCGGCATGGCGCGCGGCGTGCGCGTGCATGGCGAGCTGACCTTGCCCTGCCGCACCGCGCGGATCGCCAAGTACGGCTTCCGGATCGTGCTGACCCAGGGCCTGAACCGGCAGATCCGCCTGATGGCCGCGGCGTTCGGCTACCGGGTCACGCAACTGCGCCGGGTGCGCATCGACAACCTGAAGCTGGGCGCGCTCAAGCCCGGCCAGTGGCGCAACCTGACCGCCGCCGAGCTGGCCGGCCTGCTGCCCGGGCGCAGCGACTGGTGACCGCGGCCATGGCTTCCGGCAGGTGCGCCGGGCGCCGCCGGCACCCAGACTCGGGGACACCACTCCAGGGAGATCCGCCCATGACCCCCGCAGCCCGCCTGCTGGCCAGCCTGCTGCCCGCGCTCGCACTGGCGCTTCCGTTGCCAGCCACGGCCCGGACCGAGGTTCCCGCGATCGAGGCGGCGGCCCGCTCGTTGCTGGAATCCAGCGTGCCCGACGCCACCGGGCCGGGCATGGCGGTGCTGCTGGCCCGGGGCGACACCGTGCTGTTCCGCGGCGCCCGTGGCATGGCCAGCATCGAGCTGGGCGTGCCGCTGTCGCCCGACCACGTGTTCCGGATCGGCTCGGTCACCAAGCAGGTCGCCGCCGCGGGCCTGCTGAAGCTGGTCGACGAGGGCAAGGTCGCGCTCGACGACCCGCTGTCGAAGTACCTGCCCGACTTCCCGAACGGCGGAGCGATCACGGTCGCGCAACTGCTCAACCACACCTCGGGCATCAAGAGCTACACGGGCATTGCCGGCTACATGGACCAGGAGATCCGCCGGGACCTCGATACCGGCGCCCTGATCGCGGTGTTCGCAGACCACCCGGTCGACTTCGTCCCTGGCGAGGGCTGGAACTACAACAACTCCGGCTACGTCCTGGTCGGTGCGGTGATCGAGAAGGCCAGCGGCATGGCCTGGGACCGCTGGCTGGAACGCAGCCTGTTCAGGCCGCTGGCGATGGAGCGCACGCGCTCCGGCGCGACCCGGGCGGTCATCGCCGGCCACGCCAGCGGCTACAGCGCCGGCGGCGACGGCGGCCACACCGTCGCGGCGCCGCTGAGCATGACCCAGCCGCATGCCGCCGGCGCCCTGGTCTCCACCGTCGACGACCTGTGGCGCTGGAACCGCGCCCTGCACGGCGGCCAGGTGCTGTCCGCGCCGACCTATGCGCGGATGATCGCGCCCGAGGGCAAGGCCGCCGAGCCGCCGCAGCGCTACGGCTACGGCATCCAGGCCGGTACCGTGCGCGGCCGGCCGGTGCTCGAACACGGCGGCGGCATCAACGGCTTCATCTCCCTGCTGATGTACGTGCCCGAGGGCGACATCACCGTCGCGGTGCTGCGCAACGCCGACGCCAGCGGCGGCCAGGCGGTCGGCGTGCTGGCACGGCGCCTGGCGGCGCTCGCGCTGGGCGATCCCTACCCGGCGCTGACCCCGGTGCCGGTGCCCGAAGACGAACTGAAGTCCCTGGAAGGCGTCTACCGCCTCGATGCCGACAATGCCCGCGTGCTGCGTTTCAAGGACGGCGCGCTGACCTCCCAGCGCAGCGGCGGCATGGCGTTCCCGCTGATCCCGGTCGGCGACGACAGCTTCGCGTTCGCCGACTCGCTCAGCCGCCTGAGCATCGAGCGCGACGCCGAGGGCCGGCCGACCGCCATGCGCTTCTTCGCCGACGGCGAGGGCGAGGGCGAGCTGTGGCCGCGCACCGACGAGCCGGTCGAGGCGCGCACCGGCATCGAGCTGCCGCGCGCGGCGCTGGAGCGCCTGGTCGGCGACTACGCAGGGGAAGAGCTCGCCTTCAAGGTGTTCTTCGACGAGGCCGACACGCTGCGCGTTCAGGTGCCCGGCCAGCCGGCCTTCGAGCTGAAGGCCGAGTCGCCCAACCGCCTGTTCATCACCGAGGTCGACGCCGCGTTCGAGTTCGCCCCGGCCACCGGCGAGGTCGAGACCGCGACCCTGGTGCAGGGCTCGGCGCGCATCGAGGCCCGCCGCAAGACCGACTGAGGGCACGGGTCGCAGGCATCCGGATCGCGGGGCATCCGGCCGGGTGGGGTAGCATGTCCAGGAGCTCCCCGGTTGAGGATCCGCGTCCATGACATGCGGCAGCCCGCGACCCGCGGATGACGCCATCCGCCGCCGGACGCCGCGCCCCGGCGCGCTGGTCTGCTGCGCCGTGTTGGCGGCGTTCGGCGGGGTGGTCGCGGCACAGCAGATCGACATCGCGGCGCCGCCGGGTAGCGACCGCTTCGGCACCGGCGTGCACGTGCTCGCCAACGGCAACATCGTCGTGCGCGACTGCGGGTATTTCGGCGAGACCATCGGCGTGGTATCGCTGTACCGCCCGGACGGCAGCCTGGTCAGCACGCTCACCGGCGCCACGGTGGGCGACTGCATCGGCAGCCATGGCATCTTCGAGGTCGGTGACGGCAACTTCATCGTGCTCAGTCCCGGCTATCGCCACCAGGGCATCCAAGCGGCGGGCGCGGTGACCTGGGTCGACGGCGAATCGGGCCTGTCGGGACAGGTCTCCGCCGACAACTCCCTGGTCGGCAGCAGCGTCGACGACCGGGTCGGCCACGCCCGGGGAATCAGGGTGCTCGGCAACGGCAACTACGTGGTCCAGATCGCCCAGTGGGACAACGGTGACCTGGTCGATGCCGGCGCTGTGGTCTGGGCCGATGGCAACCTCGGCATCACCGGACCGGTCTCGGCGGAAAATGCCCTGGTCGGGACGCGCAGCCACGACGCGGTAGGGGCGTCCGAGGGCCTGTCTGCGACGATCGCCGAGTTGCCCGGCGGCGATTTCGTCATCCTCAGTGCCCTGGTGGATGCCCACGACGCGGCCAACGTCGGCGCGGTCACCTTCGCCAGCGGCACGAGCGGTGTCCGCGGCGAAGTCGGGATCGGCAATTCGCTGCTCGGGACCCGCAGCGGCGACCGGGTCGGCGCAGGCGGGATCGCCGTGTTCCCGGATGGCCGGTTCGTTGTCGTCAGCCCCGACGTCGACTCGGCCGACGCGCCGGACGTCGGCGCCCTCACCTGGATCGCCGGGCCGGAACAGCTGAAAGGCACGGTGAACCCGGAGAATTCCCTGTTCGGCATGCATGCGGGGGACCGGCTCGGCACGGGCCGGGTGCTGGTCCTGGCCAACGGCAACCTGGCCGTCGGCGTGCCGCAGTTCGGCCCGGAGGATGTCGGCGCGGTATGGCTCCTGCAGGCCGATGCCCTGCCGACCGGCGTCATCGACCCCGCCGCGGCCCTGCGCGGCAGCCAGCCGGGCGACCGCGTGGGCAGCGAGGTCAAGGCGCTGCCGAACGGCCATTTCGTGACCGCCACGCGAAGCTGGCGCAACGGCGATGCGGGGAATGCCGGGGCGGTGACCTGGGTCGACGGCTGGAACGGCCTGGCCGCCGAGGTCGGACCCGGCAATTCGCTGGTGGGAAGCCGCTTCGGCGACACCCTTGCCGAACGCGTGGAGGTGCTGCCGAGCGGGCATTACGTGGTGGTGAGTCCGTACTGGTCCTCCCCGACCGTCTCGCGGGTCGGGGCGGTCAGCGTCGGCGACGGCCTGGGCGGGCTGGTCGGCCCGGTGTCGGCCACCAACTCGCTGGTCGGCGCGCAGTCCAGCGACCTCGTCGGGTACGGCTACGTGACGGTGCTCGCGAACGGAAATTTCGCCGTGCTCAGCCCGAGGTGGCGCAACGGTGCCGCCTTCATGGCCGGCGCGGTCACCTGGATGAGCCCCGGGCAACCGGTGGTCGGACCCGTCGGCCCCGGCAACTCCCTGGTGGGCAGCAGCGAACAGGACGGCAACGGCATGCGCCTGTTCGCGCTGAGCAACGGCAACCTGGTGGCGGCGGCACCCGCCTGGGACCATGGCGACACGATGGACGTCGGGGCGATCGTCTGGATGGACGGCGACAACGGCAGGACCGGCGCCATCTCGCCTGACAACGCCCTGATCGGCAGCAACACCGGCGACTTCCCGATCGACCTGTTCTGGGGAAGCCGGGTGGTGTGGCCGCTGGCCAACGGCAACTACGTGGTCAACGCCACCGGCTGGGACGGCTGGGGCGGCCTGGTCGTGGAGCAGGGTGCGGTGGTCTGGGGCGATGGCCGGCGCGGCGTCACCGGCGTCCTTTCGGCGGAGATCGCCCTGGTCGGCACGGTGGAGGGCGATGCCCTCGGACAGGTGCACGTCCATGGCGACCATTTCGTGGTCGCGGCACCGGGCTTCGATGGCGCCGGCATCCTCAACGGCGGCGCCATCGCCCTGCTGCGCGGGGGCCATGCCACGACCGGCATGCTTAAGCCCTCCTTCGCGGTGTTCGGGACGACGCCGGCCACCAGCATCGACGACCACCTCAGGTACGCCTACGACCCGGTCCGGGATCTCCTGGTGGTCGGCCGCCCGGCCCAACGCCTGGTCACCCTGCTCCGGATCGACACCCTGATGGTTGCCGGCTTCGACTGAGGGCGCGGCGGCCCCGGGCACCGCGGCGGGGCGCGACCAGGCATCGGACGCGCCAGGCGGACCGGGACCTCAGGCGCCGGTTCAGGCCGCAGAGCGCAGCGGCGCCGCGGGGGCGCGCCAGCGCGCCAGGAGGTCCTGCCAGCGCGTCTTCGCGCGCGCCAGGTGCGCCTCCTTGACGTGGCCGAAGCCGCGGATGTCGGCCGGGATCGAGGCGATCTCCACCGCCAGCGCGTGGCGACCGGCATCGAGGCCGGCGAGCAGCTCGTCGACGGTGGCGAAGTACTCCCCGACCAGGCGCCGCTCCATGCGCCGCTCGGCGGTATGGCCGAACGGATCCAGCCAGGTGCCGCGCAGGCCCTTGAGCTTCGCCAGCAGGCTGAAGGCCTTGAGCAGCCACGGCCCGAACTCGCGCTTGACCAGGTGGCCGTCGGCGTCGCGGCGGCTGAGCAGCGGCGGCGCCAGGTGCAGGCGCACCTTGTAGTCGCCGTCGAAGGTCTGCTCCAGGCGGCTGCGGAACTCGCCGCTGGTGTACAGGCGGGCGACCTCGTACTCGTCCTTGTAGGCCATGAGCTTGGCGGCGTTGCGGGCGACCGCCTCGGTCAGCGCGGTGCGGCCGGGCGCGACCTGCTGCTCGGCGGCGCGCACGCGCTCGACCAGGGCGCGCCAGCGCGCCGCATAGGCGGCGTTCTGGTAGCCGGTCAGGAAGCGCTCGCGGCGGGCGATCAGCTCGTCGAGGTCCGACGACAGGCGCAGGTCGTCGATCGGCAGCGCGACCACGTCGGCACCGGCGTCCTCGCCGGCCGCCGCGGCCTGCACGGCGGCGACGTCGACCGCTGCCATGCGGCCCCAGGTGAAGGCCTTGCGGTTCATCTCGACCGCGGCGCCGTTGAGCTCCACGGCGCGCATCAGCGCGTCCAGGCCGACCGGCACCCAGCCCTTCTGCCAGGCATAGCCGAGCATGAACAGGTTGGCGCCGATCGCGTCGCCGAGCAGGGCGGTGGCCAGGGCGGTGCCGTCGACCAGGGCCGGGTCGCGGCCACCCAGCGCGGTGCGCACGGCCTGCACGATGTCGGCGGCCGGGAACTGCATGTCCGGCTGGCGGGTGAAGGTGCCGGGCATCGCCTCGTAGGTGTTCAGCACCACGTTGGAGCGGTCGGCGCGGATCTTCGACAGCGCCCAGTAGTCGTTGACCACGACCATGTCGCAGCCCAGCACCAGGTCGGCCTCGCCGGCGGCGATGCGCACCGCGTGGATGTCCTCGGGCCGCTGCGCGATGCGCACGTGGGTGGTGACCGCGCCGCCCTTCTGGGCCAGGCCGGTCTGGTCGAGCACGCTGGTGCCCTTGCCTTCCAGGTGCGCGGCCATGCCGATCAGGGCGCCGATGGTGACCACGCCGGTGCCGCCGATGCCGGTGACCAGGATGTTCCAGGGCTGCGCCAGCGCCGGCAGCGACGGCATCGGCAGCGCGGCCGGGTCGATCGCGCCGGCGCGCGGCTTCGGCTTGCGCAGGGCGCCGCCGTGCACGGTGACGAAGCTGGGGCAGAAGCCCTCGACGCAGGAGTAGTCCTTGTTGCAGCTGCTCTGGTCGATGCTGCGCTTGCGGCCGAACTCGGTCTCCAGCGGCAGCACCGACACGCAGTTGGACTTCACGCCGCAGTCGCCGCAGCCCTCGCAGACCAGCGAGTTGATCATCACCCGCTTGGGCGGGTCGACCATCAGCTTGCGCTTGCGGCGCCGGCGCTTCTCGGCGGCACAGGTCTGGTCGTAGATCAGCACCGTTGTGCCGGGGATCTCGCGCAGCCGCTTCTGGACCTCGTCCAGGCGCTCGCGCGGCGCGAACTCGACGCCCTCGGGGAAGATCTCCGGGCGGCTCCACTTGCCGATGTCGTCGGACAGCACGACGATCGTGGTCACGCCCTCGGCGCGCACCTGGTGGGCGATGTCGGGCACGGTCAGGGTGCCGTCGACCGGCTGGCCGCCGGTCATCGCCACCGCGTCGTTGTAGAGGATCTTGTAGGTGATGTTGACGCCGGCGGCGATCGCCTGGCGGATCGCCAGCGAGCCGGAGTGGAAGTAGGTGCCGTCGCCGAGGTTCTGGAAGACGTGCTTCTCGCTGGTGAACGGCGCCTGCCCGCACCAGGTCACGCCCTCGCCGCCCATCTGGGTGAAGGTGTCGGTGCGCCGGTCCATCCAGGTGACCATGTAGTGGCAGCCGATACCGCCCAGCGCCCGGGAGCCTTCCGGGACCACGGTCGAGGTGTTGTGCGGGCAGCCCGAGCAGTAGTGCGCGGCGCGCGGGAACACCGGCCGCGGCAGCGCCAGCTCGGCCTCCTTGGCGGCGATCCACTTCAGGCGCTGCTCGATGCGCTCGCTGCTGAAGAAACGCGCCAGCCGGCCGGCGATGACCCGGGCGATGCGCGCCGGGGTCAGTTCCGAGGTGCTGGGCAGGATCCAGTCGCCGGACTCGTCGTACTTGCCGACGATGCTCGGGCGCCGCTCGTGGTCCCAGTTGTACATGGCCTCCTTCATCTGCGACTCGATGAAGGCGCGCTTCTCCTCGACGACGACGATGTCCTCCAGGCCGCGCGCGAACTCGCGGATGCCGGCCGGCTCCAGCGGCCAGGTCATGCCGACCTTGTAGACGCGGATGCCGATGTCGCGGCAGGCCTCGGCGTCGATGCCCAGGTATTCCAGGGCCTGCAGCACGTCCAGGTAGCTCTTGCCGGTGGTGACGATGCCCAGGCGGGCGCGCGGCGAGTCGAACACGACGCGGTCGATGCCGTTGGCGCGCGCGAAGGCGATCGCCGCGTCGACCGCGTACTGGTGCAGGCGCATCTCCTGGTCCAGCGGCGGATCCGGCCAGCGGATGTTGAGGCCGCCCGGCGGCAACGGGAAGTCGCCCGGCACCACGATGTCGAGCTGGTGCGGGTCGACGGTGACGCTGGCCGAGGATTCGACGGTCTCGGCGATGGTCTTGAAGCCGACCCAGCGGCCGGTGAAGCGGCTCATCGCCCAGCCGAGCAGGCCCATGTCGAGGATGTCCTGGACGCCGGCCGGGTTGAGCACCGGCATCAGCGCCGAGACGAACTCGTGCTCGGAGCCGTGCGGCAGGGTCGAGCTGCGGCAGGCGTGGTCGTCGGCGGCCAGGGCCAGCACGCCGCCATGGCGCGAGGTGCCGGCGGCGTTGCCGTGCTTGAACACGTCGCCGCAGCGGTCGACACCCGGCCCCTTGCCGTACCACATGGCATAGACGCCGTCGTGCTTCGCCCCCGGGAACAGGTTGGCCTGCTGGCTGCCCCAGACCATGGTCGCGCCGAGGTCCTCGTTGAGCCCGGGCACGAACTTCACGGCGGCGGCGGACAGGTGCTTGCGGGCGCGCCACAGTTCCAGGTCGAAGCCACCCAGCGGCGAACCCCGGTAGCCGGAGATGAAGCCGGCGGTGTCCAGGCCGGCGGCCTGGTCGCGCATCCGCTGCATCAGCGGCAGGCGCACCAGCGCCTGCACGCCGCTCAGGTAGATCCGGCCCTGGGTGCGGGTGTACTTGTGCTCGAGGGTGTACCCGGCGTCGATCGCGGGCGCGGAGAGGCTGGCGGACATGGCGCTGGAACCGGCTTGCGGGGGTCGCGCATTCTAACAGTCCCGCCCCGGGCGACCGCCGGACGGCCTCAGGACGGGCGGCGCAGGCGCAGGGTGCCGTCGCGGAGCAGCTCGGGCAGGTGCCGGGCCAGGTCCCGGGCCAGGCCCTCGGCATCGCGACCGGCCGGCCAGACACCCCCCCAGTAGCCGGCCCAGGTGTCGCGGCCGGCATCCTTGGCCAGGTACAGCGCCTGGTCGGCCAGGCGCAGGGTCAGCAGCCAGGGCAGCGCGGCGCCGCCCTCGAACAGCGGCCAGGGGGCGAAGCCCACCGACACCGAGACCGGCACGGATGCCCCGCCCTCCACGGTCACCGGCGCGGCCGAGACCAGCGACCGCAGCCGCTCGGCCATGTCCATGGCCTGCTGCTCGGTCAGGTCGGGGGCGGCCACCAGGAATTCCTCGCCGCCCCAGCGGCACAGGCGGTCGCCGCCGCGGTCGCCGCCGCGGGTGCTGGCACGAAGGCGCTGCGCGACCGTGACCAGCACCTTGTCGCCGACCTCGTGGCCGAACCGGTCGTTGATCGACTTGAAGCGGTCGATGTCGATCAGGAACAGCACACCGGCCCGCACCGGACCGGCCTGGAGGGCGGCGGTGCCGCGGTGCGCCTGCAGCCAGTCCAGCACCCGCGTCATGTGCCGGCGGTTGGACAGGCCGGTCATGTCGTCCTTGGCGTTGGCATGGCGCAGCTGCCGGTTGACCCGGCGCTGGTGCCAGGTGGCCAGCCCGGCGGCCAGCACGATCAGCGCCAGCAGGCCGATCCCGTAGCGCCGGGCCAGGCGGTCGCGCTCGAGCTGCAGGGCCTGGATCTCGTTGTCGCGACGCAACAGCTCGAGCTCGCGACGGTCCATCTGCGAGCGCAGGCGGGCCTCCAGTTCGGCGAGCCGCTGGACGTTCTGCTCGCGCGCGAAGCGCAGGTTCATCTCGTTGTTGCGGCGCTCGGCCTGGTAGGCCTCCGGAATCCGCCCCAGGCTGGCGTAGAGGGTCGACAGCGTGTGCATGCCGTCGCGCTCGGTGGCCTCGTCGCCGGTCTCCCGGGCCAGCGCCACGGCGGTCTCGGCATCGGCCAGGGCGGCGGCCAGCTCGCCGCGCGCCTGCTCGACGCGGGCCAGCTCGAGCAGGGTCGCGCCCTCGCCTGCGCGGGCGCCGATCTCGCGGCGCTCGGCCAGGGCGCGCCGCAGGCTGGCCTCGGCCTCCTCGAGCCGGCCGAGCTGGCGCAGCGCGAAGCCGATGCTGTGGGTGACGTGGGCGATGCCGACCCGGTTGCCCTGGGCCTCGGCCAGTTCCAGCGCCCGTTCCAGCAGCGGCAGGCCGCGCCCGGGCTCGCCGTTCTGGACCAGGGACAGGCCGTAGTTGTTGAGCAGCGGCGGCTCGTGCTGGCGGTGGCCGGTGGCCTCCATCAGCCGCAGGGCCTCCTCGAAGTGCGCCTGCGCCTGCAGGCCCTCGTCGAGGCTGCCGCGGGCGATGCCGAGGTTGATGAGCAGGCCGATCCGTTCGTTGTCCAGGCCGTGCTCGTCGGCGATTTCCAGCGCCTGCACGAAGCGGTCGACCGCGTCATGGCGGTCGCCCAGGGAGAAATGCACGCTGCCGGCGCGGCGCAGCGCCGCGGTCACCACCGCCGGCGACAGGCCTTCGCGGGCGGCCAGGTCGAGCAGGCGGTCGGCTTCGGCACGCGCCTGGTCGGCCTCGCCGGTGCGCACGTGCGACCAGGCCAGGCACATCCGGGCCTGGATCTCGGCTTCCAGGGAAAGGCCGGGGGCGGCGAGCTGCCGCTCGGCCAGCGCATGGGCGGCGGCGGGGTCGGTATTGCTCAAGGCCTCGCAGTCCTCGGCCGCCGGCGGCGACTGGGCGACCGCCGTGGCGACCGCGACCAGCAGGCCGGCGAGCAGTCCGGACAGCGCCCGCAGCGCCCGGACCGGGCAGGCACGGGCGGCGCACCGATGCGCGGTCGCGTCCTGGGCGCGGACGGCAACCGCCCTCATGCCGCCCTCGACCAGGCCGGGTCCGCCAGCGCGGCGAAAAACGCCGCGACCGCGTCGCGCTGCGCGCGCGCCTGCTCGATGCCGCTGACCTGCCGCCAGAACGCCTCGGCCCCGGCATGGCTGCGGCAGTACCAGCCGATGTGCTTGCGCGCGATGCGTACGCCCGGGGGCTCGCCGTACAGGGCGTACAGCCCGTCCAGGTGCCCGAGCAGCCAGTCCCCGACCTGGGCCGGCGAAGGCGGGGCCGGCACCTGGCCGGTCGCCAGGTAGGCGGCGATCTCGGCGAAGATCCAGGGCCGGCCCTGGGCGGCGCGACCGACCATCACGGCATCGGCACCGGTGGCCTCGAGCACCGCGCGCGCGGCCTGCGGCGAGTCGATGTCGCCGTTTGCGATCACCGGGATCGCCACCGCACGCCTGATCGCCGCGATGGTGGCGTATTCGGCGCGGCCCAGGAAGCGGTCGGCGCGGGTGCGGCCGTGCACGGCCAGGGCGGCGATGCCGGAATCCTCGGCGATCCGGGCGATGCGCACGCCGTTGCGGTTGGCCGGGTCCGGGCCCGTGCGGATCTTCAGGGTCACCGGCACCTCGACCGCGGCCACCACGGCGGCCAGGATGCGCGCCACCAGCGGCTCGTCGGCGAGCAGGGCGGAACCGGCCTCGCGCCGGCACACCTTCTTGGCCGGGCAGCCCATGTTGATGTCGATGATCTGGGCGCCCTGGTCGGCGTTGAAGCGCGCGGCGTCGGCCAGCATCGCCGGATCCCAGCCGGCGATCTGCACCGCCACCGGCTCCGGCTCGCCGGAATGCTCGCGGCGCAGCGCCGACTTTCGGGTGTGCCGCAGCGCCGGATCGGCGGCGGTCATTTCCGACACGCACAGGCCGGCGCCCAGGCGCTTGCACAGCACCCGGAACGGCTTGTCGGTGATGCCGGCCATCGGCGCCAGCACCAGCGGCGGATCGATGCGGTGGCGGCCGATCTGCATGGCCGGCCATGGTAGCGGGGCGGGACGCGCCGCGGCGGGCGCGTCAACATCGTTCACGTGCGTGAAGCCCTGGTCACCCGCGGGCCGGAACCCGCCACGCCGGACCGGGGGGCACCAGATCCTCCGGAAAGGCGGCCTACTGCGTTGGCGCCCGTCTCAGCCCAACGGTCCGTTGTACGTGAGGGTGTAGTTCCCGCAGGCTGACGGTCCGCCGGCCGGCTTGACCACCAGGTACCAGGTTCCCTGCAGTTGCGAGAAGGTCAGCGGATTGCCCGCATTCCCGGTGGCGATGCAGCGGGTGGCCGGCCCGCAGGGGACCTCGCACAGGAACAGCGCCACCCCGAACGGCGTCGGCTCGGCGATTGAGAAGGCACCGGTGCGCGGCTCAGGCAGGGTGAATCGGTAGAGCACGGCTGGCGAGCGGTTGCGCGTGCTGCCCGAGGCCAGGGCCGGCAGGTCGTGGCTGCCGGTGCAGGTGCTTCCGCTCACGGAACCGAGCGGAAAGGGCACTCCTACAGGGCAGTTGGCGTCCTCGCCGGCCTCGTGGCTGATCCAGGCGAGCTGGTCGTCGGCCAGGGCGATGCGGTCGAAGCGCACGGTGCGCGTGGCCTGCCCTGCCAGGAACCCGGTGCTGGGGTTGCCCAGGCCCAGGGCCAGGCGTTCGATGCCGCCCAGCGCCACGGTGTCCAGGCCGTTCATGACCGCGGTCGGGGCATCGCTGGTCGGCGTGTCCACCCACAGGCGCAGGCTGCCGGTGCCGGCGCCTTCCTCCAGCCGCAGCGTGATCTCGGGGCGCACAGGCAGCGGCACCGACAACGTGCACTGGCCGCCCGGCTGGCCGGGACAGGGAGCGGACACGCCCAGGTTCCGGGACGTGCCCGCGATATTGCCGAACACCGACAGCGCGAACACCGTGGCGGTGCGCTGGTCGCCGCTGCCGGCGGGCTGGGCGGACACGGCGTGGACCAGATCGAATACCTGCACCGCGTTGAGACCGGTCAGCGCCGAGAGGTCGGCCCGGAAGGCCAGCTCCATCAGCGGCGCCTGGTCGCGGCGCCGCACGTGGGCCATCGCCGCCGACCCGCGCACGTTGGCATCGATGCGGACATCCAGGGCGCAGCCGTCGTCGCCCTCCAGCCAGGTCGCGGTGCCGCCCAGCTCGACGGTCTCGTTGAACGGCGGTTCCGGGCAGGCAAGGGCGGGGGCGGCGAAGGCCAGCAGCAGGGCGAGGGCGGGCAGGCGCATGGCGATTCTCCTGGGGACCGGGGAAGGCTAACACGCTGTGGAAACGGCAACGACGCTGCGGATGCGGCGATGCAGCACTCAGGCGCCGAAGCGGGCCACGACTTCGGCGCGGTTGGGCATGGCGACGGTGGTGCCGCGGCGCTCGGTGGACAGGGCGGCGGCGCGGTTGGCATCGACGATCGCCGTGCGGAAGCCGGTGCCGGGACCGGCGGCCAGGGCGGCGGCCAGGGCGCCGTTGAAGCAGTCGCCGGCGCCGGTGCTGTCGATGCTGGCCACGGCCTCGGCGGCCAGGCGATAGCAGGCCGGTTCGCCGGCGGCCCAGGGGCTGCCCCCGGCATGGCAGACGAAGCAGCCGTGGCGACCCAGGGTGACCACGACAGTGGCCACGCCCAGGCCGCGGGCGAGCCGCTGCAGTTCGTCGTCGGACAGCGCGGCCACCTGGTCCGGATCGACCTGCGCCACGCCGCAGCATTCCAGAAGCTGCGCGAACTCGGTCTCGTTCGGCGTCACCAGCGGGAAGCGGCGCAGCAGGGCGGGCGGCAGCGCGCCATCCATCGGCGCCGGGTTCAGGATCGCCGGAATGGCCAGGGCGTCGGCCAGGTCGGCGACCGCCGCCAGCGCGGCCAGGCAGGTCTCCATCTGGGTCAGCAGCAGGCGGCTGCCGGCCAGCCCGCCGGCCAGGCCGGCGATGAAGCTCGGCGCCAGCTTCCGGTTCGCGCCCAGGGCGACCGCGATCAGGTTGTTGCCGGCGCCGTCGACCAGGATGCCGGCCGCCGCGGTCGGCTCGCCGGCGACCACCTGCCAGGACGCCGCCAGCCCCTCGGCGGCAGCGAAGGCACGGGCGCCTTCGGCGCCGGCGTCGTCGCCCAGGGCGCCCACGAACAGCGCATCGGCACCCAGCCGCCGGGCGGCGACGGCCTGGTTGAAGCCCTTGCCGCCCGCGCAGCTGGCATAGCCGGCCGCCGGCGCGGTCTCGCCCGGGCGCGGAAAGGCCGGCAGCGTCCAGATGTGGTCCTGGACGTAGGAACCGATCACCACCACGTCGTGGCCGGGCATGGCCTGCAACCCCACTGCGCCGGCGCGCCGGCTAGCCCGCCATCACAGCGCCCGGCGACGGTTCCGTCAAGGCGGCGGCGCAGCGGGCCGGGAGGACTAGACTGGCCCGGCGGAGCGTTCCGCATAACGAGAATGCAAGGGAGGAGCACCACCATGGAGAACCTTTTGCCCCTGATCGTCCAGGCCATCGCCGGCCTGGTCGGCGGCAACATCGCCGGCCTGATCAACAAGGCGCGCAGCCTGGGCCCGCTGCTGAACAGCGTGCTGGGCGCGGTCGGCGGCGTCGCCGGCGCGCAGGGCGCCCAGGCCGCCGGCCTGTTCGAGATGCTCGGCATGGCCGGCACCGGCAGCGACCCGGCGGCGCTGGCCGCGCAGGGCGGCATCGGCGCGGTCGCCGGCCTGATCCTGCCGCTGATCGGCGGCCTGCTGAAGAAGAAGTGAGTGGCCGCGTCCCGGGGCCGGATGCCGGCCCCGGGACGCGTTCAGAACGAGGTGATGACGCCAGCGATGGTGGCGGTCATCAGGGTCGCCAGGGTGCCGCCGAGCACCGCCCGCAACCCGAACCGCGCCAGGTCGGCGCGGCGCTCCGGCGCGATGCCGCCGATGCCGCCGATCTGGATGGCGATCGACGAGAAGTTGGCGAAGCCGCACAGCGCGTAGGTGGCGATCAGCCGGCCCTTCTCGGTCAGCTCCGGCGCCATCTCGGCGAGCTGCACGTAGGCCACGAACTCGTTGGCGACGATCTTCTGGCCGACCAGGGAGCCGACCGCCTGGGCATCCGACCAGGGCACGCCGGTGATCCAGGCGACCGGCGAGAACAGGTAGCCCAGCATCAGGGCCAGGTCGGTCTTGACCGGCCGGCCGGCGGCCTCGCTCAGCGCGGCGGTGACGCCGGTCACCTCGCCCAGCCATTCCAGCGGGAAGTTCACCATGGCGATCAGCGCAAGGAAAGCCAGCAGCATGCCGCCGACGTTGAGCGCCAGCTTGACGCCGTCGGCGGCGCCGATCGCCGCCGCCTCGATGACGTTCTGGGCGACCCGCTCGTCGTGGATGCGCACCGTGCCCAGGGTCAGCGGCTGCTGGACCTCGGGGATCAGAAGCTTGGCCATCACCAGCGCCGCCGGCGCCGCCATGATGCTGGCCGAGACCAGGTGCTTGGCGTAGAACACCTGCTGGTCCGGATCGCCGCCGCCGAGCAGGCCGATGTAGGCGGCCATCACGCCGCCGGCGATGGTCGCCATGCCGCCGACCATCAGGGTCATCAGTTCCGAGTTGGTCATCCGGCCGATGTAGGGGCGCACCACCAGGGGCGCCTCGGTCTGGCCGACGAACACGTTGGCGCTCACCGACAGGGTCTCGGCGCCGGACACCGGCATCACCTTGGTGATCGCCCAGGCCATGCCCTGCACGATCCGCTGCATCAGGCCGATGTGGTAGAGCACGCTCATCAGCGCCGAGAAGAAGATGATGGTCGGCAGCACCTGGATGGCGAACACGAAACCGAACTTCGAGACGTCGACGAAATCGCCGAAGATGAAGCCGGCGCCGGCCTGGGTGAACGAGATCACCTTGACGAAGCCGCGCCCGAGGGCGTCGAACACCGCGGCGCCGAACGGCGTCATCAGAACGAACAGGGCGAGCGCCACCTGCAGGGCCAGCCCGGTGCCGATCAGGCGCCAGTTCACCGCGCGCCGGTTGTCGGAGAACAGCCAGGCGATGGCGACCAGCACCGACAGGCCGAGCAGGCCGAACAGCACGCTTTGCAACAGGGCCATCGCGGCGCCGCCTCTCGTGGGAACCCGGGCAGGCTAGTGGCTGGCGTCGCCCGAGGGAAGGTCCGGCGGCCGCCGGGCGGATGCCGGCAGCGCCTGGGCCGGGTCCGCGTGCGCCAGGCCGGAGGCGGGCCGCGAGCCCTTGCGCGGGCTGCGCGTGGCGAGGCCGGGCGGCCGCCGCGCCGGCTTCACCGGCGCGGTCCGTATAATCCGGGCGGTCCCCAGGAGGCCAGCCATGAGCGAGCGCGACGTGATGGAGTACGACGTGGTGACGGTCGGCGCCGGGCCGGCCGGCCTGGCGTTCGCGCTGCGCCTCAAGCAGCTCCGCCCGGAGCTGTCGGTGTGCGTGATCGAGAAGGCCTCGACGATCGGCGCCCAGGTGCTGTCCGGCGCGGTGATCGAGACCGGCCCGCTCGACGCCCTGCTGCCGGACTGGCGCAGCGCACCGCCGCCGGTGTGCGTCGACGTCGCCGGCGACCGCTTCCTGTGGCTGTCGAAGACCGGCGCGCGGCGGCTGCCGACGCCGCCGCAGATGCACAACGAGGGCAACGTGATCGTCTCGCTGGGCGCGCTGTGCGCCTGGCTGGCGCCGCAGGCCGAGGCGCTGGGCGTCGAGGTGTTCCCGGGCTTCGCCGCCGCGCAGGCCCTGGTCGAGGACGGCCGCGTCGCCGGCGTGCGGATCGGCGACATGGGCGTCGCCCGCGACGGCAGCCACAAGCCGACCTACACGCAGGGCATCGACATCCGCGCCAGGGTCACGGTGCTGGCCGAGGGCTGCCGCGGCCACCTGGGCAAGCGCCTGATCGGCGAATTCGGCCTGGACCGCGACAGCGGCCCGCAGACCTACGGCATCGGCATCAAGGAGCTGTGGCAGCTGGCGCCCGGCAAGGGCGAGCCCGGCCAGGTCGTGCACACCCTGGGCTGGCCGCTGGACCGCCGCACCTATGGCGGCAGCTTCCTCTACCACCTCGACCAGGACCGCCTGGCGATCGGCTTCGTGGTCGGCCTCGACTACGAGGACCCCAACTTCGCGCCCTACGAGGCGTTCCAGCAGCTCAAGCACCATCCGGCGATCCGGCCCCTGCTGGAGGGCGGCAGCATCCTGTCGGCCGGCGCCCGCGCCCTGGTCGAGGGCGGCTACCAGGCGCTGCCGCGCGTCGAGATGCCTGGCGCGATGCTGATCGGCGACGACGCCGGCCTGCTCAACGTGCCGAAGATCAAGGGCACCCACCAGGCGATGGCCTCGGGCATGCTGGCCGCCGAGCACGTCGCCGAAACCGGCGCCGCCGAGGGCTGGGACGCGCGTCTTCGCGCCTCGAAGGTGGTCGACGAGCTGCGCCGCGTGCGCAACATCCGGCCGGGTTTCCAGAAGGGGCTGTGGCGCGGCCTGGCCAATGCCGCCTGGGAGACTGTCACGGGCGGCCGCTCGCCGTGGACCCTGAAGCACCATGCCGACCACAGTGCGCTGCGCCGGCTGGACGCCTACCAGTCGCCGGAGCGCGACTGGGTGGCGCGCGACCTGCCGCCGCGCGACCGCCTGGCCGGCGTCTACTTCGCCGCCACCGAGCACGACGAGGACCAGCCGGTGCACCTGCAGGTCGCCGACCCGCAGGTCTGCGTGACCCGCTGCACGGTCGAGTACAACAACCCCTGCGAGCGCTTCTGCCCGGCCGGCGTCTACGAGATCGTCGACGACGGCGCCGGCCGCCGTCTGCAGATCAACGCCGCCAACTGCGTGCACTGCAAGACCTGCGACATCAAGGATCCCTACCAGATCATCACCTGGGTGACGCCGGAGGGCGGCGCGGGTCCGAACTACCAGAACCTCTGACGGCCCGCTCCGGCGCCGCGTCCGAGCGCAGGCGCAGGCGCAGGCGCAGGCGTCGCCGCGCAGGACCGCGGCCGTCAAGGCCGCGCGCCACGGAACGCCGCAGCAGGGCCACGTTCCATCCCGGGCCGGGCATCCTCGGGCGAACCCGGGGTATGCTCGGGCATCCGTAACACTGGAATGCCCCGGGAGGTTCACTTGACATCGCTTCGCCTGGGCGCGCTCGCGCTCGCCATCTCCTTCGCCGCCGGCAGCGCCGGCCTGGTCGCCGGCACCGGCACCACGACTTCCATGCAGCACGGCCCGGCGGTCGCCAACGCAACCGCCCCGCAGCTGGACTTCACGCTGGACCTGGGCGGCCTGCGCTTCGATCCGCTGGTCGCCGCACCCGCCGCGACCCGCGATGCCGGCCAGGGACCGGACCTGCGCCTGGTGCAGTTCAACGGGCCGATGCAGCCGGGCTGGCTCGACGCCCTGGCCGACGATGGCGCGATCCCGATGCAGTACGTGCATCCCTACGCGTACATCGTCTGGTCGGATGCGCAGGCCCTGCAGCAGGCCGCGCGCCGCGCCGAGGTGCGCTGGAGCGGACGCTTCATCCCCGAATTCAAGGTCAATCCGCTGCAGCGCGGGCACGGCGCGCAGGCGCTGCCGACCATGGCCCTGGTCAGCCGCCATGCCGGCGAGGCCAGCGTGGCCGGCGCGCTGCGCGAGGCCGGTGCCACCGTGCACTCGGTCGAGCCGCTGAACCGGCACCTGGCGGTGGTCCATCTGGACGCCCCCGGCGACCGCTACCTCGAGCTGGCCGCGATCGCCGGCGTCTACACCCTGCAGGCGATCCCCCAGGACGCCGGCCCCCGTGGCGAGATGAGCAACCAGTCGGTGGTCGGCAACCACGGCCCCGGCCCCTCCTGGACCATCGTGCCCGGCTACTCGAACTGGCTGGCCTCGACCGGCTACGACGGCACCGGCGTCACCGTCGGCATCGTCGACGGCGGCATCCGTACCAGCCACCAGGACCTGGCGCCGAACATCCGGCCCTGCGTCAACGGCGGCACTTCGCCGAGCAGCTGCAGCGCCAGCAACAACTCGCACGGCACCCACGTCGCCGGCGCGGTCGGCGGCACCGGCGCCTCCGGCCTCACCGATGCGGCCGGCTTCCTGCGCGGCCAGGGCGTGGCGCCGGGCGCCGGCCTGATCCAGCAGCGCTACGGCAGCTTCCTGGGCGCCGGGCCGGGCGGCATGATCCCCAATGGCATGCTCACCATCTACCGGGAATCGGCGCTCAGCGGCGCCGTCCACACCAACAATTCCTGGGGGCCGACCGGCACGCCGCAGGGCTACGACATCCCGACCCAGCAGATCGACTTCATCTCGCGCGACGCCGTGCCCGAACAGCCCGGCCAGCAGCCGGTGCTGGCGGTGTGGTCGATCATGAACGGCAACGGCGATTCCGGCGGCGCCTGCGCGCCCAGTTCGCTGGGCGGTCCGGACGAGGCCAAGAACCTGTTCGCGGTCGGCTCGACCAAGCTGCAGAACACCAACGGCACGCAGATCCCGGACATCTTCGACATCTCCGCGAACTCCGCGCACGGCAACGCCTGCGACGGCCGGCGGGTGCCGCACATCGTCGCGCCCGGTTGCCGCACCGACAGCACGTCCAGCGGCAGCGACACCGCCTTCGGCCTGAGCTGCGGCACCTCGATGGCCTCGCCGGTGGTGTCCGGCGCGGTCGCCCTGTTCGTCGACAAGTACCGCGACAACCATGGCGGCGCCACGCCCAGCCCGGCCCTGATCAAGGCCGCGTTCACCGCCGCGGCGCGCAACCTGCAGGGCTTCCGAAACGCCGACAACGGCATCATGGGCCACCGTCCGGACCGCTTCCAGGGCTATGGCCGGCTCGACCTCGACCGGGTGATGAATCCCGCGCAGCCGGTGTTCCTGAAGGACCAGGACACCGTGTTCACCGGTACCGGCCAGTCCTGGGACATCGAGCTGCAGGCCGCCGACCCGGCGGCGCCGATGCTGGTGATGCTGGCCTGGACGGACGCCCCGGGCCATGGCCTGGGCGGCAGCACGCCGGCCTGGGTGAACAACCTGGACCTGACCGTCACCGGCGCCGGCGGCAGCTTCCGCGGCAACGTGATCGGCGCTGACGGCTGGTCGGCCACCGGCGGCAGCGCCGACGACCGCAACAACCTGGAGGGCGTGTTCCTGAGCCCGGCCCAGCACGGCGGCAGCGTCAGCCTGTCGGTGCTGGCCGCCAACATCGCCGCCGACGCGCTGAACCCGCACGACCCGGGCGCGCCGGCGCAGGATTTCGCGCTGGCCTGCTACAACTGCGTGGCCGACGGGACGCCGCCGGAGCCTGCCGACCTGGGCGTCACCCTGGTGGCGACCCCGAACCCGGCCGACATCGGCGGCGAGGTCTCCCTGCTGGTCCAGGCCGGCAACTTCGGTCCCGGCCCGGCGACCGGCGTGGCGGTCGAGCTGACATTGCCGCCGGAGCTCGCCTACCTCGACGCCAGCGCCGTGCAGTCCGCGAAGTCGGGCATGCTGCAGGGCGCCGACTGGAACTGCAGCGTCGACGGGTCCGAGGTCACCTGCACCCTGGCGGCCTCGCTGCCGACGGCGACGCTGGCGCCGGCGCTCCTGGTCCGCGCCCAGGTCGATCCGCTCGCCGCCGCCGGCCCGGTGACGGTCACTGCCGGCATCGGCGGCGGCCAGCCCGATCCGGCGCCTGGCAACGACGTGGCCAGCGTCGAGTTGATGCTGGAAGGCAAGTCGGACCTGCTGTTCGCGCACGACTTCGAGTGCCAGGACGGCGTGCCGGGGTGCGACGGCGGCAATCCCGACATCGTGGTCATCGACGGCATCGACTTCGTGCCGGCGCCCGACTTCACCGGCGGATCGATCCGCTGGCTGGACGGCACCACCTGCGCCTGCGACACCACGCCGTACAACTTCAACGTCTACGGCAGCCCGACCGCGGTGCAGTTCTTCTGGCCGTTCAACGCCAACGGCAGCGAGGGCGGCGTGTCCCTGGACGGCACCACCTACGCGGTGCTGGCCAGCGGCGCCACGATCGGTCCGGCCAGCCAGTACCTGGTGGTGACGGCGGCGGCGGCCACCGCGCCCTGGACGACGCCGGGCAACGTCACCGACGGCTACCTGGGTTTCCGGTTCAACGACAACGGCACCACGCTGTACGGCTACGCGCGGATCAGCACCGGCCCGGGCGGCCGGCCGCTGACCGTCCACGCCCTGGCGTACAACAGCGCGGGCGATCCGATCACGATCCCCTGACGCGCCGCGGGGGCGGCGGCGACGCCGCCCCCGCCCCGGAAAGAACCGGTCAAGGCCGTGCTGGCCTTGACCGGCGCTGCGGGGTTCGGCACCGGTCGGTGCCCGGCTGGGATGCACCAGGCCCCTGCGTGCCTGAGCCACGCCGGCCCGTCCTTGGCCGGAGGACGGCCTGAGTGACCAGGCCTTCCCTTGCCGCTGCCGGCCGCGGCCCCGACAATGCCGGCATGCCCCTGATCGCCCTGGCCACCGCCGTCCCGGCCCTGCCGCTGGACGAGGACCTGCCGCCCCTGCTCGCCGCCCTGCAGGAGGCCGGCTGGGATGCCCAGGTGCGGGCCTGGGACGACGCCACGGTGTCCTGGCGGCGCTTCGACCTGGTGCTGTTGCGCTCGACCTGGGACTACACCGCCCGGCTGCCCGCCTTCCTCGACTGGTGCGAGACGGTCGCGGACCGCACCCGCCTGCTCAACGCCCCCGAGGTGGTGCGCTGGAACACCGACAAGCGCTACCTGCAGGCGCTCGCCGAGGCCGGTGCCCCGGTGGTGCCCAGCCACTTCCTGGCCCCGGGACAGGACGCCGCGGGCTTGCCCGACCTCGCCGAGTTCGTGGTCAAGCCGACGGTCGGCGCCGGTTCGCGCGGCGCCCGGCGCTTCCTGGCAGGCGAGCGGGAGCAGGCCGTCGACCATGCCCGCCAGCTGCAGGCACAGGGCCTTCACGTGCTGGTCCAGCCCTACCTGGACCAGGTCGACGAGGCCGGCGAGACCGCCCTGCTCTACTTCGACGGCGAGTTCTCGCACGCCATCCGCAAGGGGCCGCTGCTCAGGCGCCAGGCCGGATCGACGCGGGCGCTGTTCGCGCCGGAGCACATCGCCGCACGCACGCCGTCGGCGCAGGAGCGGGCGGTCGCCGACCAGGTGCTGGCCGCGCAGCCGTTCGGCCGGCTGCCCTATGCGCGGGTCGACCTGCTGCCCTCGCCCGAGGGCCCCCGCCTTCTCGAACTGGAACTGACCGAACCCTCGCTGTTCCTCGACCATGCGCCCGGCAGCGCCGCGCGGCTGGTCGCCGCACTCCAGCGCCGGCTGTGAGCGGCGAACCGCGGCGCCGCCGCGACCGGCCTCAACCGGCGTCGTCGAGATAGGTGTACGCGGTCAGGCCGGCCTCGAGCTGGCCGTGCAGGGTCGCCCGTTCGCTGCCGGCCAGGCCGGCCCGGTCCAGCTTCAGCGCCAGCAGCCGGCGCAGCTCGTTGACGTCGTAGCCGACGTAGCCGAGCAGGCGGTCGGCGGTGTCGCCGCGGCGCGGCTGGCGCAGCTCGAAGCGGCCCTCGGCCAGCACCACGTTGACCGAATCGGTGTCGCCGAACAGGTTGTGGATGTCGCCCAGGGTCTCCTGGTAGGCGCCGACCAGGAAGATCGCCAGCCGGTACGGCTCGCCCTCGCGCGGCGCGTGCAGCGGCAGGCTGGAGTCGACGCCCTCGGAATCGACGTAGGCGTCGATCCGGCCGTCGGAATCGCAGGTCAGGTCGACGATCACGCCCTGCCGGTCCGGACGCTCGTCGAGGCGCTCGATCGGCACGATCGGGAACACCTGGTCGATCGCCCAGACGTCGGGGATCGACTGGAACACCGAGAAGTTGACGAAGTACTTGTCGACCAGCTTGTCGTTGAGGTCGTCCAGCACCTGGCGGTGCGCGCGCTCGTCGGTCTTCAGGCGCGCGCGCACGCCATGGGCGATCGTGTAGAACAGGTCGTCGAGCGCGGCACGGCCCTCGAGCGTCAGCTCGCCGTTGGCGTAGCGCGCCTGGCCCTCGGCCAGGAAGTGCACGGCCTCGTGGTAGAGCTCCAGCGCCGGACGCCGGTCGAAGTCGGCGAGCACCGCGCGCAGGTGCCCGATCGCCGCCGGCTCGGCATCGCCGACCGGCGGGATCGATCCGGCGGGCGCCGTCTCCACCTCGCTGACGCCCGCGACCAGCACCGCATGGTGCGCGGTCATCGCCCGGCCGGCCTCGGTCAGCACGTGCGGCGGCGCCATGCCGCTGGCGCGGCAGGCCTCGGCGATCGCCTCGACCACGGTGCCGGCGTACTGGTCCAGCGAGTAGTTGATCGAGCAGTAGCTGCGCGAGCGGGTGCCCTCGTAGTCGATGCCGAGGCCGCCGCCGACGTCCATGTAGCGGATGTCGGCGCCCAGGCGCGCCATCTCGGTCATGTAGCGGGTCGCCTCGCGCATGCCGCCGGCGATGTCGCGCAGGTTGGAGATCTGCGAACCCATGTGGAAATGCAGCAGCTTGAGCGCGTCCAGCTGGCCGCAGCCGCGCAGGCGCTCGACCAGGTCCAGCAGCTGGCGCGGCGACAGGCCGAACTTGGCCTTGTCGCCGCCGGTGTTCTGCCACTTGCCGGCGCCCAGGGAGGCCAGCCGCAGGCGCGCGCCGAGCAGCGGCGCGACGCCGAGAGCGGCGGCCTCCTCCAGCGCGATGTCGAGCTCGGCCGGGCTCTCGATGACGATGAACACGTCGAGGCCGAGCTTGCGGCCGATCAGCGCCAGCCGGATGTACTCGCGGTCCTTGTAGCCGTTGCAGATGACGATGCCGCCGCGCGACAGGGCGAGCACGGCGATCAGCTCCGGCTTGCTGCCGGCCTCCAGCCCGAAGCCGGGGCGGCCATCGGCGCGGCCGACCAGCTCGCCGGCGACGCCCAGGTGCTGGTTGACCTTGATCGGGTAGACCGCGGTGTAGCCGCCGTCGTAACCCTGGGCGTCCATGGCGCGGGCGAAGGCGCCCTGCATCTGCGCCAGGCGGTCGCCGAGGATGTCGGCGAAGCGCACCAGCAGCGGCAGCTTCAGGCCCTGCTCGCGGGCCTGGGCGACGACGTCGGCGAGGGCGATCTCGCGCGCCGGGCTGCGATCGGGGCGCACCACCAGACGGCCACCGGGGCCGACGTCGAAGTAGCCCTCGCCCCAGTAGGGGATGGAATAGGTGCGGCGGGCGTCGTCCAGGCTGAAGGGGTTCATCGGCTTTCCGGGTGCGGGCCGGCGCGATTCTACAGCCCGCCGCCGGCGCGGCCGCACCGGCGGCGCCGGCGTCGACAACGGCGCGTCCTGCGGTCGGCTACAATCCGCGCCCCGTCACCGGACCGCAGCCATGACCGACGCCGCCAACCCGACCTGGTTCCACGAGGCCCACGACTACTCGGGCTCCGCCATCGGCTTCCGGGTCACCCGGCAGCTGCACGCCGAACAGACGCCGTTCCAGAACATCGAGATCTGGGAGAGCACCGACTGGGGCAACATCATGGTGATCGACGGCTGCATGATGGTGACCGGCCGCGACAACTTCCTGTACCACGAGATGATGGCGCACCCGGTGCTGTTCACCCACCCGCGCGCCAAGCGCGTGGTCGTCATCGGCGGCGGCGACTGCGGCACCCTGCGCGAGGTCCTGCGCCACGACGAGGTCGAGCGCTGCATCCAGATCGAGATCGACGAGCGGGTGACCCGGCTGGCCGAGAAGTACTTCCCCGAGCTGTGCGAGGCAAACGGCGACCCGCGCGCCGAGCTGCGCTTCGACGACGGCATCAGGTTCATGGCCGAGGCGGAGCCGGAATCGATCGACGTGATCATCGTCGACTCCACCGACCCGATCGGCCCGGCCGAGGGCCTGTTCAACGAATCGTTCTACCGCAACGCCCTGAAGGCGCTGCGCAGCGGCGGCATCCTGGTCCAGCAGAGCGAGTCGCCGCTGGTGCACACCGACCTGCTGCGCGACATGCGCAGCAAGATGAAGGGCTGCGGCTTCCACGCCCTGCGCACCCTGTGCTTCCCGCAGCCGTGCTACCCGTCCGGCTGGTGGAGCTGCACCATGGCGCGCAAGGGCGTCGATCTGGACGGCTTCCGCGAGCGCGGCGCCCAGACCAAGACCTTCCCGACCCGTTACTACAACGCCGAGATCCACCGCGCGGCGATGGCGGTGCCGGAGTTCCTGCGCGAGGCGCTGGGCGAGTAGCCGCCGCCCGCGGCAAGCCGGCGGCAGGCGTCCGGGGCCTTCCCGCCGCCGGCACCCGCAGGCCATCCCGGCTGCCGCGCAGTCCCGTCCGGAGCACGGCTGCGGCGGCGCCGGAAATGGTGCACTGCGTCTCGGTTTACCGGCGCCGGCATGCTTCCATACGGGGGCGTACCTGGCCGCCACGACGCGGCGGCCCCGACCCGGAGCCCGTCATGTCCCTGCTTTCCCATCGCAACCGGCCGCGCGGCCTGCCGCGCCTGGCCGCCCTGGCCCTGGCCGTCGCCGGCGCCCCCGTCCTGGCGCAGCCGGCGACCGTCACCGGCACCGGCCTGTCGGCGCCCGGCTCGGTCGCCTACGACGCCGAGGGCATCCCCCTGATCCGGGCGCAGTCCGACAACGACGCCGCCTTCCTGCAGGGCTGGGCGCACGCCCGCGACCGCTTCTTCCAGATGGACGCGAACCGGCGCGGCGCCAGCGGCACCCTGGCCGAACTGGTCGGCGGCGCGCGCCTGGCCGACGACGTGCAGACCCGCACCATCGGCCTGCGCCGCGCCGCGCTGGCGACCTGCCTGGCGATGTCGGCCGACACCCGCGGCTGGCTTAAGGCCTATGCCGACGGCGTCAACCACTGGCTGCGCAGCAACCCGCTGCCCCCGGAGTACGCGGCCCTGGAGATCACCCGGGTGCCGGCCTGGGAGCCGGTCGATACCCTGGTGATCGGCAAGGCGCTGGCCTTCCAGCTCTCGTTCGACCTCGACATCGAGCCGACCCTGCGCTTCGCCGCCTACCGGCAGGCCGGGGCCGCGGCCGGCTTCGACGGCACCGCCCTTTATTTCGGCGACACCCATCGCGCCGCGCCGGCCGACGACCGCGTCTCGGTGCCCGGCTTCGTGCCCGGCGGCGCGCCGGCCGGCGTGGCGACGGGCGCCGGCGCGCCGGACCCGGTCGACCTGGTGCTCGGCCACGCCGGCGGACACCGGCCGGAGATCGCCGACGACACCGTCGAGCTGGCCCGCGCCCTGCGCGACAAGCTGACCGGCATCGCAATGTTCGAGCGCGCGCTGGACCGCAAGGAGAGCCCGATCGGCAGCAACGAATGGGCGGTCTCCGGCGTGCACACCGCCAGCGGCAGGGCCCTGGTCGCCAACGATCCGCACCTGGGCCTGGGCCTGCCGTCGATCTTCATCAGCCACCACATCCACTCCACCGACCCGCGCCACGGCGCCACGCCGCTGGACGCGGTCGGGGTCAGCCTGCCCGGCGTGCCCGGCATCATCCAGGGCTGCAACCAGCGCATCTGCTGGGGCACCACCACCAATTCCCTGGACGTCACCGACGTCTACCAGGAGACCTTCCGGGTCAACACCCTGGGCCTGCCCTACGCGACCGTGCACGACGGCGTCGAGGAGCCGGTGCAGTGGGTGTTCCAGAGCTTCTTCGTGAACCGTCCGGGCAACGGCCAGCCCGACGACGTCGTCCGCGACAACTCGATCGGCTACCTCAACGGCGCGATCACCGTGATCGTGCCGCGCCGCAACCACGGCCCGGTGCTGCAGATCAGCGGCAGCAGCGGCCTGTCGGTGGCCTACGCCGGCTGGGGCCCGACCTTCGAGCTGGAGTCGTTCCGCCGGATCAACACGGCGCAGAACCTGGCGCAGTTCCAGGAGGCGCTGTCGCTGTTCGACTTCGGCTCGCAGAACTTCATCTACGGCGACGTCGACGGCAACATCGCCTACTTCACCACCGGCGAGGCGCCGGTGCGCGAGGACCTGCAGCTGCTCGGCCAGCCCGACGGCGGCGTGCCGCCGTGGTTCATCCGCAACGGCGCGGGGCCGCAGCGCCACGGCTGGCTGCCGCGCCAGAACCCGCAGCCGAACCAGGCGCTGCCCTACGAGATCCTGCCGGCCTCGGAGATGCCGTTCGTGGTCAACCCGGCCACAGGCTACGTGGCCAACGCCAACAACGACCCGTCCGGCTTCTCGCTGGACAACAACCCGCTGAACCAGGCGCGCCCCGGCGGCGGCATCCATTACCTGGACAGCGGCGGCTCCTCGTCCTACCGGATGGGCCGCATCGACCGCGAGCTGCAGCGGCTGATCGCCAGCGGCCGCAAGCTCACCCTCGACGACATGCGGACGCTGCAGGCCGACAACCGCCAGCTCGACGCCGAACTGGTGCTGCCGCACCTGCTGCGCGCCCACGAAAACGCCAGCGCCGGCGGCGCCTGGCCGCAGCTGGCGGCGCTCGCCGCCGATGCCCGGGTGGCCGAGGCGATCGCCCGCCTGCGCACCTGGGATTTCTCGACGCCGACCGGCATCGCCCAGGGCTACGACCCGGGCGACAACCCGCTGGCGCTGCCGGCGCCCAGCCAGGCCCAGGTCGACGCCAGCGTCGCCGCGACGATCTGGGCGCACTGGCGCAGCTTCGCGGTGCGCGCGAGCATCGACGCCACCCTGTCGCGGGTCGGCCTGGGTTCGGCGCTGCCCGGCAACAACGAGGCCTACACCGGCCTCAAGTTCCTGCTCGACAACTTCGAGCTGCTCGGCGGCCGCGGCGCCTCCGGCCTGGACTTCTTCCAGGTCGCCGGCGCGCCCTCGGCGGCCGCCGGCCGCGACTACGTGCTGCTCAGGGCGCTCAAGGACGGCCTCGACGCCCTGGCCAGCCCGGCCTACACGGCCGCCTTCGGGGGCTCCGCCAGCCTGTCCGACTACCGCTGGGGCCGGCTGCACCGGATCACCTTCCGGCATCCGCTGGGCGGCCCGTTCAACCTGCCCGGTGCCAACCCCTACGGCTTCGCCGACCTGGCGCCGGACCTGCCGGGACTGGCGCGCCCGGGCGGCTACGAGGTGGTCGACGCCTCCGGACACGGCGTGCGCGCCCAGGGCGTCAACGGTTTCACCTTCGGCAGCGGCCCGGCGCGCCGCTTCGTCGGCGAGATGGGCAACCCGATCACCGCCTTCCAGATCCTGCCGGGCGGCCAGAGCGGCGTGCTCGGCAGCGCCACCTACGCCAGCCAGCTCGGACGCTGGCTGACCAACGGCTACCACCCGCTGCGGATCCGGATGGCCGACGCCGCCGCGGCCTCGCCGACGGTGGTCAACTTCGTGCCCTGAGGGGCCTTTGGAGCCGGGAATCGGGACTCGGGACTCGGGACCAGGGATCACGGAGCGGGGAGCGGAGCGCCCTCCGCCCCTGACACGCCCCGTGTCCCAGCCCGTTGCCAGGCGGCGTTTCGCCAGTGCGACGGCACCGCACTTCTCCCTTCCCGTCTGCGGGGGAAGGGCGGGGATGAGGGAAGTCGGGGCGCGGGGGGTGCAGCGGCGTGTGCGGGGTTGGCCAGCGCGGCGCCGTCATGGTGCCTCAGGACCGCCGCGCGGGCGGCCCGCTCAGTCCAGCCCGCAGTCGCCCAGTCCGATCGGCCGGGTCAGGCGCGCCAGCTGCAATTCGCCTGTGCCCCAGGCGCCGTCGGCGGCCTCCCAGGCCAGGGTGGCCCCGTCGCAGCCGTGGAAGCGCAGGCGCAGGCTGCCCCAGCGTTCCTGCACCAGGTCGCCGGCGTCGAAGCGGTCGAAGCGGGTGCCGGTGGGGCGGACCACGTCCTCGACCACCAGCACGCCGTCGCCGCCGAGGCGGCCGGCGCCGAACAGCCAGGCCTGTTCGCCGCCGGTCGGCGCGTAGCCGAACCAGGCGACGGTCGCGCCACCCTCGCGGTCGACGTTGACCACCAGGCCGTGGCCCGGCTGCTCGGCCTGGTACCAGCTGCCGCTGAGCGCGCCGGGGCCGTCGCCGGTGCCGGGGCCGGCGGCGCAGTCGTGGTCGGCCTGGCCGGCGAGCTGGCGCAGCCGGCGCTCGCCGCGGCCGTAACCGGCGGGGCCTTCGAAGCGCAGCCGGGCGCTGCCGCAGCCGCCGAACACGAACTGCAAGCGGCCCCAGGGCGACAGCCGCGCCTGGCCGGCGCGGAACTGCAGGCCGAAAGCGCCGCCCCGCGTGGTGCTGGCGTCTTCGACGACGATGCCGTCCTCGGAGACCACGCCGGTGCCGAGCAGCCAGCGCTGCTCGCCGGCCTCGCCGCCGGCCGGGGCGACGAAGCCGTACACCAGGGCGGTATCCGGGTCCAGCAGCTCCACGAACCAGCCCTCGCCCGGGCGGTCCGGATCGTGCCAGTGGCCGTTATGGCGGGCGTCCAGGACCGGCATCGGCGACTGCCGGGGGCGCAGCCGCGGCGTGCGGTCCTCCACCTCGCCGGCGGCGACCCGGCACGGCCCGTCGGCTTCGCCGGCCTCCGACACCGCCAGGCAGCGCGCCTGCAGCTCGATGCCGTCCGGCTCCGGCCCGCCGGCCACGCCCCAGGCGACCAGGGCATCCCAGGCGGCGGCCAGCTCGGCCGGGCCAAGATCGCAGGACCTCTGGCCGGCATCCTCGATGGCCACGCTGGCGAACCCGCCGGCCGGCCAGCGCGCCGCCAGCCAGTCGATGTGGCCGGACGGCAGCAAGGGGTCGGCGGCGCCGTGGACGGCCAGCGCCAGGGCCCGGCTGCCGCCGCGCAGGCCGGCGCGCAGGCGGAAATCCAGGGCCGCGAACGGCTCCGCCGGCAACCGCCGGATGTCGGCGTTGACCACCGGCTGGCCGTAGTCGACCCGGGCGTTGCCCAGCGCCTGGCCGCCGGCCAGCTTGCCCGGATCCCGCGCCAGGTCGGTCAGGCCCAGGGTCGCGTGGCCGAGGGCGACCAGCAGGTGGTCGGGGTCGGCGATCCCGGTCAGGTCGAGCAGGCCCTGCAGGCGCGCCTGCTGCCCGGGCTGCCGCTGCCAGGGCGCGCGGTCGATGCCCAGGCACTGGTTGGCCGCCAGCACCACCCGTTCCAGGCCGGACGGCGTGAGGTCCTCGGCCGGCACCAGCCAGGGCCGGTCCGCGGCCACCGGCAACCGCCCGCCCTCGACGTCGGCGCAGGTCTGGTCGTACAGCAGGCGCAGGTCCAGGGCCGCCTCCCAGGCGCGATGGCCGGCGGCGACCGGGCACAGGGCGAGCACGGCGTCGATGGCAAGCACGGGGTCCTCGGCCATCTGCAGGGCGACCAGGCCGCCCATGGCGGCGCCGTAGCTGACCACCCGTCCGGGCGGGCCGACCTCGGCGCGGAACCGTTCCAGCAGCTCGCGGTTGTCGCGGCCGCTGCGGAACAGCGCCCAGCCGGCCTGGCTGTAGCCGGTGCTGGCGACCGCCCAGCCGCGCGCCAGCTGGCGCGCCAGCAGGGGCCCGAGATCCGGCGCCAGCGCCGGTTCCAGGGCGAAGTCGCGCTGGAACACCACCAGGCCGTCGCCGGCGCGCCAGCCCTCGGGCACCGCGACCCGCCAGATCGCGCCGGAGGGCAACTGGCCGCCGCGCTCCCAGGCGGCATGGGCCGCGGGCGGCAGCAGGACCAGCAGCAGCGCGATCAGCAGGCGGGACATGCGCCCGATCATCGCAGACCCGGGCCTCCGGGGTCACGCCGGGGATGCGGCCGCGGCGCGACGCGATTCAGGTGCTGCCGGTCCCGCTTCCGGGTCGGACCGTCCCGGCGCTGTGGGCCGCGCGCCAGCGCCTGGGCGCAGGCGGCCGTCACCCGTTCCGGCCGTCCTCACATGGCGAGCGGATAGAATCGCCGGATGCACGATCCCGCCTCGCAACCGGGCGCCGACGTCCGCCTGCTGGACGCCCTCGCCGGCCTGGTCGAATCCGCGCTGGGCCGGCTGCTGCGCCTGGATGCCGGCAGCGACCCGCTGCTCGCGCGCCTGGACGGCCGCCAGCTGCGCCTGGCCCTGCGCGGCGCGCCGCGCGGCCTGCGCCTGGCGATCGCCGGCGGCCGGGTGCGCCCGGTGCCGGACGACGACCGCCCCGCCGACCTGTCGCTGGCCATGGAGCCGGCCGCGCTGCTGGCCTGGCTGGCGCGGCCGCAGGCCGAGCGCGGCCTGCCGTCCGGCGCCCGTATCGAGGGCGACCTCGACCTGGCGCGGGTGCTGGAGCGCGCCCTGGCCGGCTTCGACCCGGACTGGAGCCTGCCCTTCGTCGACCTGCTCGGGCCGACCGTCGGGCCGCAGGTCGCACGCGGCCTGGCCTCTGCCCTGGCCTACGCGCGCGCGCAGGCCGGGCGCCTCGCCGGCAGCGCCGCCGAGTTCGCCACCGAGGAGGCGCGCCTGGTGGCGGCGCGCGCCGAGATCGACGACTTCAACGGCGAGGTCGACCGCCTGCGCGACGATGTCGAGCGCCTCGCGGCGCGCATCGCCCGGCTCGACCAGGCCGCGCGCGGATGAGCGCGCCGCGGGTCGCCCTGGGCGCGCTGCGCCTGCTGCGCATCGCCCTGCGCTACCGGCTCGACGGCCTGCTCAGCACGCCGCTGCCGGCGCCGCTGCGCTGGCTGCGGCCGCTGGCCGGCCGTGCCCGGCCCGACATCGAGGCGCTGCCGCCCGGCGTACGGGCGCGCCTGGCCCTGGAACACCTGGGCCCGATCTTCGTCAAGTTCGGGCAGATCCTGTCGACCCGCCGCGACCTGCTGCCGCCCGACATCGCCGACGAACTGGCCGCCCTGCAGGACCGCGTGGCGCCGTTCGACGGCGCCGTGGCGCGCGCCCAGGTCGAACGGGCGTTCGGCCGCCCGGTCACCGAACTGTTCGCGGCCTTCGACGAGACCGCCCTGGCCTCGGCCTCGATCGCCCAGGTGCACGCCGCCCGCCTGCACGACGGCAGCGAGGTTGTCGTCAAGGTGCTTCGCCCGGACGTCCATCGCCTGATCGCCCGGGACCTCGAGCTGCTGCACGCGGTGGCGGGCTTCGTCGAGCGCCGGCATCCGCGCGCCGACAAGATCCGGCCGCGCGAGGTGGTCGCCGAGATCGAAGCGACCCTGGCCAACGAGCTGGACCTGCAGCACGAGGGCGCCAACGCCAGCGCCATCGGCCGCACCTGGAACGGCAGCGGCGAGGCGGCGGTGCCGAAGGTGCACTGGCCGCTGACCCAGGAGTCGGTGCTGACCCTGGAGCGCATGGCCGGCATCCCGATCGGCGACCTGGCCGCCCTGGAGCGCGCCGGCATCGACCGCCGGCGCCTGGCCGAACGCCTGATCCACCTGTTCTACACCCAGGTGTTCCGCGACAACCTGTTCCACGCCGACCTGCATCCCGGCAACCTGTTCATCCAGCCGCGCGAGGGCGCGCAGCCGGTGATCGTGCTGCTGGACTTCGGCATGGTCGGCTCGCTGTCGCCGGTCGACCAGCGCTACCTGGCCGAGAACTTCATGGCGATGTTCACCATGGACTACCGGCGGGTCGCGCAGCTGCACCTGGAGGCCGGCTGGATGCCGCGCCACATCCGCGTCGAGGCGCTGGAGGCCGGCGTGCGCGCGGTCTGCGAGCCCTACTTCACGCGCCCGCTGTCGGAGATCAACCTCGGCGAGGTGCTGTTCAAGCTGTTCCGGATGGCGCAGCGCTACGAGCTGACCCTGCAGCCTCAGCTCATGCTGCTGCAGAAGACCCTGCTCAACGTCGAGGGCCTGAGCCGCTGGCTGGACCCGAAGATCGACATCTGGGCGGTCGCGCAGCCTGTGCTGCGCGACATCATGCAGCGCCAGTACGGCCGGGTCGGCTCGCTGCTGCGCGCGGCGCGGATCCGCGTGCCCGACTGGCTGGAGCAGGTGCCGGCGCTGCCGCGCCTGGCGCGCGAGACGCTGGAGACGATGCGCGAGGAACAGGCCCTGCTGCGCCTGGACCGGCAGGCGCAGTCGGCGCGCGCCGAGCGCGGCCGGCGCGCGCTGGCCTGGTCCGTGCTGGCCGCGGGCGCCGCGGTCGGCGCGGCGGTGCTGCAGGCCGGTGCCGCGCCGTCGCCCGTGGTGGCCGGCGTGCCGGTGCTGCCGGGCCTGGCGACGCTGATCGCCGCGCTGGCGGCGCTGATGGCCCTGCGCCGGAGCTGAGCCCGGCCTGCAGCGGCGACGGCGGCAAGTCTTCGGTCCGGCCGCCGACGGGCCGTTCAGGTGGCGCCAGGGCTGCGACATCGGTCCAGTGCGGCGCGCAGCTGCCTGCGCCAGCCGGCGTCCTCGGGCAGCGCACGGCCCGGCTCGGCCAGCCAGTCGCAGTCGTCGCTGGGCCCCGCCTGACCGGCCTGGTGCGCCTGCAGACGCACCAGGCGCAGCGTCGCCTGTGCCAGGGGGCCATGGGCTCCGTCGCTGCCGTCGGCCGACAGCGCCTGGTCCGCGGCCTGCCACGCGCGCGGCCAGTCGCCCGCGGCCGCCAGCGCCTGCGCACGCGCGACAGCGACCAGCAGACGTACCCTCGGCTGCATGGATGCCAGTGCCGGATCGCGGTCGAAGAGTTCCTCGAACAGGGGCAGGGCTGCCAGGGGGTTGCCGGCGTCGACTTCGGAGATTCCGGCCCAGGCAAGCGCGCGTGAGGTGTGCGCGGCCCCGATGGTCGGATGCAGGCGGCTCAGTCGCAGCACCTCGTGGGCGAGTTTCACGGCCTCGCCATGCCGTGCCTGGGCAGCGAGGGCGGTGCGGACGTTGTGCAGGTCGGCGATCGCGGCGTGCGAGCCCGCTCCTTCCACCTCCTGGCTGATGGCCAGCGCCTCCCGGAACAGCGCTTCGGCCTGTTCCGGCGAGCCGCCGTGGAGGTGGGCGAAGGCATGGGCGCTGATCAGGGTGCCGAGATCGTGGCGGGACACGCCGGCCTGCAGACGCGCCGCCGCCAGCGCCGGGCCGGTCACGGCCAGGGCCTCGCCCGCGCGGTCCAGGGCATTGAGCACGGTGCTGTACATGAGCACGCTGCGGGTCGCCACCGGCACGCCGCGCGCGCGCGCGCGGGCGATGGCCCGCTCCAGGTGGTGCAGGGCGCGGGGCAGGTCGCGCAGGTTGTTGTGCACGACGGTCGAGACGTGGTCGATGACGTCGAGCAGGTCGGGATCGTCGATGCCGGCCTCGCTTACCACCGCCCAGGCACGCTCCAGATGCGCCGCCGCCGCGGCACGATCCCCGGCATTGTTGGCGGCCCGCCCGAGCATGGTCAGGCTGGCGGCCTCGAGCCTCGGATCGCCGGCCGCCCGGGCGGAGACCAGTCCCTGTTCGGCCAGCGCCAGCGCCTGCGTGTAGAGGGACAGGTCGATGTGGACGCTGGCCATCATGTTGAGCAGGTTGGCACGCGTCGCGCCGTCCAGATCCTCGCGCACCAGCAGCGAGTCGGCGCCGCGTGCCAGCAGTTCGCTGGCCGGCGGGTCGCGGCCATCGGTCAGGCGGGGGTTGGCGCCCCGGAACACACCGATCAGGAAATCCGCCACGGCATCGGCCCGTCTCGCCTGCTCCTGGGCCTGATTGCGTTGCGCGCGCGCTTCCTGCGCCTGGTGCAGGGCGACCGCTGCACCGGTCAGCAGCGACACGCCGGCCAGCACCGCCAGCGAGGCCGCCAGCGCATGCCGGGCCAGGAAGCGCTCGACCAGGTAGCGCGTGCCGCCTTGGCGCGCCGCCACCGGACGACGCTCCAGGACCGCGCGGACATCCTCGGCCAACGCCCTGACGCCATCGTAGCGACGCGCCGGCTGGGGCCGCAGCGCCTTCATCACGATCGCGTCGAGGTCGCCGCGCAGGCGCTGGCGCAGCCGCGCCGGCGTGGTGTCGCGCTGGCTGGCAACCTGTTCGGGGGTCGGCGTGCCGGCGTCGACGGGCGCCGTCCGCTGCACCTGGCTGCTCGGTCTCTGGGGGTCGGTGTCGCCGGTCGAGGCCGTGCGCTGGCGGTCCTCGCCGCGCCAGGGCAGCCGGCCGGTGAGCAGTTCGTGCAGCAGCAGACCCAGCGCGTAGACGTCCACGGCCGTGGTCGGCGTCTCGCCGCGGATCTGCTCCGGCGCGGCATAGGCCGGCGTGAACGCCCGAAGCACGGTCGAGCCGGCAGCGGCCTCACCTTCGTCGCCATCGAGCAGCTTGGCAATGCCGAAATCGAGCAGTTTCACCTGGCCGTCGGCGCCGATCAGGATGTTGGCCGGCTTCAGGTCGCGATGCACCACCAGGCGCTCGTGGGCATGGGCGACCGCCGCACAGACTGCCAGGAAGCGCTTCAGGCGCCCCTCCACCGTCAGGCGATGGCGATCGCACCAGTCGGTGATCGGTTCGCCCTCCACGTACTCCAGCGCGAACCAGGGCGTGCCGTCCTCGGCCATGCCGCCGTCGACCAGGCCAGCGATGTTGGGGTGCTGGAGACCGGCCAGGATCTGCCGCTCGCTGCGCAGGCGGCGCGCCACGGCCGACTGGTCGCCGACCTGGTCGACCAGCTTGATGGCGACCTGCTGGGCGAAATCGCCATCCTCGCGGCGCGCCCGATAGACCCGGCCCATGCCGCCGCGGCCGATGCACTCGAGGATCCGCCAGGGACCCAGCCGTCGACCGGGCCAGGGGTCGAGTTCCGGGGCGCCCGCCTGCAGCAGGGCGTCGAGCAGGTCCGGCGCACTGCCGGAAACCCCGGTGGCGCCGCCGGTCACCGCGGCGTCCGCCGCCAGCAGCGCCAGCGCCTCGTCGCGCAGCCGCTCGTCTTCCGGACACAGCGCCAGCAACCGCGCACCCCAGTCCGCGGGATCGCAATCGGCGACCTGGTCGAACAGCGCCCGGACCTGCTGCCACCGGTGCGCCTGGTCGGATGCCGTCATTGCTCCCCCCGGTTCCGTTCCCTAAGCCATGGCAACGTAGCAAAGGCCGTCGACGTGACGCTACCATCGGTCCATGGACGCGCCGCGACCCCCGATCACGAGAGCGCTCGCAGAAGCAGGCAGCCCCGAGGGACGCGACCGTGCCCTGGCCCTGGTCTACGACGACCTGCTGCGGATCGCGCGCGCCGAGCTGGCGCGCCATCGCCGGGGCGCCACCCTCGACACCCGTGCACTGGTCAACGAGGCCTACCTCAAGCTGTTCAACCGCAGCGGCCTGGACTACCAAAACCGCGTGCACTTCTACGCCACCGCCGCACGCGCCATGCGCCAGGTGGTGATCGACTACGCCCGCGCCCGCCTCGCCGAACGTCGCGGCGGCGGCGCCGAGCATGTCGACCTCGAGAGCATCGAGGGCGGCGTGCTGCCGGTGGACGCCCAGGCCGAGCAGCTGCTGGCCATCGACAATGCCCTGAACAAGCTTGCCACGCTGGACGAACGCCTGGTCAAGGTGGTCGAACTGCGCTTCTTCGCGGGCCTGGAGGTCCGCGACATCGCCGAGCTGCTGGGCGTCTCGGAGCCCACCGTCAAGCGCGACACCCGCGCCGCCAAGGCGTTCCTCCAGCGCGAACTGTCCGGCGCCGACTGACTCGGGCCTTCACGGCCTTCCCGCCCCGCCAAACCGGCGGCAGGCACCCGGCACTCGAATCCGGCGAACGCGCCGATACCGCGACCCCGCGCACCTGTGCGCCTGCAACCCTACCTACGCAGACAGGACCGGCCACGGATCACGGCCGACCATGCGGGCTCGATGCCGAATCGTCGCTGATCCCTGCCCCCCCGCCACGCCGTACCCCCCTCCAGGCACGCCTTTCCGGCGCCTCGCCAGCGATCCACTGGCGCGTCGACCATCCACCGTCTGGAGAATCCCATGCTCACCGCACGCCTTCGCACCTGCCTGTCCCTGGCCCTGCTCGCGCCGACCGTCGCGCTCGCCGGACCGCCGCTGGACGGCACCCTGGACACCAGCTTCAACAACACCGGGCGGCGCATGGTCGCCTTCGACCTGCACGCCAGCGGCCTGGACGCCGGCCGCGACGTGGCGGTCGACGCGCAGGGTCGCGTCTACCTGGTCGGCACCGTGGTCGCTGCCAATGGCGACAACCAGATCGGCATCGCCCGGCTGCTGCCCACCGGCGCCCTGGACACCAGCTACGGCAACAACGGTCGCGTGGTCGCCGCGGCCGGCGCGCAGATCACCGGCATGAAGGCCGCCTTCGACAGCCAAGGCGCCCTGCTGGTCGCCGGCTCCCGCCTGATTTCCGGCACCAACGAGGACTTCGCGGTTTGCCGGTTCAGCACCAGCGGTCAGCTCGCCGCCTTCCCTGGCAACCCGCAGAGTCTGGCCTGCCTGTCCGTTTCCTTCGACATCGGCGGCAACAACCGCGACCTGCTGCGCGACATCGCCGTCGATGGCCAGGGCCGGATCTACCTGGCCGGCAATGTCGGCTTCTCCGACACCTTCGTGCAGGCCGGCGTCATGCGCCTGCTGCCGAACGGCACGCTCGATGCCACCTTTGGCAACGGCGGGCGTGCCTTCCACCTGGCCAACGGCTTCCAGCGCCACGACGTCCGGGCGATGGCGGTGCAGGACAATGGCCGCGTCTGGCTGGCGGGTGCCGCCGTGGCCAACGGCCGCACCGACACCGACGCCATGATTCTGCGCCTGAACGCGACCGGCGGCCTGGACGGCACCCTCAATGGCACCGGCATCCGCACCTACTCGGTTGGCGAGGAGCTGGCCGACATGCAGTTCAACGCCATCGTCTTCGACCAGTCCATGCCGCAGACCGACAGCCCCTACGCGCTGGTGGTCGGACAGCGCCAGGAGAGCGTGGGCAGCAGCACCCTCCGCGGGATGGCCGGCAGCATCCGCTTCGACGGCCTGCCGCGTCTGGACTTCGGCACCAACGGCTTCGACACCTATGCGTCGGGCAGCCTGGTCTTCAACGACGTGGTCCAGCACTCCGACGGAACCGCCGTCGCGGTGGGCACGGTCACCCCGGCGCCCGGCGTGCCCAGCGACTTCTTCGCGGTGCGTATCGGCAGGACCGGCGGCCAGGACACCAGCTTCAACGCACCCCAGGGCAGGATCGCCATCGATTTCGGCACCTCGGGCGGCCAGGACACCGGCCTGGCCATCGCCCACCACGGCGGCCGCTACTACCTTGCGGGCTCCGTGCTGTGGGCGGCGCCTGCCGACCTCGACTTCGGCGTGGCTGTCCTGCACCGGGAGCGCATCTTCCGCAGCAGGTTCCAGACGTCCCAGTAACCCGGACGCAAGAGGCGGCGATCGGCCGGCGACGCCTCGCGGCGGCGCGGTCCTGGGCCTGCGCCCCGGGAAAAAAAGCGCGGTGGCCGCCGGGAGGGGAGGAGGGCGGCCACCGCGACTGGACCGGGGGCGGCGAGGGACTTGCCGCTCCCACAGTAGTGAACGCAAATAGCCGCGGAAAAGTGTCACTTCGGCGCAGCCGGGACCGCGCAGCCTGGGCCTAGGGGGGTGCCCCGGGGCGGCCCGGACAGGCCGCCGGGCACCGCCGTACCCGACGCCGGCGACGCGAGGCGGGGTCGCTCAGCCGCCCGCCGGCAGCCGCGCCACGGTCCCGGCCAGGCGGTAGCCGCGCCCCTGGCCGTCGGCGAGCGCCACCGAGAAGGGCTGGCCGGCCTCGACCCGGACCTGCGGCGCGCCCACCGCCCGCCACCCGCCGGTCCCGTCGCGCCACCACAGCCGGGCGCTCAGGTCCGCCCGGCCCGGGGCGTCGGCGACCTCCTCGAGGCGCGCCTCGACGCGATAGCCGCGGGCGCCGGCCGCCAGCTCGATGCGGGCCGGCTCGCCGGCGCGCAGGCCCAGGACCGGGTTGCCGACCGGTTCGCCGTCCACGGCCAGGACCAGGTCAAGGCGCCATTCGGCGCCGGCCACCGCTGCCGTGGTCGGACCGGCCAGCGCGACCAGGCCGGACAGCAGGGCGAACAGGCACATGCTTGACATCCTGGACATCACGGCATTCTCCATTCGCGGAAGGGGTGCCGGCAGGATGCCAGCGCCTCAGCGCCGGCGCCAGCGCCGGCGGTCGCGCAGGATCTCGCGCGCGGCGTTGTGGCCGGGCGCGCCGGTGACGCCGCCGCCGGGATGGGTGCCGGCGCCGCACTGGTAGAGGCCGGCCACCGGCGTGCGGTAGTCGGCATGGCCGAGCATCGGCCGCGCGCTGAACAACTGGTTGAGCGACAGCGCGCCATGGAAGATGTCGCCGCCGACCAGGCCGAACTCGCGCTCCAGGTCGAGCGGGCTGAGCACCTGGCGGCCCAGCACGCTGGCCCGGAAGTTCGGCGCCCAGTCGTTCACCGTGTCGATGACGAGGTCGGCGACCGCCTCGCGATGGTCGTCCCAGCTCGTGCCGTCCGGTAGTTCCGGCGCGAACTGCTGGCAGAACAGGCTGGCGACGTGCCGGCCCGGCGGGGCCAGCGAGTCGTCCAGCACCGAAGGGATCAGCATCTCGACGATCGGCCGGCGCGACCAGCCGTGGGCACGCGCGTCAAGGAAGGCGCGGTCCATGTAGTCCAGCGACGGCGCCAGGATGATGCCGGCGCCGTGGTGCTCGGCGGCGACGGTGCCCGGCAGGGCCGTGAAGTCGGGCAGCTCGGACAGCGCCACGTTCATCCGGAAAGTCCCCGAGCCGCAGCGCCAGTGGCCGATCCGCGCCAGGAACGCCGGCGGCAGCACGGCCGGATCGAGCAGGCGCTGGAACAGCAGTTTCGGGTTGAGGTTGGAGACCACGCAGCGCGCTTCCAGGCGCTCGCCGGCGTCGGTGACCACACCGGCCGACCTGCCGGCCTCGACCAGCACCTCGCGCACCGCCGTTCCGGTCCGGATCTCGACGCCGCGCGCGGCGCAGGCGCGCGCCATCGCCTGGGTGATCGCGCCCATGCCGCCGATCGCATGGCCCCAGGCGCCCTTGCGGCCGTTGACCTCGCCGAACACGTGGTGCAGCAGCACGTAGGCCGAGCCCGGCGTGTACGGACTGGCGTAGTTGCCGACGATGCCGTCGAAGCCGAACAGGGCGCGCAGGGCCTCGCCCTCGAACCAGCGGTCCAGGTACTCCGCGGCCGACAGAGTGAACAGGTCGAGCAGCTCGCGCTGGCCGTCGAGGCCGAGCGGCGCCAGGCGCCGGGCCAGGCGCGCCGACTTCAGCATCTCCGGGATCGCCGCCAGCCAGCCGCCGTCGGGAAGGTTCGGCGGCGTCTCCAGGACCAGGACGCGCAGCACGTCGGCGATCGCGTCCAGGCGCGCCGCGTAGGCCGGCAGGGCGGCGGCGTCGCGCGCCGAGAACTTCGCGGCCTCGGCGGCGGTGCGGCCGTCGCCGGCCTTCAGGTAGCGGCCGTCCGGCAGCGGCAGGAAATTCGCCAGCGGCCGCTCGACGATGCGCAGGCCGTGGCCGTGCAGGTCGAGGTCGTCGATCACCCTGCGCTGCAGCAGCGACACCGTGTAGGAGGCCACCGAGTTCCGGAAGCCGGGATGGAACTCCTCGGTGACCGCCGCGCCACCGACCACGCCGCGCCGCTCCAGCACGGTCACCGACAGGCCGGCGGCGGCCAGGTAGGCGGCGCAGACCAGGCCGTTGTGGCCGGCGCCGACGATCACGACATCGCGCATGGCGGTCACCGGGCCGCCATCATTTGCCGCCATCGCGGCGCAGGCGGACGCTGAACACCTTGCCGGCGCCGTCGCCCCGCGCGACCTCGCGCAGTTCCAGCGCGGCGACGCTGCGCAGCAGGTCGCTGAGCTTCTTGTGGCCGTACAGGCGCGGGTCGAAGTCCGGGCGCACCTTGGTCAGGTAGCTGCCGACCGCGCCGAGGTCGGCCCAGCCGTCGTCGTCGGCGGCGTCCTCGACGGCCTGGCGCAAAAGCGCCAGCGGCAATCCGGCGTCGCCCTTGGCGGGCGCCGGCGGTTTCCCGGCCGCGCCGCCGGCCTTCGCCACGGCGGCCTTGCCGGCCGCCTTGCGCGCCGGCGCCTGCTTCGCCGGTTCCGGCTCGGGCCGCAGCAGCTCGGTGTAGATGAACTTGTCGCAGGCGACCACGAACGGCTCGGGGGTCTTGCGCTCGCCGAAGCCGTAGACCAGCAGGCCCTCCTCGCGCAGGCGCTGCGCCAGGCGGGTGAAGTCGCTGTCGCTGGAGACCAGGCAGAAGCCGTCGAAGCGACCGGTGTACAGCAGGTCCATGGCGTCGATGATCAGCGCGCTGTCGGTGGCGTTCTTGCCGCGCGTGTAGGCGAACTGCTGCACCGGGCTCAGCGAGTGCTTGAGCAGGGACTGCTTCCAGGCGTTGTTGGCGCTGGTGGTCCAGTCGCCGTAGATGCGCCGCACGCTGGCGACGCCGAAGCGCGCGACCTCGGAGAGCAGGCCGTCGATCACCGCCGGCTGCGCGTTGTCGGCGTCGATCAGCACGGCCAGGCGCGGCTGCTCGTCCTCGGCGGCCGGCCGGGTGCGGCGGTTGTCGGCCATGTCGGGGGTTCCTGGTGGCCGGCCGATGCTAGCACCGGGTCGCCGGCCGGCCGCGCGCCAGGGCATGACCGGGAGAATCCGGGCTAGGCTTGCGCGATGACCGTCTCCCCGCCCCTGGCCATCGTCCACGACGACGGCGACCTGATCGCGGTCGACAAGCCGGCCGGCCTGGCCGTGCACCGCAGCCGCATGGTCGGCCGCGACGACGACTACCTGGTCGACCGCCTGCGCCGGCAGGTCGACGGTCCGCTGTTCCTGGCCAACCGCCTGGATCGCGCGACCAGCGGCCTGGTGCTGGTCGCGCGCAGCCGGCCGGTGGCGCGCGCCCTGGGCGAGGCGCTGATGGCGCGCGAGGTCGCCAAGACCTACCTGGCCGTGGTGCGCGGCTGGCCGGCGCCGGACGGCGAGATCGACTACCCGCTCACGGTCGGCGGCATGACCGGCGAGCGCAAGCCGGCGCTGACCCGCTGGCGCACCCTGGCCACCGTCGAGGTCCCGATCGCGCTGGGCCGCTACCCGCAGCAGCGCTACGCCCTGCTGGCACTGGCGCCGCTGACCGGCCGCTACCGGCAACTGCGCCGCCACCTGCACCATGTCCACCACCCGATCGTCGGCGACAGCACGCTCGGCCGTGGCGAGCACAACCGCCTGTTCCGCGAGCGTTTCGGCAGCCACCGCATGCTGCTGCACGCCTGGCGGCTGGCGCTGGCGCATCCCCTGACCGGCCAGCCGCTGCGCCTGCAGGCGCCGCTGGACGCCACCTGGCAGCGGGTGCTGGCGGCGCTGGGCTGGCCGCCCGAGGCGGACCTGCCGCCCTGGCCCGAGTCGTGTCCTGCGACCACCGACCGCTGAGCGCCGGCGCCGGCGGGCCAGGCGCCCGCCCCGCTACACTGCGCCGATGCTGGAGATCACGCCCTCCCTCGCGATTGCCGACGCCGAACTGGTCGAGCGCTTCGTGACCGCCTCCGGGCCCGGCGGCCAGAACGTCAACAAGGTCGCCAGCGCCGTCGAGCTGCGCTTCGACGTGCGCAACTCGCCGTCCCTGCCCGAGGACTTGCGCGAACGCCTGCTGGCGCGCCGCGACCGCCGGCTCACCGCCGACGGCGTGCTGGTCCTGCAGGCGCAGCGCTTCCGCGACCAGGGCCGCAACCGCGAGGACGCCCGCGCGCGCCTGGCCGACTTCATCCGCGCCGGCCTGCACGTGGCCAAGGCGCGCATCGCCACCCGGCCCTCGCGCGCCGCGCAGCGCCGCCGCGTCGACGCCAAGACCAGCCGCGGCGCGGTCAAGCGCAACCGCGGCCGGCCGCGCCTGGAGGACTGAGCCGCGCCATGCGCGCCATCGCCGAACCGCTGCCGCCGAACGCGCCGCGAATGCGCACCGGCGTGTCCCGGCACCTGGGCGCCGCCTGGCTGCGCGCCACCGGCTGGCGCCTGGTCGGGCGTTTTCCGGACGTGCCCAAGGCGGTGGTGATCGTCGCCCCGCACTCCAGCAACCTCGACGGCTTCCATGGCCTGGCGATGAAGCAGTACATCGGCCTGGACGTGCATTTCCTGGCCAAGCGGCAACTGTTCTGGTGGCCGCTGGGCGCGATGCTGCGCAGCTTCGGCGCCATCCCGATCGACCGCGGCGCCGCCGGCGACATGGTCCGCCAGGCGGTCGCGCAGTTCCGCACCCATGACCGCTTCTGGCTGGGCATCGCCCCGGAAGGCACCCGCAAGCCGGTGGCGCGCTGGAAGAACGGCTTCTGGCGCATCGCCCGCGCCGCCGACGTGCCGATCATCCCGGCCTGGTTCCACTACCCCGAGCGCACCATCGGCATCGGCCCGCCCCTGCACCCGGGCGCCGACATGGACGCCGACATCGCCACCCTGCGCGCCCTGTACCGCCCCTGGCGCGGCGCCGGCGGCAAGTCGGCGGTCTGAGCCCGCGCGCGGCTGGCGGGCCGCCGGTGCGCCGCGAGGTCCTGCGCCCTACAGCCGGAACCGCAGCCCCAGGTCGACGGTCTCCCAGTCGCGGTTGCCCAGCCCCTCGACCTGCAGCAGCACCGACAGCCGCGGCGAAAGCGCATAGCGCGCCTGCAGCGCGCCCCAGGTCCAGGAGCCGGGGGGTTCGCGGGCGACCAGGTTGGAGAAGGTGAAGCCGGGTGCCTGGTTGAGGTTGTTGGCGGTGGCGAAACGCGCGTACAGGTCGTTGCGGTAGATCCGATACCGGAACGACTGGTGGTTGATCCTGGCCGTCAGCGAGAACCGGCTGGCCGGCCACAGGTCGATGCCCAGGGCGGCCACCAGGCCGTCGGCGCGGGCATGGCGGTTGACTTCGACGCAATTCGACAAACGTCTGGGCGGGATCCCCACACTGAAAGCCAGGCACCCGGCTGTGGCGTTCGCCTCGATGTCCTCCCGGGAGCGCCATTGGGTCAGGCCATAGCCCAGCTCGCCATGGGCACCGAGCCAGCCGAGCAGGTTCCACCGGTAACCGACGGCCAGGTCGAGCTGGTGATGACGATCCTGGATCTGGCCGACGCGGGGATCTGTGATGGTCTGGCAGTTGCGAAACGGGGGCAGGAACTGATTGGCCGTGACGGGACATGCGGGATTCAACGGACTCTCGTAGCGGAGCACACTTCGCGTGTAATTGCCGCGCACATACCACGGCCCGCCACTTTGCCACTGCATGCCCAGCCCGAGGCGCCGGCCCTCCTCGATGCCGTCGACACGCCGCAAAAGATCGAGCTCCTTGTTGGTCATGCCCGGTCCCTCGATATGCCCGGCACGCACATCGACCGTCCAGCCGCGCTCGACGGCGACGGCGGGGGCGGCCAGGGCCAGGGTGCAGCCCAGGGCGATCGCGCGGGCGCGCTGTTGCATGGATCCACCTCCGGAATCGGGAAGCGCCTCGCTGGCAGTGTGGAGGTGTCGCATTGGCGCGTCCAGCGCCAGCGCCGGCACGGGCTGTACGCCGGGCCGCCGGCTTTCTACACTGCGCCGGTCCAGGGAGGACCGCACATGGAACGTGATCCACGGCTCGGCGAGCATCCGCTCGACGCGCGCCTGTCCGAGGCCGGCATGCTGGCCTGGTTCGGGCCCACCTTCGCCCTGCTGGCCGGCCACCTGGCGCGGCTGGCGCCGTTCGCGCTGGCCTTCGGCGCGTTCATCTGGCTGTTGCCGCACCTGACGCTGGCCGGGCCGTTCCAGTCCGGTGGCTGGCGCGGCTTCCTGGATGCCGTTCTGCAGACCGTGGTCAGCACCGCGATCATGGTGACCGGCTTCCGGACCCTGGCCGCGGCCGAGGGCGCGCCGCACGGCGTCGGGGCGGTGCGGCCGCTGGCGGAGGCCGCCGGCACGCTGGTCGGTCTGATGGTGTTCTGGGCGGTTGCAGGCTGGGTGATGGGAAAGCTGATCGGCTCGCTGTTCCAGACGCCCGCGGTGATGCGTCTGATGTTCGGCCTGTTCAACAGCCTGGGCCTGTGGGGCATCTACGCGGTGATCATCGCCCTTTCGCCCCTGGCGATCATGCTGGCCAGCGTCAGCGCGCTGACCTACGTTCGCGCGATCCGTGCGGAGGAGCCGTTCTCCGAGGTCCTGTCCGACAGTTTCGCGGCCGTGTTCGGCCAACCTGGGCGTTTCGTGCCGGCCAGTCTGGTGATCGCCACGGTCCTGGTACTGGCTGTGCACCTGGGCGGGCAGCGCCTGGGCCAGACGATCGTGCGCCTGTTCTTCGAGTTCGGCATGCTGATCTTCGCCGTGCTGGCAGCGGTGGCGACCCTTGTCGCGATTCCCTGGTGGTTCGTGCAGGAACGCGCGCTGCGCCCGCACCTGGGCGTCGAGGCCGAGCCCGATGCCGCGACGGTGCCGGCCGATGCCGCCAGCGCGGTCGCCGCCGCGGTCGCCGCGGCCGCGCCGGTCGACCAGGGCGCGCGCTTCGCGGCGCTGGCGGCGAGCGACGGCGCCGTGCCGGCGGCGCGCCGGCTGGTCGCCGAACTGCGCGGCCGGCGCCTGGACCGGGCCGGCTTCGAGGCCGGCCTGGCCGGCCTGCCGGATCCGGCCCCGCTCCTGCCCGAGCTGGCGGCGCTGGCGGTGGCCTGGGAGGAGGCCAGCCGGCCGGGCGAACTGGCCTGGCTGGTCGGCCTGGGCCTGACGCTGGACCGCGGCTTCCTGATGGACCGCCCCGACCAGGTGCTGGCGGTCGGCAAGCGCCTGGCCCAGCAGCAGCACGTGCAGCTGGCCGGGCGCCTGCTGCTGAACTTCCTCAATCGCCACCGCCAGCACCCGGACCATGCCGAGGTCGGCGTGCAGATGGCCCGCCTGATGGCCTTCGGCCGCGACGACAGCGCCGGCGCCCGGCGCCTGCTCGAGCAGCTCCGGGGCATGCACCCGGACAATCCGGCGATCGCCGCGCTGTTGCGGCAGTTGCCTTAGGGGGGTCAGAGTGCCTTTTCCCCGAAGAGGGCTCGGGCAAGGCGACCAGGGCACGGGGGAAAAGGCACTCTGACCCCCACCCCCGTTTACCCCGCGGCTAGGACCCGATGAGGTCCCACAGGTTGCCGTAGAGGTCGCGGAACACCGCGACCTGGCCCCAGGGCTGCCGCTCCGGCGGGCGCACGAATTCGACGCCGGCGGCCAGGTAGCGGCGGTGGTCGCGCTGGAAGTCGTCGGTGTGCAGGAACAGGAAGACGCGGCCACCGGTCTGGTCGCCGACCCGGGTCGACTGCAGCGGCCCCGAGGCGCGCGCCAGCAGCAGCCGGGCACCACCGCCCCCGGGCGGCGCCACCACCACCCAGCGCTTGCCCTGCTCGGGCACCGGGCGGTCCTCGATGGTCTCGAAGCCCAGCACGCCGCAGTACCAGGCCAGGGCCTCGTCGTAATCGCGCACCACCAGGGCGACCAGGGCCAGCGCCTGCCGGGGGCCGTCGGTGCCTGCGTCCTTCGGACGGTCGTGCATGGGCATTCTCCGCTGCGGGGACACGCTGCCCGGTCGGGGCGCCGGTAGCGGAGTATCGTCGACGCCTGGCCGCCCTGCTTGCCGACCGCGGCGGCGGCACCCACCATGGCGACCGTCAACGTTCGCCGCCGGAGGGGTGCGACCCGATGCCGATCCGACCCGAGGACCTCGCCACCGGCGGCGCGCTGCTGGGCGGCGTCGCCGCCTCGCTGCTGGCCCGCGCCCGCGGCGTCGACGCGCCGCGCCCCGGCGACCGCATCGGCCCGTTCCGGATCACCGGCGAACTGGGCCGTGGCGGCATGGCCATCGTCTTCCGCGGCGAGCGCGACGACGGCGAGTACCGCCAGGCGGTGGCGCTGAAATGGATCGCCAGCGGCCGCCAGGACGACGCCGCCCGCACCCTGTTCCGCCGCGAACGGCAGGCCCTGGCCGACCTCGGCCATCCGCACATCGCCCGCCTGCTGGATGGCGGCCACACCGACGACGGCCAGCCGTGGCTGGCGATGGAACTCATCGACGGGCGCCGCATCGACGACCACGCCCGCGTCCACTGTCTCGGCCTGCGCGACCGGCTGCTGCTGTTCCTGCAGGTGTGCGCGGCGGTCTCCTTCGCCCATGCGCACGGCGTCCTGCACCGCGACATCAAGCCCTCCAACGTGCTGGTCGACGGCCATGGCAACGCCAGGCTGCTCGATTTCGGCATCACCCACCTGGTCGACGGCGAGGACGACCTGGCCAGCGCCGCGCACACGCCGGGCCATGCCAGCCCCGAGCAGCTGCGCGGCGAGCGGCCGACGGTGGCGGCCGACATCTGGCAGCTCGGCCGCCTGCTGCAGCGCCTGCTCGCTCGCGACGCCGACGAGGCCGACGCGGTCACCCGCGCCGACCCGGGGGCGAGGCCCGCCGTCGCGGCGGAGTCCGTCGCCGGGCTGCCCGCCGACCTGCAGACCCTGGTCGCCTGCGCCACCGCCGAGCGGCCCGAACGGCGCTACGCGACCGTCGACGCGCTCGCCGCCGATGTCCGGGCGTTCCTCGACCAGCGCCCCCTCGCGGCGGTCGGGCACCGGCCCGGGTACCGGCTGCGCCGGTTCGTCCGCCGCAACCGCAGCGGCGTGCTGGTCGCCACCGGCGTGCTGGTGGTGCTGGCGCTGGCCGCGGCGACCTCGGCGCTGCGCATCCGCGACCAGCGCGACCTGGCGCAGGCGGCGGCGGTGCGCGCCGAACGCGAGGCGGCCACCGCGCAGGCGATCAACCAGTTCCTCAGCGAGGACCTGATCCGCGCCGCCGACCCCTACGGCGTCAACACCCAGGATGCGCCGATCGGCGAGCTGATCGAACTGGCGATCCCGCGCGTCGAGCCGCGTCTGGCCGGGCAACCGCTGATCGCCGCCGCGCTGTACGCCGTGCTGGGCGACACCCTGCTCAACCTGGGCCGCACCGACCCCGCCGCGCAGGCCCTGGACCTGGCCATCGCCCGCGCCCGTCCGCTGCTCGGCGACAACGATCCGACCGTGGTGGCGCACCGCCTGCGCCGCGCCGACGTCGAGGAGGTCGCCGGCCGCTACGACCGCCACCTGGCCTTGCTGCAGGCGCTCGCCGGCGACCTCGCAGGACTCGACGGGCGCGACCCGCGGCGGATCGAGGTCGATCGCCACCTGGCCTGGCACGCGTTCCTGGTCGGCGACTTCGAGGCCGCCGCCCGTGGTTTTGCGGAGGTCGGTGAACGCGCCCGGCCGCGCGCCGCGGACCTCGGGCATGTGCCGCCGCTGAGCCGGGCCTACATCGCGGCCGGCCTGAGCCTGGCCCTGGCCCGTCTGGGCCGGAACGAGGAGGCGCTGGTCGCCGCCGAGGAAACCCGGCAACTGCGCGCGCAGGCGCTGGGCGCCGACCATCCCGACGCGCTGGCCGCCGGCTTCCCGGTCGCCACCGCCCTGGTCGGCGTCGGCCGCATCGACGAGGCCGTGGCGCTGCTGGCCGACCTCGACGCGCGCTTCGTGGCGCGCTTCGGACCCGGCCATCCGCAGGCCGTGCTGGCGGCGCACGAACTGGGCGTGGCGCTGGCGCGCCAGCATCGCTACGCCGAGGCCATCGCCCCCCTGCAGCGCGCCGTCAGCGGCCGCCAGGCCCGCCACGGCATCGACCATGGCGGCACCATGAATTCGATGGCGGCCCTTGCGCTGGTGCAGGCGCGCAGCGGCGACCTCGCGGCGGCACGCAGCACGGTGGAGGCGATCTGGGCGGGGGGTTACCGTTCGCGCTCCGACCAGAACCACCTCGCCGAGGCCGCCCTGCGCCGGACCATGGGCGAGATCGCGCTGGCGGCCGACAGCGCCGAGCAGGCGCTGGCCGAGTGCGACCTGGCGGCGCAGCTGCAGGCCGGCCGGCTGCCCGAGGGCCATGGCGCCCTGCTCCAGGTCGAGGCCTGCCGGACCCTGGCGCGCTGGCAGCTGGCGCCGGGCGATGCCGCGGTCAGGCAGGCACTGGTCTCGCTGGCCGAGGCCCTGCCGGCGCACCCGGGCGGCGACTGGTGGCAGCGGCGGATCGCCGCCGCGCTCGGCGCAGGCGACTGAGCACGAGGCGGCGACCGCACCCGCCATCGGCGCCGGATCGCTCTGGCGGGGACCGGGTGATCCGCGCCGTCGGTGGCCGCCCTCTCCCCCGCCCCTCCCCCGCCAAGCGGGTGAACCGCCCCGGGAATCCCGGAGGCTTTTTTGTGTGAGTCACGCCGCTTGGGC
>ERZ761602.645-NODE-645-length-72541-cov-8.550341_pt1 | contig 72541 bp, 71 predicted proteins | sample MGYA00512165_ERZ761602 | MGnify/ENA primary metagenome ERZ761602 (study PRJEB28899, sample SAMN02445085) | bioreactor sludge metagenome | biome: EBPR sludge; isolation source: Thorneside wastewater treatment plant | place: Australia: Brisbane, Thorneside Wastewater...
GGACCCGTCGGCGAGAACCAGGAGGGCGGGGGTCTTCTGCGACAAGGACGGCTCCAAAACGGGGGGGAACGACGGGCGCAAAAAAACGGGAGGAGCTTTGCAAACGGCCGTGGGCTCATCCCGCTTTCGGTAACGGGAGAATCATACCAAATCCGGGCCGCCGCTTCAACGAACGGCCCCCCGCGGGCGATAATCGCCGGACGCCATGCAGACCCTCCACGCGCTCGCCGGCATCGCCTCGCTCGTCGCCCTCGCCTGGGTCCTGTCGGAGGACCGCCGTGCCGTCCGCTGGCGCGTGGTGGCCTCGGGCATCGCGCTCGCCGCCGTGCTCGCGGGCCTGCTCCTCGGGGTGCCGGCCCTGCGGGCCGCGGCCTTTTCCCTGAACGGCCTGCTCGAGGCCCTGGAGCGGGCCACGCAGGCGGGCACCACGTTCGTCTTCGGCTACCTCGCGGGCGGCAAGCCCCCGTACGCCGAGACCGATCCGTCGGCCTCCTTCGTCCTCGCCTTCCGGGCCCTGCCGCTGGTGCTCGTGGTGAGCGCGCTCTCGGCCCTGCTCTTCCACTGGCGCATCCTGCCGGTGGTGGTGAAGGCCTTCGCCCGGGTCCTGGAGCGCACGATGGGCCTGGGCGGGGCCGTGGGCGTCTCCTCGGCGGCCAACGTCTTCGTGGGCATGGTGGAAGCCCCGCTGGTGGTGAAGCCCTACCTCGCGCGGCTCACGCGCTCCGAGCTCTTCATGGTGATGACCTGCGGCATGGCCACCGTGGCGGGCACGGTGATGGCCCTGTACGCCGCCATCATCGGCCCGCAGGTGCCCGACGCCCTCGGGCACATCCTGGTGGCCTCGCTGGTGGCGACGCCCGCGGGCCTCGCGGTGGCCGCGCTGATGGTGCCCGGCCCCCTCACCCAGGAAACGGCGGTGGACATTCCCCGGGAGGACGCGAGCGCGATGGATGCGGTGACGCGCGGCACGGCCGAAGGCGCGGCGCTGCTGGTGCAGATCGTCGCGATGCTCGTCGTGCTGGTGGCGCTGGTGCACCTGGCGAACGCGGGCCTGTCACTGTTGCCGGCGGTGGGCGGCGAGCCGGTGTCGCTCCAGCGGATGTTCGGCTGGCTCTTCGCGCCCCTCGCCTGGGCGAGCGGCCTGCCCTGGGACGAGGCGCGGGCCGGCGGGGCGCTCCTGGGCACCAAGACCATTCTCAACGAGTTCATCGCGTACCTCGATCTCGCGAAGCTGCCGCCGGAGGCGATGTCGCCCCGCTCGCGGCTGCTGATGACCTACGCGCTGTGCGGCTTCGCCAACTTCGGAAGCCTGGGCATCCTCATCGGCGGGATGGGGGCGATGGTGCCGGAGCGGCGGGCGGAGATCGTCGGGCTCGGGATGAAATCCATCGTGGCCGGGACGCTGGCGACGTGCCTTACGGCGGCAATTGTCGGGTTCTTCGTTTGATTGGGGGTGGGGAGTGATGCGGGCGCGAATCTCGGGAACGCCGATGAACGCCGATGCCACGCCGATGAACGCCGATGATTCAAGAAGTTCGTTTCAACGGGAGTCGGTCTCGCCCTGACCGCCTGAAAGCGTTGCCGAGGAAGGTTCGCGAACTTCCGGTCGCGGTCAGCTCGCGTGGCCCGATCCACCACCCGGCGTGCCGATTTCTCGCATCACCTAAAAATATCGGCGTTCATCGGCGTGGCATCGGCGTTCATCGGCGTTCCAAAGCCTTTCGCCCCCGTCAGCCGCGCAGCCCCAGCACATCATCCATGTCGTAGAGCCCCGGCGCCTTCCCCGAGAGCCACTTGGCCGCCCGCACCGCACCCTGCGCGTAGGTGGCCCGCGACTGGGAGCGGTGGGTGATCTCGATGCGCTCGCCGGTGCCGGCGAAGTAGACCGTGTGGTCCCCGATCACGTCCCCGCCCCGAGCGACGGAAAAGCCGATGCTGCCCCCCGCCCGCTCTCCGGTGACGCCGTGGCGGGCGTAGACCCCGTCCTTCGCGAGGCTCGCCCCGCGCGCGGCGGCGGCCACCTCGCCCAGCTTGAGGGCCGTGCCCGAGGGCGCGTCCACCTTGAGCTTGTGGTGCATCTCGAAGACCTCGACGTCGTAGTCGGGCCCGAGCGCGCGGGACGCGAGGTCCACGAGCTTGAGCGCGACGTTCACGCCGATGGAGAAGTTGGGGGCGAGCACGACGGGCACCTTCGCGGCGCCGGCGCGGATCGCCTCGAGCTGGGCCGCCTCGAAGCCGGTCGTGCCGATCACGAGCGCCTTGCCCGCGGCCACGCAGGCTTCGAGATGGGCCAGCGTCCCGGCCGGCCGCGTGAAATCGATGAGCACGTCGCTCGCGGCGAGGGCGGAGGCGACATCCGTGCCGATGGCGACGCCCTTCGCACCCGCGCATAGCTCCCCGGCATCGCGGCCGGCGAAGGCCGATCCCGGCTGATCCAGCGCGCAAGCCAGGCGCACGCCCGCGGTGGCCGTCGCGGCCTCCAGCAGCGCGCGGCCCATGCGCCCGCCGGCGCCGGCCACGGCGAGGCGCACCGCGCTCATTTGGCCGCGGCGCCGGGACGCGCGGCCGAGGGCGTGGGTCCGCCTTCGATGCGCGTGACCTTGTCGTCCTTGAAATGGACGGAGAAGCGGTTCTCTTCGGCGACCGAGCCGCGTTTCTCCAGCCGGAAGACGTAATCCCAGCGATCGGCGTGGAACGGATCGGTGAGCAGCGGCGTGCCGACGGCCGAGCGGACCTCGGCGCGGGTCATGCCGGGCTTCAATTTCGCGAAGGACTCGGGGGCGACGGCGTTGCCCTGCTGGATGTCGATGCGGTGCACGAACGGCCCGCAGCCGGCGAGGGCGAGGGCGAGCGCGAGGACGGGCGAGGCGGGAATTCGCATGGTGGGCGGTCGCTGGAAAAGGTCTTTCGGCAGGCTGCGCATTATAAGCCCGCGGGACCTTGCCCGGACCGGGGCCGGCCCGCCGGGAATCGCGGTAACATGGCCGCACGCTTTCCCACGCGACGACCCCATGACCGACCCCCAGGAACTGCGAAGCACCGGCCTCAAGGTCACCGCCCCGCGCCTGCGCGTGCTCGAGCTCTTCCAGAAGAGCCCGGAGCGCCACATGACCGCCGAGGACGTCTACCGCAAGCTCCTCGACGAGCACGCCGACATCGGCCTCGCGACGGTCTATCGCGTCCTCACGCAGTTCGAGCAGGCGGGCCTGCTGGTGCGCCACCACTTCGAGGGCGGCAAGGCCGTCTACGAGCTGAACGAGGGCCAGCACCACGACCACCTCGTGTGCCTGCAGTGCGGGCGCGTCGAGGAGTTCTACGACACCGAGATCGAGAAGCGCCAGGCCCGCATCGCGCGGGACCGCGGCTTCGCGATCCACGACCACTCGCTCTACCTCTACGCCGACTGCCTCAAGGCCGATTGCCCCAACCGGCCCAAGGGCGGATGAAGCCGAGCCTCGCGCCGGGCCTTTCCGGCACCTTCCGCTACACGGTGCCGCCGGAGCGCACCGTGCCCCACGCGTACCCCGACGCGCCGGATTTCCAGTTGATGCCCGCCGTGTTCGCCACGGGCTATTTCGTGGCGCTGTGCGAATGGGCCGCCATCGAGCTGGTGAAGCCCCACCTCGACTGGCCCGCGGAACAGTCGCTCGGCACGCGCATCGATCTGACCCACCTCGCCGCGACGCCGCCGGGCCTCACCGTGAGCGTCACGGTGCGCCTCACGGCGGTCGAGGGCCGCAAGCTCGCCTTCGCCGTGAGCGCCCATGACGGCATCGACCTCATCGGCGAGGGCACCCACGAACGCCACGTCATCGACGCCGCGCGCTTCGACGCGAAGCTCTCGGCGAAGGTGCAGAAAGCGAGACACGCCGCATGATCTCCCGACTGGCCGCCCTCCTCGTCGCCTGCCTCGCCCTCGCCGGCTTCGCGCCCGACGCCCCGGCCCGCGAATCGCCCGGGGGCGCGCGCACCGTGGAGGCCGCGGAGCTGCCCCGCGAGGCCCGCGACACGCTCGCCCTGATCAAGAAGGGCGGCCCCTTCCCCTACGCCAAGGACGGCACCGTCTTCGGCAACCGCGAGGGCCGCCTGCCGCCGCGCAAGCGCGGCACCTACCGCGAGTACACCGTGCGCACGCCCGGCGAGCGCACGCGGGGCGCCCGGCGCATCGTGGCCGGCCCGCCCGGGGAATACTGGTACACCGACGACCACTACGCCAGCTTCCGGCGCATCCGAGAATGACGGGGACCTGCCATGCCCGCTGACGCCCTCGCCACCCTGCTCGCCTCCGGCCAGGGCGGCATCTTTTTCCTTCCCGCCCACGCGCAGCCCAAGACCGTCCAGGCGGCCGCGAAGCGCGCGAAGTTCGCGTACTTCCACGTCGAGGGCAAGCACATCGGCCGCAAGGAGCAGCTGCTCAACCACGTGGCAACGGCCCTGCACTTCCCGGACTACTTTGGGGGCAACTGGGACGCGCTCGAGGAATGCCTGCTCGACATGGAATGGGTGGACGCCCCCGGCTACCTGATCTACTACGACCACATCGACCTGCTGCTCGGCGAGCACCCGGACCAGTTCGAGACCTTCGTGGAGATCTGCCGCGACGCCGTCGCGTCCTGGAAGGACGACGGCACGCCGATGGTGGTGCTGCTCTCGGGGGCGAAGGCGCCCAAGGGCGTGCGCAAGCTCGGCGAGAAGGCTCCGGCCGGCGCGGACGACGACGAGGACGGGGACTGATCCCCTAGGGGCAGCGCACCGCGAGGGGCGAGTCGATCGCGATCGCCTCGAGCCCTACCCGGGCCCGCCACGCCATCACCTCGACGCCCGCCGCGATCGCCTCGCGAAGCAGTCGCCCGTAGGCCGGGTCGATCGCATCGGCGGGCCGCACCTCGTCCACGTCGCCGCGCTGCACGCAGAAGACCAGCACCGACCGCGCGCCCTGCGCCTTCAGGCGGATGAATTCCCGCAGGTGCTTGGCCCCGCGCTCGCTCACGGCGTCCGGAAAGAGCGCGACGTGTCCTTCGACCGCCGCGGTCACGTTCTTCACTTCCACGTAGCAGGGCGGCCGCCCGGGCGATTCGAGCAGCAGGTCCACGCGGCTCCTTTCCTCGCCGTAGGCCACCTCGCCGCGGATCGACGCGTAGCCCGCGAGCGGAGCGATCACGCCGGTCTCGACGGCCTCGCGCACGAGGCGGTTGGGCAGGCCCGTGTTGATGCCCACCAGCGTGCCGGCCGACTCCACGATCTCCCAGGTGTGGCGGTACTTGCGGGTGGGCGAATCGCTCGTCGAGAGCCACACGCGGCTGCCGGGATCGCGGCAGCCGAGCATGGAACCCGTGTTGGGGCACGCGGCCGTCACGACGCCGCCCCCCGCCAGCTCCACGTCGGCGAGGAAGCGCTGGTAGCGCTTGACGAGGCGGCCTTCGACGAGGGGCGCGGGAAACCTCATTCGCTCGACGCGATGAGCGCCGCGTTGCCGCCGGCCGCCGCCGTGTTCACCGTGAAGGTCCGCTCGCACGCGAAGCGAAGCAGGTAGTGGGGCCCGCCCGCCTTGGGGCCGGTGCCCGACAGGCCCTCGCCGCCGAAGGGCTGCACGCCCACCGTCGCGCCGATCATGTTGCGGTTCACGTACACGTTGCCGGCCTTCGCGAGCCGCCTCACCGTCTCGATGGTCTCGTCGATGCGGCTGTGCACGCCCAGCGTGAGGCCGTAGCCCTTCGCGTTCACGGCCTCCACCATCGCCGGCAGCTCGCCCGCCTCGAAGGTGACCACGTGCAGGATCGGCCCGAAGACCTCGCGCTCGATCGCGGCAAGGCCCTTCACGCGATAGGCGCGCGGCGCGAAGTAGTGGCCGGCGAGGCCCGCGGGCATCGGGGCGCGGCACACGAGGTCCGCCTCCCGGTCCATTCGCGCGGCGTGGGCCTCGAGGGCGGAATGGGCCTCGGCGTCGATGACCGGGCCGATGTCGGTGTCGAGGCGCGAGGGATCCCCGAGCCGCAGCTCGGCGACCACGCCCGAGAGGATGCCGAGCACCTTGTCGGCGATGTCGCGCTGCAGGCACAGCAGGCGCAGCGCCGAGCAGCGCTGGCCCGCGCTGTTGAAGGCCGAGGCCACGACGTCCGCGACCACCTGCTCCGGCAGCGCGCTCGAATCGACGAACATCGCGTTGAGCCCGCCCGTCTCGGCGATGAACGGGATGATCGGGCCATCGCGCGCGGCGAGGGTCCGGTTGATGGCGCGGGCGGTGTCCGTGCCGCCGGTGAAGGCGACGCCGGCCACGCGCGGATCGGCGACGAGGCGCGCGCCCACCGTCTCGCCCCGGCCCGGCAGCAGCGCAAGCGCATCGGCCGGGATGCCCGCGGCGTGCAGCAGCCGCACCGTCTCGCGCGCGATGGCGGGGGCCTGCTCGGCGGGCTTCGCGAGCACCGCGTTGCCGGCCGCGAACGCGGCCACCGCCTGCCCCGCGAAGATCGCGAGGGGGAAATTCCACGGGCCCACGCACGCGAAGGGTCCGCGCCCCGCGAGGCGCAGGTCGTTCGATTCGCCCGTCGGCCCCGTGAGCACGTCGGGCGAGACGAATTGCCGGCGCACGAGCAGCGCGTAGTAGCGGCAGAAATCCGCGGCCTCGCGCACTTCGCCCAGCGCGTCGGGCAGCGTCTTGCCGGCTTCCCGCGCGAGCAGCGCGAGGAGCCTCGGGCCGTCCGCCTCGATGAGATCGGCGGCGCGTTCCAGGATCGCGGCCCGCGCCTCGGGCGGGGGAATCGCGGCCTTCGCGGCGAGCGCGAGCGCTTCCTCGATCGTCGCCTCGTCCGCCTCGAACGCCCGGCCGATCGCCACGCCGCGGGCCGGATCGCGGATCTCGCTCGCGAGGCCGTCCCGTTCGCGGCCGCCCACGACGGGACGCGCTTCCCAGTCCGTCTTCGCGAGGGGCTCTCGCATCGCCGCGAGCACGGGCCCGGAGGCGCGCACGTCCGCGAGGGCGAAGCCGCGGGAATTGCGCCGGTCGCCGTAGAGATCCGCCGGCAGCGGCAGCTTCGGATTGGACTTGGGCTCGTTCGCCGCCACGATCGCCACGGGGTCGGCCGCGAGGGCTTCCGGCGGCACGCTGTCGTCGGCGATGCGGTTCACGAACGAGGTGTTGGAGCCGTTCTCCAGCAGGCGGCGAACCAGGTACGGCAGCAGGTCCTCGTGGCTGCCCACCGGGGCGTACACGCGGCAGGGAAAGCCCCGGCGCGCCGTGACTTCGGCGTAGAGTGCCTCGCCCATGCCGTGCAGGCGCTGGAACTCGAAGGCCATGCCCTGCCCGCGCTCGAGGATCGAGGCGACCGTGTGGGCGTTGTGCGTGGCGAACTGGCCGTAGAAGCACTCGGGCGCGTCGAGCAGCCGCGCCGCGCAGGCGAGATACGACACGTCCGTGTTGGCCTTGCGCGTGAAGACGGGATAGCCGTCGTGGCCGCCGGCCTGGGCGCGCTTGACTTCCGCGTCCCAGTAGGCGCCCTTCACCAGCCGCACCATCAGGCGCCGCCCCTGGGAGCGCGCGAGGGCCGCGAGCCAGTCCATCTCGGAAAGGGCCCGCTTCTGGTAGGTCTGCACCGCGAGGCCGAAGCCTTCCCAGCCGGCGAGCGACGGCGAGCAGAAGACGCGCTCGAGCACGTCGAGCAGCAGCTCGAGCCGGTCGGCCTCCTCGGAATCGAGCGTGAGGCCGATGCCCGCGCGCATCGCCTGCTCGGCGAGGGACAGCACGCGCGGCACCAATTCGGCGAGGACGCGCTCGCGCTGGCCGTGTTCCAGCCGCGGGTGCAGCGCCGAGAGCTTGACGGAGATGCCGGGCCGCGCGAAGACGGGGCCATCGCCCGCGGGGCCGGCGTCGGCGGCGATCGAATCGATCGCGCGGCGATAGGCGGCGAGGTAGCGGTCGGCGTCCGCCTGCGTGAAGGCCGATTCGCCGAGCATGTCGAAGGAATGGCGCACGCCGGATCCGGCGGTGCGCGCGCGGGCCACGGCCTCGTCGATGGTGCGGCCCATCACGAACTGCTCGGCCATGAGCTTCATGCCCTGGCGCAGCGCGAGGCGCACGACCGGCTCGCCGGTGCGGGCGGCCACGCGCCCGAACCAGTCGCCCCAGTCCCCGGCGCCCGCGGGCGCGAGATCCACGAGGCGGCCCGTGAGCATCATTCCCCAGGTGCCCGCGTTCACGAGCAGCGACTTGCCGCGTCCGAGGTGGCTTTCCCAAGCGCCCTTGGCGAACTTGTCGCGGATCAGCGCGTCGGCGGTGGTGCCGTCGGGAATGCGAAGCAGCGCCTCCGCCACGCACATGAGGAGCACGCCCTCCTGGCTGGAGAGGTCGTATTCCTGCAGGAACGACTGGATGCCGCCGGCGGCCTTCTGGCCTTCGCGCACGCGCCTCACCAGGTCGGTGGCGAGGGCCTCGATGCGGGCGGCGGCTTCGGGGGCGGGGCGGGCGAGGGGAAGCAGCCGCGCGAGCGCGGCGGCCTCGTCCTCGAGATAGCGCGAGCGGATCGCCTCGCGCAGGAGGTCGAGCGTGGGTTGCATGGGCCCTCCGGGGCGGTCGTTCCTCGTGGGAAGGCCGCCATTCTACCGGCGGCCCCTCCGGGCCCGCGACCGGCGCTACAGGTGCTTCTGCAGGAACTCCAGGATGGCGTTCCAGGTGTCGACGCGATTCTCGAGCCGGCCGAATCCGTGGCCTTCCTTGTCCTTGACGACGAACGCCTTGGGCGCGTTGCCGGCCGCCTCGAGGTTGCTCGCCATCTCCTCGATCTGGGCGATGGGCACGCGGATGTCGTCCCGGCCGGCATAGAGGAAGACGGGGCGCTTGATGCGGGAGGCCAGGTGGACGGGCGAGATCTCCCGCACGAGGGGCGAGGAAAGGTCCTCGATGCCGAGGACGGATTTCCAGTAGTTCACGCCCGCCTCGTTGCCCGCGGTATCGCCCGACGTGGTGGTGAGCTGGTACTTGAGATCCGTGACGGCGAGGCCCGACACGGCGCATTTCCACATCCCGTTGTCTCGGGCGAGGAGCTGGAGCGCCGCATAGCCGCCGTAGCTCGCGCCCGATGCGCACACGCGCGCCGGATCCACGAAGCCCTGGGCGATGCCCCACTTGAGCGCGTCCTCGTGGTCGTCGACCATCTGCCGGCCGTAGGTGCCGAAGCCGCCGTAGTAGATCCTGCCGCCCAGGCCCGGGGTGATGCGGAAGTTCGGCACGATGACGGCATAGCCCCTCGAGGCGAAGAGCTGGGCCTCGCTGTAGCCGAAGCCGTTGCCGAAGGTGTCGGCGCGCGCGAAGGGCCCGCCGTGGATGTGGACGACGGTCGGCAGCTTCGTGCCCGGCTTCCAGTCCTTCGGCAGGAAGTAGTAGCCGGGGATCTCGAGGCCGTCGCGCGTGTTGAACAGGAACGGTCGCTGCTCGACGAGCTTTCCGTCGAGCCAGGGGCGCGCGGCACCGATCTCCTGGATCGTCTTCTTCTCGTCGTCGAAGAGGTACCAGCGGGCGGGGTGCTGGTCGGAATACGACGTGACAAGCCAGCGCTTGCCGTCCGGCGTGCGGGAAAAGCGGTTGATGCGGCCGGGCATGAAGGCGTCGAGGGAGGCCTGGAGGGCCCGGCGCTTGTCGTCGAGCCAGACGACCTCCGGCTTGGCCGCCTCCACGGTATACCCGAGGATCCGGTCGGTTTCGGGGTCCGTGACGACGCCGGGCACCGGTTCGCCCTGCGCGTTCGCGCCCATGTCGAAGCGGGGGTGCTGCGCGATCAGCTCGCCGAGCTTCTTCTGCTCCGGATCGAAGCGGAAGATCGCCATGGTGTCGCGTCCGGCGTTGGTGGCGACCTTCAGGGTCTTCTGGTCCGACTCGAATCCGAGCGGGACGAAGGCGGGCCCCTTGTTCGCCTCGAAGCGGGCGATCTCGACCCAAGGCGAGTCGGCGTCCTTGCGGTACCAGACCACTTGCGTGAGCTTGTCCTTCACGCCCGCCGTGAGGACGCGAGGCACGAGGTTCTTGTCGAGGATCCAGGAACGCGCGAGTTCGGACGGGCGGCCGCTCGTCATGAGCGTGGCGCGGCCCGTGACGACGTTGAGGCGGTACAGGTCCGTCGAATCGACGCTCGACATGTTGCCCGAGGCGATGATCTCTTCCTCGCTGCCCGGAATCCCACGGAAGTACCCGTATCGGCGGTAGACGAAGCGGCCTTCGCTGAGGACCTCCCGGACGGTGCCCGAGATCCGCCGCCGGTCCTTGCCGTCGCGGCTCACCATGTAGAGGCCGCCGCCGTCGCCCTGGCCCGCGCCCGTGGGCGTGTTGGCCTGTCCCAGCGAGTACACGAGCCGGCTGCTGCCCACCCACCGGACGTTGACCACGTCGTAGTCCTCCAGTCCCGTCAGCGCGACGGCCCCGGTGCCTTCGAGCGGGATCACCACCAGGTTCATGCGGCCGCGCATCGGCGCGGTGGCGGCCATGTACTTGCCGTCGCGGGAGATCGTGATGTTGGAAAGCGAGGGGGACTTCCAGATGTCCTCGACCGTGAGCGGGCCGGCCGGGGCGGCGGCGGGCGCCTGGGCGAGGGCAGGTGCCGCCGCGGTCGCGACGAGCGCGGCGGCGAGGAAGAGGCGGTGGCTGAAGCGCGCGAACATGGAGGGCGTCCCGGGCGATCGATGAAGCCCGGAAGTGTGACGGCGGGCGCGCCAAAACTCAACGGGACGCGGCGCGTCCCGGGATGCCGGCCGCCTAGGAAGCGGAACCCGCCCCTTCGTCCTGCGCGGCCATCTGCCTGCGCACGTCTTCCATGTCGAGCTCCTTCGCCTTCGCGATGACCTGCTCCAGCGCGCCCTGGGGCAGCGCCCCGGGGTTGGAAAAGACGATGACCTGCTCCTTGAACACCATCAGCGTGGGAATCGAGCGGATCTGGAAGTGCTGGGCGATGCCCTGCTCCTCGTCGGTGTTCACCTTCGCGAACACGATGTCGGGATTGGCCTCGGCCACCTTCTCGAAGACGGGCGCGAAGCCGCGGCACGGGCCGCACCAGGGCGCCCAGTAATCGACGATCACCAGCGGGTTGCCGGTGACGACCTGCTCGAAGTTGTCCTGCGTGAGTTCGACGACGGCCATCGGTTTCTCCAAAGGGGGGCGCGGGCGGATCCCGCGCCCGGTCATTCGAGCAGCGAGCGCAGCATCCAAGCGGTCTTCTCGTGGACCTGCATGCGCTGGGTGAGCAGGTCCGCGCTCGGCTCGTCGTTCGCCTTGTCCACCAGCGGGAAGACGGAGCGCGCGGTGCGCACGACCGCCTCCTGCCCTTCGACGAGCAGGCGGATCATGTCGCGCGCCTCGGGCACGCCGTCGGTCTCGGGAATCGACGAGAGCTTCGCGTAGGCCTTGTAGGTGCCCGGGGCCGGAAAGCCCAGCGCGCGGATGCGCTCGGCGATCAGGTCCACGGCGAGGGCGAGCTCGTTGTACTGCGCCTCGAACATGAGGTGCAGCGTCTGGAACATCGGGCCCTTCACGTTCCAGTGGAAGTTGTGGGTCTTGAGGTAGAGCGTGTAGGTGTCGGCGAGCAGGCGCGACAGGCCCTCGGCGATCTTCGCGCGGTCCTTCTCGGCGATGCCGATGTCGATGCCCTTGGCGGCGGATGACTTCTTGGCCACGGCGTTCTCCTTGCGAGTGAATGAGTCCATTGTCCCCCGCCCGTCGAGCGGGGGGCCAATGGAATTTTCCTATCCGGGCGATTGCGGCGCCCTATGCTGCATCAAGCCGCGGCCGGATAGTCGCTGTAGCCCTTCTCGCCCGGCGTGTAGAGGGTGCCCGGGTCGAAGGCCGCGAGGGCCTTGCCCTTCGCGAGGCGGGCCGGCAGGTCCGGGTTGCCGATGAAGGGGCGGCCGAAGGCCACGAGATCCCCCTTGCCCGCGGCCAGGTCCGCCTCGGCCCGCGCGCCGTCGTAGCCGCCGGACAGGATGTAGGCGCCGCGGAAGGCCTTGCGCATCGCGGCCGTGAGGGCTTCGCCCGGCGCGGGCGCGCCCTGGGCGCTGTGGTCCACCACGTGCAGGTACACGAGGCCGAGCTCGCCCAGCTCGCGGGCGAGTCGCGCGTAGAGCGCGTCCGTTTCCGGGTCCGAGGCGAGGCCGTTGAACACGCCGTGGGGCGAGACGCGGATGCCCGTGCGCCCGGCGCCGATGGCGGTGGCCACGGCCTTCGAGACCTCGAGCGCGAAGCGGATGCGATTCTCGACGGAACCGCCCCAGCGGTCCGTTCGGCGGTTGGTGGCCGTGTTGAGGAACTGGTCGATGAGATAACCGTTCGCCGCATGGACCTCGACGCCGTCGAAGCCCGCGGCGATCGCGCGCTTCGCCGCGGCGGCGTATTCGCCGATGGCCTTCGCGATGTCCGCTTCCGTCATCTCGGCGGGCACCGGGTGGTCCTGCATGCCGCCCGCGTCGGTCCACATCTGGCCCGGCGCGGCGATGGCCGACGGGGCGATCACGCGGGCGCCCTCCGGCAGGTTGGCGGCGTGGCCGATGCGGCCCGTGTGCATGAGCTGCACGAAGATGCGGCCGCCCTTCGCGTGGACGGCGTCGGTGACGGCCTTCCAGCCGGCCTGCTGCGCGTCGCTGAAGATGCCGGGGATGCGCGCGTAGCCCAGCCCGTCGGGCGAAGGCGAGGTGCCCTCCGTCACGATGAGACCGGCGCCCGCGCGATCGCCGTAGTACGTCGCCATGATCGCGCCGGGCACGTTGCCGGCCGCGCGGCTGCGGGTCATCGGCGCCATGACGATGCGGTTGGCGAGGGCGATGTCGCCCAGGCGGGTGGGGGAATGGAGCAGGCCGGTCATCGGTGATTCCTCTCTTTCGTTTTTCGGATGGAAGCGGGGTTGCGGTGAGATGGGGGCGGAAGGGCGGCGTCCAAGTGGCCCTTCGGTCCCGGGTATCGGCGTGTCAGTCGAGGCGGCCCATGCGGCCGGTGCGATAGGCCACTTCCGCCGCGCGCACCTGGTCGAGGCTGTTCATCACGAAGGGCCCGTGGAAGACGAGGGGACCTTCAGCCGCCTCGCCGCCCAGCAACATGAACTCGGCGGGCCCGTCGCCTTCGTGGGAGATCGCGAGATCGCCGCCCATGCCGAAGACGGCGAGGTCGCCGGTACGGACCGCCTGGCCTTCGGCGCCGACGCGGGCCGTGCCGCCGATCACGTAGGCGCCCGCCTCGAAGCACGGCGCGACCGAAAGGCGCACGGCGGCGCCGGGCTCCAACGCGAGGTGGGCGAGGAAAAGGGGCATCAGCGGCTCCGCGGGGCCGCGGACGCCGGACACCTCGCCGGCGACGACGCGAAGCACCGCGCCGGGCAGGCGGGTTTCGGCGATGGCCGAGGCTTCGATGCGCCGGTACGCGGGAGGCATCAATTTCATCGCGCGGGGCAGCGAGGTCCAGAGCTGGATGCCGTGGACCGTCGCCTCGCCGCCGTTCTCGCCCAAGGGGCGTTCGGCGTGGATCACGCCCCGGCCCGCGGTCATCCACTGGGCACCGCCCGCCTCGACGATGCCGCGGTGGCCGGCGGAATCCCGGTGCTCGTTGCGACCGCCCAGCAGGTACGTGACGGTCTCGATGCCCGCGTGGGGATGGGGACCGACGCCGTCCTCGCCGTCCCGGACAGTGGCGGGGCCGAAATGGTCGAGGAAGACCCAGGGGCCGACGGAGCGCTGGCCGGCCGTGGGCAGGGCGCGCCGCACCGGCAGAGCGCCGGCGGAAGCGGGTTGGGCGGCGATCACGCGCTCGACGGAACGGGTGGGGGTTACACCCGGCCGCGCTTCCGGAGAATCTTGAACCATGATGTTGCCGGCTTTTTGGAGCATTTGGATTCCTTTCGGCGCCAGTTCAAGGTAGATCGAAAACCAGGACTTCCGCCGATCGCCCGTCCGAAAGGCTTACCGAGGTTTCGCCTTCCAGCTTCAGGGCGTCGCCCGGACCCAGGCGCTCGCCGTTGGCGACGACCTCGCCGCGGGCTACGTGCACGTACGCCTTGCGCCCCGGGGCGATCGCCAGCTGCCCCGTTTCGGCTCCGTCGAAGCGCCCGGCATGCAGGCGGGCATCCTGGTGGATGGACACGGAACCGCCCTCGCCCGCCGGCGAGGCGACCCGCGCGAGGCGCCCCCGGAGGGCGGCCGGATCCAGCGTGCTTTCCTCGTAACCCGGCGCGATCCCGCGGACCGACGGCTCGATCCAGATCTGCAGGAAGTGGACGGGTTCGCTTTTCGACGCGTTGAACTCGCTGTGCCGCACCCCGGTCCCGGCGCTCATGCGCTGGACCTGGCCCGGGCGGATGACGGACCCGTTGCCCATGCTGTCGCGGTGCTCGAGGGCGCCCTCCAGCACGTAGCTCACGATCTCCATGTCCCGGTGGCCGTGGGTGCCGAAGCCCATGCCGGGCTGGACGCGGTCCTCGTTGATGACCCGCAACGCCCCGAAGCCCATGTGGGCCGGGTCGTAGTAGTCGGCGAAGGAAAAGGAATGGAAGGAGTCCAGCCAGCCGTGGTTGGCATGGCCCCGGTCGGTGGCGCGGCGGATCGTCTTCAATTTGGCTCCTTTCGCATCAATCCCGTGAACGATGAAGTGCATGATGTGGTTGAGATTTATCGAATGAAAGCGAATAATTTCGGCAGATTCGTTCTGATTTTTTGAACTTGAAGATTTCCCTCGACACCCTCGAAGTCCTGGACGCCATCGACCGGCGGGGCTCCTTCGCGGCCGCCGCCCAGGAATTGCACCGGGTACCGTCAGCAATCACTTACTCCATCCAGCAGGCGGAGGAAGCCTTGGACGTGCTGCTGTTCGACCGGCGAGGTCATCGGGCCAAGCTCACGGAGGCCGGACGGGAATTGCTGGACGAGGGGAGAGAGCTCCTGCGGGTGGCGGCGGACCTGGAGTGCCGGGTTCGACAGGTGGCCAAGGGGTGGGAGGCCGAGCTGCGCCTCGCGGTGGACGCGATCATCGGCGAGGACAAGCTGATGGGCCTGCTCGCGGAGTTCTACGGCACCGAGCCCGGCACCCGCGTGAAGATCCTGCAGGAGGTGCTCGGCGGCACGTGGGATGCGCTCGCCTCCGGCCGGGCGGACCTCGCGATCGGCGCGTCGGGGGATGCGCCCGCGGGTGCGGCCTACACCGCCATCCCGCTCGGCCGCGTGGAAATGCGCCTGGTCGCCGCGCCCTTCCACCCCCTCGCGCGGGAAACGGGCCCGGTGACCGAATCCATGCGCCTCAAGCACCGGGCCGTGGCGATCGCGGACAGCTCGCGCCTGCTGCCGCCCCGCACGGTGGGGCTGCTTTCCGGGCAGGACACGCTCACGGTCGCCACGATGGAAGCGAAGGTCGCCGCCCACGTGGCCGGGCTCGGCGTGGGATTCCTTCCGCGGTGGATCGCGGAGCGGGAAGCCTATGCGGGACGGCTCGTGATCCTCGAGGCGGAGGCCACGAGGCCGCCGGCCGAGATCGTCGTGGGCTGGCGGCCGGCGGCGGCGGGCAAGGCGGCGAAGTGGTTCGCGCGGCGATTCGAGGATCCGCTGGTGGCGGCCTCGCTGCTGTCATGACGGCAATGGAGGACTCATGACGGCAGGACACGACTCGTGACGCCGGGCCGAAATCGATGAGCGCGAAGTATGTCGGGCGCTTCGCGCCCTCTCCGACCGGCCCGCTTCACTTCGGGTCCCTCGCGGCCGCCGTGGCCGGCTGGCTCGATGCGCGGGCCGCAGGCGGGCAGTGGCACCTTCGGATCGAGGACGTGGACACGCCCCGCACGGTGCCGGGTGCGGAGGACGCGATCCTTCGCGCGCTCGATGCGTTGGGGCTTCACTGGGACGGACCCGTCGTGCGCCAGTCGGAGCGGACGGCGCGCTACGAGGAGGCGCTGGGGACGCTGCGGAATGCGGGTCTCGCGTATCGCTGCCGGTGCACGCGCAAGGAAATCGCGGATTCGGGCCTTCGCGGCATCGACGGGGCCGTGTATCCGGGCACCTGCCGTTCGCTTGCGCTGCCCTTCGACGCGCCGGGCGCGGATCGCTTCCGCATGCCGGCGGGCGAGATCGCGTTCGCCGACCGGGTGCAGGGCGCGCAATCGCAGCAGCTGGAACGGGACGTGGGCGATTTCGTGGTCCGGCGTCGCGACGGACTCTTCGCCTACCAGCTCGCGGTCGTGGTGGACGATGCGGACCTGGGCGTGACGGACGTCGTGCGGGGCGCGGACCTGCTCGATTCCACGCCGCGGCAGGTGGCGCTGCAGCGGGCTCTCGGCTTCGCCACGCCCCGCTACCTTCACCACGCCGTCGCCACGCGGGGCGGTGAAAAACTCTCCAAGCAGACCCTCGCGCCGGCCATCGATCCCGCGCGAGGCGTCGCGATCCTGGGCGATGCCCTTCGATTTCTCCGCCAGGACGTGCCCGCGGCGGGCTCCCCTGCCGAACTCCTGTCCGAAGCCGCGCGGCGATGGGATCCCTCGCGGCTTCCGGCCAAGCGCGCCATGGAGATTTCGTAACAAACAAGGGAGCGCCCTCCGCCGAACCTTGCAAAGGTGCAATGGGGACGCTTCCCTCCCCGAGGGAAGCGTCCCTCTTGTAAGGTTTCTTCGCGCCTATAATTCGCGACTCCCCTCGCCCGGCTGAATCCGCCGGGGCCTGCCCCCGCATCCAACGGGGCATGTGCCGGGGCCCACCCGGCCCCTCGAATCCCCAAAGGCCCGCCATGACCCTCGAGCGCACCGCCCCGTCCCGCCGCCGTTTCCTCTGGCCCGTCCTCGCCGTCGTCGTGCTCGCGGCCGCGGCCGGCACCTGGGCGAGCCTGAAATCCGGCGACGACAAGAAGGCCGGCGACGACAAGAAGAAGGATGCTCCGCGCACGTTCGATCTCGCCGCGGGCGACGTCGCCCCCCTGCGCAAGGAGCCGCTCGGACGCCAGATCCCGGTCTCCGGCTCGCTCAAGCCCGTGCTCTCGGCGACGCTCCGCTCGAAGGTGCCCGCCGAAGTCGCCCGCGTCCACGTGCAGGACGGCCAGCGCGTCGCGGCGGGCGAGGTCCTCTTCACGCTCGACACCGCCGACCTCCAGGCCCGCCACGACCGCGAGATGGCCGCCGTGGCCGAGGCGAAGGCCCGCCTCGACCTCGCGAAGAAGAACGAGGCCAACAACAAGGCGCTGCTCGAGAAGAACTTCATCTCCCGCAACGCCTACGACAGCGTCCTCAACACCGTCCAGGTGGCCGAGGCCAACCTCCGCAGCGCCGAAGCCCAGGCCGCCATCAGCCGCCGCGCCCTCGACGACGCAAGGATCCGCGCCCCCTGGGCCGGCGTCGTGGCCCGCCGCCTCGTGAACATGGGCGACAAGGTCTCCACCGACGCGCCCGTCGCCCAGCTCGTGGACCTCGCGCGCATGGAGGTCGAGGCCCAGGTGCCCGTGAGCGAGGTGCCCTACATCAAGGTGGGCCAGCCCATCGACCTGCGCGTGGACGGGTTCGCGAAGCCCTTCGCCGCCCGCGTCGAGCGCATCAATCCCAGCGCCGAGGCCGGCTCCCGGGCCCTGTCGATCTTCGTGACCCTCGCCAACCCCGACGGCCAGCTGCGCGGCGGCATGTTCGCGAGCGGTCGCCTGGACACCGCCGAGGGCGCGCCGGTGGACGTGCTGCCCGCCAAGGCCGTGCTCGAGGAAGGCGGCCAGACCTTCGTGCTCGTCGTGAAGAACGGCCAGGTCGAGCGGCGCACCATCGTGCTCGGCGTGCGCAACGACGAACGGGGCCTCGTCGAGGTGCGCGAGGGCCTGGAGGCCGGCGTGCCCGTGGTGCTCGTGAAGGCCGACGGCCTGAAGGCGGGCGCGAAGGCGACGCTGCCGGGCGATGCGAAGGCCGCGCCCGCCGCCGACGCGAAGAAGTCCTGATCGCCGCGCGCGAAGGAGGATCCGCCCATGTGGTTCACCCGCGTCTCGATCAACAACCCCGTCTTCGCCACGATGGTCATGATGGCCCTCATGGTGCTCGGCCTCTTCTCCTACCAGCGCCTGTCGGTGGAGCAGATGCCCGACGTGAGCATTCCCGTGGCGGTCGTTCGCACCGCCTACCCCGGCGCCTCCGCCGAGGCCGTGGAGCAGGAGGTGACCCGCCGTCTCGAGGAAGCCGTCAACACCGTGAGCGGCATCCGCACGATCCGCTCCGGTTCCGTGCAGGGCTTCTCGTGGGTCGTCGCGGAGTTCGAGCTCAACATCGACATCAAGACGGCCATCCAGGACGTGCGCGACCAGGTGGCCGAGGCGAGGCGCGGCTTCAACCGCGACGTGGGCGAGCCCACGGTGTCCCGCGCCGACAACGACAACGACGAGCCCGTGATGTACCTCACGATGCAGTCGGACGCCCGGAGCCTGCGCGAGGTGTCGGACCTCGCCGAGCTGCTCGTGGTCAAGCGCCTGCAGGGCGCCCCCGGCGTGGGCAACATCGAGGTGAACGGCTCCGTGCAGCGCGAGCTCGCGGTGTTCCTGCGCCCCGAGAAGATGGCCGCCTACGGCGTGGGCATCGAGCAGGTCATCGCGGCGATCCGCACGGAGAACCAGGACGTGCCCGCCGGGGCGCTCGTCTCCGACGAGACCGAGCGCGTGGTTCGCGTGAAGGGCCGGCTGCGGCAGGTCTCGGATTTCGAGCGAATCATCGTCGCGCGCCGCGGCGCCGGCACCGTCACGCTCGGCCAGCTCGCCGACGTGCGCGACACGCAGCGCGAGGAAACCTCCCTCGCCACCGTGAACGGCAAGCGCGGCGTCTCGATCCAGATCCGCAAGACCCGCGGGGCCAACACCCTCGAGATGTCGCAGGCGGTGCACGCCAAGATCACGGACCTGAAGAAGTCGCTGCCCGCCGACGTGCGCCTGGAGGTGAGCTTCGACCGCTCGACCTTCATCCGCGATTCCGTGGACAACGTGAAGCGCACGATCGTCGAGGGGGCGCTGCTCACCGTCTTCATCGTCTTCCTCTTCCTGCACTCGTGGCGCTCGACGGTCATCACGGGCCTCACGCTGCCGATCTCGGTCTTCGCGACCTTCATCGCGATGTACGCCTTCGGCTTCACCATCAACTTCATCACGCTGCTCGCCCTTTCGCTGTCGATCGGCGTGCTGATCGACGACGCCATCGTGGTGCGCGAGAACATCGTGCGGCACCTGGGCATGGGCAAGACCCACCGGCAGGCGGCGCTCGAGGCGACGCAGGAGATCGGACTGGCGGTGATGGCCACCACCTTCACGATCGTGGCGGTCTTCGTGCCCGTCGCGTTCATGGGCGGCATCATCGGCAAGTTCTTCTACCAGTTCGGCGTGACGGTCGTGGTGGCCGTGATGGTCTCGCTCTTCGTGTCCTTCACGCTGGACCCGATGCTCTCGAGCGTGTGGCGCGACCCGCCCTCGCGCTGGCTCACCGGCGGGCCGATCGGCTGGCTCCTCGGCCTGCAGCAGCGCGCGATGGATCGCGTGCACGCCGTCTACGACCGCGTGCTGCGCTGGACCTTCCGGCCCGAGGCCCGCCGCACCTGGGCCCCCAAGCTCACCGTGATCGCGTGGGCGAAGGGCGGCTTCCGGCGCGGGGACCTTCGCCTCGAGCGCGTGACCATCCGCAACAAGGCCATCGTGCTGTGGATCGCGACGGTCACGCTGCTCGCCGCCTTCGGCCTGGTGGCCGCGGGGCTGGTGAAGAGCGAGTTCGTGCCCCGCACCGACGAGGGCTGGACGAGCCTTCGGATCCAGACGCCCGTGGGTTCCTCGCTGGGCTACACCACGGCCAAGGCCGAGCAGGTGGAGGCCGCGCTCAAGGAGTACCCGGAGGTGAAGCGCATCTCCAAGAGCGTGCGGCGCAATTCCGCGTGGTTCGAGATCCAGCTCACGCCCAAGACGGAGCGCAAGCGCTCCCAGAAGCAGATGGACGACCTGTTCCGCGACCGCCTGAAGCGCGTGGCGGGCCTGGAGGTGTCGATCGGCTGGAACCGGCCCATCCGCCTGTTCGTGCAGGGCCCGGACATCAAGGAGCTCGACCGCATCTCGCAGGACGTGATGGCGAGGATCCGGGCGATCCCTGGCACCGTGGACGTGGAATCGAGCTTCAAGCCCACGAGCCCGGCCCTGGACATCGTGGTGAACCGCGAGCTCGCGAGCGACATGGGCGTCGCGATGTCCCAGATCGCCGCGACCACCCGCGCGCTCATCGGCGGCGAGCCCGCGGGCCAGTGGGAAGGCCCCGATGGCGAGAACCACCAGATCCTGCTGCGCCTGCCCCGCGACGAGCGCACGGGCATCGCGGACCTCGACAAGATCTGGGTTGCGAGCTATTCGTTCAACGCCGACGCGACCCCGCGCATGGTGCCGCTGCGCCAGCTCGCGGATTTCCGCCCGTCGGTGTCCGAGCGCCAGATCGACCGGCGCAACCTGCAGCGCCAGATCCAGGTGTGGGGGGGCCTCGGGGCCAAGGCGACGCTGGGCGAGGTGAACACGGAGGTGCAGAAGATCCTCAAGTCCACGCAGCTTCCCGCGGGCTACAGCTTCCACCAGGGCGGCGACTCGGAAATGATGCAGGAATCCGGCAAGTACGCCCTCATCGCGCTGGGCATCGCCGTGATCTTCATCTACCTCGTGCTCGCCTCGCAGTTCGGCAGCTTCCTGCAGCCCCTCGCGATCATGGCGTCGCTCCCGCTGTCGCTCATCGGGGTCTTCCTCGCGCTGATGATCTTCGGCTCGACGCTCAACATCTTCTCGGTGATCGGCTTCATCATGCTGATGGGCCTGGTCACCAAGAACGCCATCCTGCTGGTGGACTTCGCGAACCAGGGCATCCGCGAGGGGATGTCGCGCGAGGAGGCGATCCTCGCCGCGGGCCAGGTGCGCCTGCGGCCCATCCTCATGACCACCGCGGCCATGGTCTTCGGCATGCTGCCCCTCGCCCTCGCCCTCGGGCCCGGGTCGGAACAGCAATCGCCCATGGCCCACGCGGTGATCGGGGGCATCCTCACCTCCACGCTCCTCACGCTGGTGGTGGTGCCGGTGCTCTTCACCTACTTCGACACGATGGGCCGTCGCGCGAGCGCGTGGCTCACGAAGGGCGTGCCGGTGGACGCTCCCGCGACGACGCGGGGGGGCGGGGAGATGGCGCCGTCGCCGGCGCAGCGGGCGGAGTAGTTCGGAAAAGGGACAGCTCCCTGTGGGTAAGTGCTGTCGCACTTATCCACAGGGAGCTGTCCCTCTTTCACCTTTTCAGAATCCGACCGCGTGCCCGTCCTTGCGGTGGTCGGAGCCCGCGCAGTAACCGTCCTCGAGCTTCCAGATGAGCTGGGCGCCGCCGAAGCCGAACGTGCCCTTTTCGGACGGCGTGAGGCGATGGCCTCGGGCTGCGAGCTCCGCCAGCACGTCCGGCGAAAATCGGCCTTCCTCCACGCTCACGCTCATGTCCGCGTTCACGATCCAGCGCGGCCCGTCGCTGGCGGCCTGGGGGTTCTGGCGGTAGTCGACGATGCGCACGACCATCTGCGCGTGGCCCTGGGGCTGCATGTTGCCGCCCATCACGCCGAAGCTCATCACCGGTTGGCCGTCCTTCGTGAGGAAGCCCGGGATGATCGTCTGGAAGGGGCGCTTGCCCGGGCCCACGAGATTGGGATGTCCCGGCGCGAGCGAAAATCCCGCCCCGCGGTTCTGGAGGGAAATGCCCGTGCCCGGCACCACGACGCCCGAGCCGAAGCCCATGTAGTTCGACTGGATGTACGACACCATCATGCCGTTCGCGTCGGCGGTGGTGAGGTACACCGTGCCGCCTTCGCGCGGCTCGCCCGGCTTCGCCTCCGAGGCGCGCTTCGGGTCGATCGTGCGGGCGCGCCGCTCGAGATACCCGTCGTCCAGCAGCCGGGCCGCGTCGAATTCCATCGTCGCCGGATCCGAGACGTATCGGTACGCGTCCGCGAAGGCGAGCTTCATCGCCTCGATCTGCAGGTGCAGGCTGTCGGCGCCGTCCACCGGCAGCGAGGCGAGGTCGTGGTGACGCAGCATCCCGAGGGCCATCAGCGCCACGATGCCTTGCCCGTTCGGCGGGATCTCGTGCAGGCGGTAGCCGCGGTAATCCACCGAGATGGGCTCCACCCAGTCGGCACGGTGGGCGGCGAAATCCTCCACCGTGTGGGCGCCGTCGTCGGCCTGGGCCGCGAGGGCGATGCGCTCGGCGAGCTTGCCGCGGTAGAAGCTCTCGCCGCGGGTGGCCGCGATTTCCTCGAGCGTCTCGGCCTGCTGCGGGCAGTAGAAGCGTTCGCCCGGCCGGGGCGCGCGGTCCTTGGGCAGGAAGGTCCACGCGAACTCCGAGAAGCCCTTGAGGCCCGGCGCCTGCCGCGCCCAGGAAAGCGCCGTGATCGGCGAGACGACGAAGCCGTCCCGCGCGTAGCGGATGGCGGCCGTGAAGAGATCGCCGAAGGGGAGCTTGCCGTAGCGCTTCGACAGCGCCACCCACGCCGAGACGCAGCCCGGGACCGTCACCGAGTCCCAGCCCTGCACGGGCATGGCCGTGCGACCCGCGAAGCGCTCCGGCGTCCAGCCCTTCGGCGCGCGGCCCGAAGCGTTGAGACCCACGAGCTTCTCGCCGTCCCAGAGGATCGCGAAGGCGTCGGAGCCGATGCCGTTCGAGGTGGGCTCGACCACGGTGAGCGTGATGGCCGCGGCGAGCGCGGCGTCCACGGCGTTGCCGCCCTTCGCGAGGGCCGCGAGGCCCGCCTGCGCGGCGAGGGGCTGCGAGGTGGCGACGACGTTCCTCGCAAGCACCGGCATGCGCTGCGAGGCATAGGGAAACTGCCAGTCGAACATGGCGGGTGCCTCGATGGGGATTAGTCGGGACGGACCTTGGCGTCCTTGATGACCTTCTGCCAGGTGGTCGCGTCGCGCTGGATGACCTGCGCGAACTCCAGCGGCGTGCCGCCCGCGGGCTCGAACCCGAGCTGCGCGAAGCGGTCCTTCACGTCCTGCATCTGGAGGGCACGGTTCATTTCCGCGTTCACGCGGTCCACGACGGCCTTCGGCGTGCCCGCCGGCCCGAGCAGCCCGAACCACACGACGCTCTGGAAGCCCGGCAGGCCCGATTCGGCCACCGTGGGCACCTCGGGCATCAGGGCCGAGCGCTTCGGCGAGGAGATCGCGAGGGCCTTCACCTTGCCGGCCTTCACGTTGGGCTGGGCGGTCATGATGTTGTCGAAGAGGATCTGCACCTGGCCGCCGATGAGGTCGGGGATGGACTGCTGCGTCCCCTTGTAGGGCACGTGCGTGAGCTTGATGCCCGCCATGGCGGCGAAGTGCTCGCTGGTGAGGTGCGAGATCGTGCCGATGCCGCTGGTGGCGTAGTTGAGCTTGCCCGGGTCCTTCTTCGCGAGCGCGATCAGCTCCGGCACCGTGGCGGCGGGCACCGAGTTGCTCACCACGAGGAGGTTCGTCGCGTTGCCGACCCACACCGCGGGCGTGAAGTCCTTGACGGGGTCGTAGGGCACCTTGCCGACGTAGGGCCCGATCGAGTGGGTGCTCGCCGTGGCCATCACGAGCGTGTAGCCGTCCGGCGCGCTCTTGGCCACGAAGTCCGCGCCGATGGCCCCGCCGGCGCCCGGCTTGTTCTCGACGACCACGGGCTGCCCGAAGGCCTTGCCGAGCTTGTCGGCGAGAAAACGGGTGAGCACGTCCGTGGGGCCACCGGCCGGGAACGGGACGATGATCCTCACGGGCTTCGCGGGATAGTCCTGCGCGGCGGCGGGAACGGCGAGCAGCGCAGCGACGGCAGCGAGGACCAGGGCGATTCGGGCATTCATGGGGGAGACTCCTGCGGAACGGGCCGAGAGGCGATGTTAGCAGCCGGCGGCGGGCACCAGAGAAAAGGGCGTTTTCCCTCGACGGAAAAACGCCCCGGGCCGCGCCTCGACGGCGGTCACTCCTCCTCGACGAAGGCCTCTTCGCGCTTCTTGCGCACGGCCGGCGCGAGCACGATCGCGAGCAGCAGAACGGAAAGCACCAGCAGTGTCGCGCTGATGGGGCGCGTCACGAAGACCAGCGGATCGCCCCGCGAGAGCAGCAGCGCGCGCCGGAGATTCTCCTCCATCATCGGGCCCAGCACGAAGCCCAGCAGCAGCGGCGCGGCCTCGCAGTTGAGCTTGCCGAACGTGTAACCGATCACGCCGAAACCCGCGGCGAGCAGCACGTCCATCCAGGCGTTGTTGATCGAGTACACGCCGATGCAGCAGAACAGCAGGATGGCCGGGTAGAGGAAGCGGTACTCCAGCGTGAGCAGCTTCACCCACATGCCGATGAGCGGCAGGTTGAGCACCACGAGCAGCAGGTTGCCCACCCACATCGAGGCGATCATGCCCCAGAAGAGGTCGGGCTTGGCCGTCATGATCTGGGGGCCCGGCTGGATGCCGTGGATGATCATCGCGCCGATCATCAGGGCCATCACGGGGTTGGACGGGATGCCGAGGGTGAGCAGCGGGATGAAGGACGTCTGGGCCGCCGCGTTGTTGGCCGATTCGGGCGAAGCGACGCCCTCGATGGCCCCCTTGCCGAAGCGCGACGGATCCTTGGCCAGCTTCTTTTCCAGCGTGTAGGCGGAGAAGGAACCGAGCACCGGCCCGCCCCCCGGCAGGATGCCCAGGGCCGAGCCCAGGATGGTTCCCCGCAGGATCGGGAAGGCGGTGAGACGCATGTCCTCCATGGTCGGCATGAGGCCCGTCACGCGCTTCACGAACACGTCGCGCTTCTGGCCGTGCTCGAGGTTGCGGATGATCTCGCCGAAGCCGAAGACGCCCATGGCGATGGGACCGATGCCCACGCCGTCGATGAGTTCCGGCAGGCCGAAGTTGTAGCGGGCGACGCCCGAGTTCACGTCCGTACCGATGAGGCCCACGAGCAGGCCCAGCACGATCATCGCGACGGCCTTGATGAGCGAGCCGTGGGCGAGCACCACCGCCGCGATGAGGCCCAGCACCATGAGCGAGAAGTAGTCCGCCGGGCCGAACTTGAGGGCGAGCTCCGCCAGGGGCGGGGCGAAGGCCGCGACGAGCAGCGTGGCGACGGAGCCGGCGAAGAACGAGCCGATGGCCGCGATGGCGAGGGCCTTGCCCGCGTGGCCCTGGCGGGCCATCTGGTAGCCGTCAAGGCAGGTCACGACCGAACTCACCTCGCCCGGCAGGTTCACCAGGATGGCGGTGGTGGAGCCGCCGTAGCTCGCGCCGTAGTAGATGCCCGCCAGCATGATGAGCGCGGACACCGGCGGCAGCACGAAGGTGGCCGGCAGCAGCATCGCGATCGTGGCGACGGGCCCGATGCCCGGCAGCACGCCGATCAGCGTGCCCAGCAGCACGCCGATGAAGCAGTAGAGGATGTTGGTGCCGGCCAGGGCGACGCCGAAGCCGAGTTGCAGGTTCGCGAGCAGTTCCATGGCAGTCCTAGACGCGGCAGGCCGCGATCTGCTCGAAGACGGAGAAGCTCGGGCAGAGGGGGATGGGAAGCTTGAGCCCCGCGACGAAGGCGAGGGAACAGAAGATGACGAGGCCGATGGCCAGCAGCAGCACCGGGCGCCAGCGGAACTCGTGGCTCGCGATGCTCGAGACGATCACCACGAAAAGGCCCATCACGATCATCCCGAGGATCTTGAGCAGGATGCCGAAGACCACCACCGGCATCAGCACCCAGAAGAGCGGTCCCCAGTGGAACTTGTCCACGGCCGGGCCCGCGTTCTTCTCGCGCATCGCCGAGACGACGATGGCCAGGCCGAGCAGGGCCAGGATGCCGCCGAGCACCATCGGGAAGTAGCCGGGGCCCATGCGGGCCGCCGTGCCGATCTTGTAGGTGACTGCCACGCCGGCGAAGACCAGGCCGATGACGAGGAACATCACGCCGGCCCAGAAATCCTGCGGGTTCTTGATGAGGTGCTTCATGCGCTCGTGCCGCCGGCGCGGGCCGGCGCCTCCTTTCGTGATGCGATTCGTCGTCGCGGGGCGTTCGCTCGCCCCGCTGCCTGCCTCGGGCCCGCTACTTCGCGAGCCCCATGAGCTTGGCCGCTTCCATGTAGGCGGCGCGGCGCTCCGCCATGAACGCGGCCATCTTGTCGTAGGTGACGTCGATCAGCTCGAACCCGCCCTCGGCCATCTTCTGGCGGAACTCCGGGTCCTTGTTGATGGCCGAGAAGATGTCCGACACGCGCTTGCGCACGTCCTCGGAGGCGCTCTTGGGCACGCCGCAGCCGCGGTAGGCGCCGTCCACCCAGTCGCCGCCGAGCTCCTTGAAGGTGGGCACGTCCGGGAACTGGGCGAGGCGCTTTTCCGCCGCGACCGCGAGCATGCGGACCTTGCTCTTCTGCGAGATCGCGAGCGTGTTGTAGGACATGGCCGCCGAGACGTGGCCGCCCAGCAGGGACGAGACGAGATCGCCCGTGCCCTTGAACGGCACGTAGGTGGTCTTCGTGCCCATGAGCTTGTTCAGGCGCGTGTGGGCGAGGTGGTTGGCCGAATTGAGCGCCGAGCCCGCGAAGGTCATCTTGTCCTGCTGCTCCCGCGCGGCCTTCAGCAGGTCCTGGTAGGTGCGGAAGGGGCTTTCGTTGCGGACGATGATGGCGTCCGGCGTGTAGTGGTAGAAGTGGACGTTCACGATGTCGTCCGTCTTGTACTGGACGTTGCCCTCGAGGGGCTGGAGCACCAGGTGCGGCAGGTTGGTGCCCATGATCGAGTAGCCGTCGCCCGGGAAGGTGTTGAGCTGGCTCCAGGCGAGGGCCCCGCCGGCGCCGGGACGGGACTCGATGACGAGTTCCTGCCCGGTGAGCTTGCGGAACACGCCCTGCTGCAGGCGCGCGCCGATGTCGGACTCGCCGCCCGGCGAAAAGGGGATGTACAGGCGGACGGGCTTTTCGGGCCAGGCCGCGCGGGCCGGCAGGGCGAACGAAGCGGCGAGCGCGCCGCCGGCCGCCAGGAAATCGCGTCGTTGCATTCGGGGACTCCTCCTCGTGGCTGGCCCGCTCGGGAATCCGGCGGGCTCTGGGTCAACCGCCTGTATACAACAGATGGCCTGCCCGCGCCATGACGGGCGCGGGCCGTAAGCAAACTGAAAGCCGGCTACACCGCCTCGGCGATCGCCTTGCCGACGGTCACGGTGTCGGCCGTGCCGCCCATGTCGCGCGTGCGGGGCCCGGAGACGATCACCGTCTCGATGGCCTTCACGATGGCGGCGGCGGCGTCCGCGTGGCCCAGGTGCTCGAGCATCATCGCGCCCGACCAGATCTGGCCGATGGGATTGGCGATGCCCTTGCCGGCGATGTCCGGCGCGCTGCCGTGCACCGGCTCGAAGCACGAGGGGAATTCCCGCTCCGGGTTGATGTTGGCGCCCGGCGCGATGCCGATGGTGCCGGTGCAGGCGGGGCCCAGGTCCGACAGGATGTCGCCGAAGAGGTTGGAGCCCACCACGACGTCGAACCAGTCCGGATGCTGCACGAAGTGGGCCGTGAGGATGTCGATGTGGAACTGCGAGGTCTTCACCTCGGGGTACTCCGCCGAGATCGCCTTGAAGCGCTCGTCCCAGTACGGCATCGTGATCGAGATGCCGTTGGACTTGGTGGCGGAGGTGACGTGCTTCTTGCCCCGCTTCATCGCCAGCTCGAAGGCGTAGCGCATGATGCGGTCCGTGCCGCGCTTGGAGAAGACCGAGAGCTGCGTGGCGAACTCCGCATCGGTGCCCGCGTACATCCGGCCGCCCATCGAGGAATACTCGCCCTCGTTGTTCTCGCGCACCACCCAGAAGTCGATGTCGCCCGGCTTGCGGTTGGCGAGCGGGCACGGCACGCCCGGCATGAGCCGCACGGGCCGCAGGTTCACGTACTGCTGGAACTCGCGCCGGATGGGCACGAGCAGGCCCCAGAGCGAGACGTGGTCCGGCACGCCCGGGAAGCCCACGGCCCCCAGGTAGATGGCGTCGTGGCCCCGGATCTGCGCGAGCCCGTCCTCGGGCATCATGCGGCCGTGCTTGGCGTAGTACTCGCAGCTCCAGGGCTTCAGGTCCCACTGGAAGGCGATGCCGAACTTGCGCCCGGCGGCCTCGAGGACGCGCTGGCCCTCCGGAAGCACTTCGTTGCCGATGCCGTCTCCGGGGATGCAGGCGATGCGATGGGTCTTCATGTCGTGTCCAGCCTTCAGGTGAAAAATCGTTCGAGTTCGTCCGCGACGAGGTCCGGGACCTCCTCGGGCAGGTAGTGGCCCGCGGGCAGCGCGCGTCCCGACACCTCGCGCGCCACGCGGCGCCATTCGGCGAGCGCGTCGAAGCACCTTTCGATCACGCCCCGCTCGCCCCACAGCGCGAGCACCGGGCAGTCGAGCCTGCGGCCCGCGTCGCGGTCGGCGCGGTCGTGCGCGAGGTCGATGCCGGCGGCGGCCCGGTAGTCCTCGCAGGTGGCATGGATCGCCTCGGGCGTGAAGCAGCGCACGTACTCGGCCCACGCACGGGGATCGAAGGGATCCGGCCCCATGCCGCGGTCCCGCATCTTGAGCGCGAGGTAACCCGCCGGGTCGTGGCCGATCATCGTCTCGGGAATCGGCGCCTTCTGGACGAGGAAGAACCAGTGCCAGTAGGCGCGGGCGAAGGCCATGTCGGCCTGCTCGTACATCGCGAGCGTGGGCGCGATGTCGAGCACCGCGAGGCGGCGCACCGCGGTCGGGTGGTCCATCGCGAGGCGGTGCGCGACGCGAGCGCCCCGGTCGTGGCCCGCGACGAAGAACGCGTCGTGGCCCAGCGAGCGCATGAGCGAGAGCGGATCCTTCGCCATCTCGCGCTTGGAATAGGGGACGTGGTCGGCGTCGCTCGCGGGCTTGCCCGAATCGCCGTAGCCGCGCAGGTCCGCGCACACCACCGTGAAGCGTTGTGCCAAGCGCGGGGCGACGCAATGCCAGATCGCGTGGGTTTGCGCGTAGCCATGCAGCAGCAGGACCGCAGGCCCGGAGCCGCCCGTGACGGCATGCACTTTGGTCCCATCCGCATCGTGTTCGATGGGACGAAAGTCCGGGAAAAGCGGCGCCTGTGGGACCATCGTGCCATTATGCCGCACCGCATCCGCCCCTCCCGCTTGACCCCCATCAACGGCGCGGGTCGCAGGGCGTCTAAAAAGGAATCCTGAAGATGACTTCGGGAACGAACACGATGGACACGATGCAAGGCGGCCTCGACGCACTGGTGATCGGCGCGGGCATGTCCGGCCTTTCGGCGGCCTTCCAGCTGGCCCGGCGCGGCCTCGCGGTGGAGGTGGTGGACCCGCAGGGCAAGCCCGGCGGCGTGATCGGCAGCGTGACGCGCGACGGCATGCTCTACGAGACGGGCCCGAACAGCGCGCTCGACACCTCGCCTCGCATCGGCGAGATCTGCGAGGCCGCGGGCGTCGCGGGCGAGCGCCGCTTCGCGAGCGACATCGCCAACACGCGCTACGTGGTGAAGGGCGGCCGGCCCGTCGCGCTGCCCCTGTCGCCCGGCGCGTTCCTCTCGACGCCGCTCTTCTCGTTCGGCGCCAAGGCCCGCCTCGCGCTCGAACCCTTCATCGCCCGCCAGCCCGAGGGCGAGGAGGAGACCATCGCCCACTTCGTGCGCCGGCGCCTCGGCGTCGAGTTCCTCGACTACGCGATCGAGCCCTTCGTCGCGGGCATCTACGCCGGCGACCCGGAGCGCCTGAGCGTCCCGGCCGCCTTCCCGAAGCTGCACGCGCTCGAACAGAAGTGGGGAAGCCTGCTCAAGGGACAGTTCCTCGGCGCGCGCGAACGGCGCAAGCGCAACGAGACCGCGAAGAACACGGCGAGGAGCTTTTCCTTCGCGGGCGGCATGCAGGTGATCACCGATGCGCTCGCCCGCGGCGCGGGCACGGTGCGCACGGGCGTTCGCGCCGTCGCGCTCTCCCGCCTTCCCGACGGAAGCTACGTCGCGACGCTCGAGCAGGACGGCGCCCGATTCACGCGCCACGCGCGCGCCGTCATCGTGGCCACGCCCGCGAACGAGGCCGCCGCGCTCGTCGCGACGCTCGACCCGGACGCCGCGCAGGCCCTGGGCCGCATCGAGTATCCCGCGGTCACGGTCGTCGCGAGCACCTATCGCCGCGAGGACGTCGCCCATCCGCTGGACGGCTTCGGGCTGCTCGCCCCGCGCAAGGAGAACCGCCAGCTCCTGGGCACGCTCTTCACCAGTTCCATGTTCGACGGTCGAGCGAAGCCGGGCCATGTGCTGCTCACCACGTTCGTGGGCGGACGGCGCAATCCCGCCCTCGCGATGGCCGACGACACGACCGTGGCCGAGACCGTGTACGCCGAGCACGCGGCACTCTTGGGCGCGAAGGTCCGGCCGCAGTGGAACGCGATCACGCGCTGGCCCCGCGCGATCCCGCAGTACGAGCTCGGACACCTCGATCGCCTCGCGGTGGTCGCCGCCGCCGAGGCGCGGCTGCCGGGCCTCAAGTTCTGCGCGAACTACCGCGGGGGCGTGTCGGTCGGCGATTGCCTCGTGAACGGCGCGGCGACGGGCGAAGCCGTGGCGGCCTGGCTCGGGGCGACCGTCACGGCCTGATCGCCGCCCTCGGAAAGGGCGCGGCATTCAGTAGAATCCGCGGGTGCGTTCCCACCCGCCCGCCTGGCTCGCCTGGGCCCCCGCCCTCTTCGTCGTCCTCTGGAGCACCGGCTTCATCGGCAGCCGGCTGGGCGCGCCCCACGCCGAGCCCCTCACGTTCCTGTCGTGGCGCTACGGCATCGCCGTCGTTCTGCTGGGCGCCGTCGTCCTCGCCACGCGCGCGCCCTGGCCCTCGAGCCTCGCCCTCGCCGGCCACTCCGCCCTCGCCGGCCTCCTGGTGCACGGCGCCTATCTCGCGGGCGTCTTCTGCGCCGTCTCGCGCGGGCTTCCCGTCGCCACCATCGCGCTCATCGTGGGCCTGCAGCCGGTGCTCACCGCGCTCGCGGCGGGCCCCCTCCTCGGCGAGAAGCTCGTCCCGCGGCAGTGGGCCGGCATCGCGCTGGGCTTCGCGGGCATCACGCTCGTGGTGGCGTCGAAGGGATCGGCGGGCGGCGGCGACCTGGCCGCGCACCTGTGGGGCCTGTTCGCGCTCGCGGGCATCACCGCCGGCACGCTCTACCAGAAGAAGCACTGCGGCGCGGTGCCGCTGCTCGCCGGCGGCGTGATCCAGTACGCGGTCTCCGGACTCGTCACCGTCGCGGCCGCCGCGGCCACCGAGACGATGCAGGTGCGCTGGACGGGGGAATTCGTCTTCGCGTTGGGCTGGCTCGTGCTCGTGCTCTCCACCGGCGCCATCGGCCTGCTCTTCATGCTGATCCGCCACGGCGAGGCCTCGCGGGTCTCGAGCCTGTTCTTCCTCACGCCACCCGTCACGGCGGTGATGGGGTTCTTCCTCTTCGGCGAGCGCCTCGGTCCGCTCGCGCTCGCGGGGCTCGCGGTGTCGGCCACCGGCGTCGCGCTCGTCACGCGCGCGGGCGCTAGAATGGCGAGGCCATGACCACCATCGTCGTCGTTCGAAAGGCCGGCCGCGCCGTCATCGCCGCCGACGCCCTCACCACGTTCGGCTCGACGCGGCTCGCCCCCGCGTACGACCGCCACCCCCACAAGATCGTCGCGTACCGCGATTCCCACATCGGGGTCGCGGGCAGCGCCGCGCACCAGCTCGTGCTCGAGAACCTGCTGGGACGCAATCCCGACCTCGACCTGCACGGCAAGGACGCGATCTACGAATCCTTCCGGCGCCTGCACCCGATGCTCAAGGACGAGGCCTTCCTGAATCCCAAGGAAGAGGACGACGACCCCTACGAATCGTCCCAGATGACACTGATGATCGCGAACCCCGCCGGCATCTTCGCGGTGTACTCGATGCGCGAGGTCTTCGAGTTCGACCGCTTCTGGGCCATCGGCTCGGGACGGGATTTCGCGCTGGGTGCGATGTTCGCGTCGTACGGGCGGGCGAAGAGCGCCGCCGCCGTCGCGCGGCTGGGCATCGAGGCGGGCGCGGAATTCGACACCGGCAGCGCCCTGCCCCTCGCGCTCAACGAGGTGACGCTGGCAAGTTGACCCGTGATTGTTCCATCTCAAGGAATCCCCTGCGAACAAGGGGGATTCTGGCACGATGGCCTGAACCGGTTCCGCACGCCATGCTCCGAGAGATCTTCCTGGGCTTCATCCGCGCCCACCTGCTGCATCACGCAGCCAGGCGCCCCTTCTTCGGCGCCGAGATGATCGAGGAACTGCGTCACCACGGCTACGACGTGAGCCCCGGCACGCTCTACCCCATCCTGCACAAGCTCGGGAAGGCCGGGTACCTCGCCTGCGAACCGGTCGTGGTCGAGGGCAAGGTGCGAAAGTACTACCGCGCCACCCCCGCGGGCCGCGACCTGCTCGCCGAGGTGATCCCCAAGGTGAAGGAGCTCACCGAGGAACTCCTCGAGGACCACGCGCCCGAGGCAGGCCCTTTCGCGGCACCTGCCAAGCGCAAGCCGGCCCGGAAGGCCTCGAAGAAATAGGCGGCCGTTTTTGCGGCATGATCGCCCCATGCCCGAAGCCTCCGACCGCGTCCGCCTCGATCTCTGGCTTTTCGCCGCGCGCTTCTTCAAGACCCGCTCGATCGCCGCGGAGGCGATCGGTGCCGGCCGCGTGAGCGTGAACGGCGAGAAGGCCAAGGCCGCCAAGGCGGTGAAGGCGGGCGACCGCGTCGCGATCCGCAAGCCGCCCTATGAGTGGGATGTCCTCGTGAAGGGCGTCGCCGATCGCCGCGGCAGCGCGGAGGTGGCGCAGGCCCTGTACCAGGAGGACACGGCGAGCCGCGCCAGGCGCGAGGCGGTGTCCGCCGAGATCAAGGCCGCGCCCCCGCCCGTCTTCAAGGGCCGCCCCACCAAGCGCGACCGCCGCGCCCTCGACCGCTTCTTCCGCGGAAGGCAAGGCGAATGAGCGCGCCGGCCAATCCGCTCGAGGCCCTGCCCTTCGTGCAGGCGCTGCAGGAATCGACGGCGCTCTTCATCGGCATCGGCACGGTGCACGCGGCCGGCTTCATCCTGCTCGCGGGCTCCGCGTTCTTCCTGGACCTGCGCATCCTCGGGGTCGCGAAGGCGCTGTCGGTGAGGGAACTGTCCCGCCTGCTGCGACCGTGGTCCTGGGCCGGCATCGCGCTCCTCGTGCCGTCGGGCCTGCTGCTGTTCCTCGCCGAGCCCGCGACGCTCCTCACGAGCAAGGTCTTCCAGCTCAAGATGGCGCTTCTTCTCACGGCCGGCATGAACGCGGCCGGCTTCCTCTCCGGGCCGTGGACGACGGCGAAGGACTGGGACACCGGCGTGCCCTCGCCCGTCGCCGCTCGGGCATCGGCGGCCGCCTCGATCGTGCTGTGGGCGGCGATCGTCGCCTGCGGCCGGATGCTGCCCTATCGCTAGAATGTCGCCATGACAGCGCGCCTCGCCCTCTTCGCCCTCGCCTTCGCCGCCTCGGTCGCCACGGCCACGAACCCCATGGCCGTGCGCCTCATCGACTGGATGATGCCCGTGCCCGCCGGGTGGACGCCCCAGGTGCCTTCCAGCTCGATGCGCCTCGCGCAGTTCGCCATCCGCACCGAAGGCGGATCGGCCGACGCCACCGTCTTCTACTTCGGCCAGGGCAGCGGCGGCTCCGTCGACGAGAACGTCAAGCGCTGGGCGGGACAGTTCCTCGACGACGCGGGCAAGCCCGCCACGCCCCGCGTCGAGAAGGGCACGGCAAGCGGCTTTCCCGTCACCTGGGTCGCGCTCGACGGCCGCTATGCGCGCGGCGTGGGCTCCGGCCCCCAGGGCGAGGCGAAGGCGAAGCAGTCCCTGCGCGTGGCCGTCATCGAGACCGACCGGGGCAATCTCTTCTTCCAGCTCTGGGGCGACGAGGCCGCCATCGCGAAGCAGTACCCGCTGATGCGCAGCGTCGCCGGGCAACTCAAGCGCTCGCCCTAGCCCCGATGGCCTCGCCGATCCTGCAGCTCGCGCCCCTGGGCGCGCCGCCCTGGCCCACGCCGGACCCGTTCCTCTTCTGCGTTCACCACGTGGATGCCTATCCGCGCGGCGACGGAAGGCTCGCGCCGGCCGCCTCGCTCGCGGGCCGCGCGATCGGCCAGGACTTCGAGGGCCGCGACGGTTGGCGCATGTACCACGGCGAGCGCGTCCCGGGCTTTCCGCAGCACCCCCACCGCGGCTTCGAGACGGTCACCGTCGTTCGCCGCGGCCTCGTGGACCACGGCGATTCGATGGGTGCGCGCGCCCGCTACGGTGACGGCGACGTGCAGTGGCTCACGGCGGGCGCGGGCATCCAGCACGCCGAGATGTTTCCCCTCGTCCACGCGGATCGCGACAACCCGCTGGAACTCTTCCAGCTCTGGCTCAACCTGCCGGCCGCCGACAAGATGGCGCCGCCGCACTTCACGATGTTCTGGGCCGATGCGGTGCCGGTCGCGCGCCCCGCGCCGGGCGTGGAGGTGACGATGGTCGCCGGCGCGCTCGATGGCGCGGTGCCGCCGGCGCCGCCGCCGCGGTCCTGGGCTTCGAGGGCCGATGCCTGCGTCGCCATCTGGACGATTCGTCTCGCGCCCGGCGCGACGTGGGCGATTCCCCCCGCCGGGCCGGGACTCCATCGCTTCGCCTACGCCTTCGACGCGAAGGGCCTCGAGATCGCGGGGCTGGCCATCGCGGCGCCGACCCTCGCGGTGCTGGACGCCTCGAAGGCCGCGCCGCTTCGCGCCGGTCCCGGCGGCGCGGACCTGCTGCTGCTCCAGGGCAGGCCCATCGGCGAGCCCGTGGCGCAGTACGGCCCCTTCGTGATGAACACGCGCGCCGAGCTGCAGCAGGCCTTCGACGACTACCAGCGCACGCAGTTCGGCGGCTGGCCCTTCGAGGGGCCGGACCCGGTCAACGGCCACGAGGGCCGGTTCGCGCTTCGCCCCGACGGCACCGTCGAGCGCCCACGCGCGTGAGCGCGGCTCAGGCCTCGTCGTAGCGGAAGGCCCGCTCGATCGTCACGCCGAAGACGCGCGCGATGCGGAAGGCGACTTCGAGCGAGGGCGAGTACTTGTTCCCTTCGATCGCGTTGACCGTCTGCCGGGTGACGCCGATGCGGTCGGCCAGTTCCTGCTGGGACATGGCGCCGTGCGCCAGGCGCAGCGCTCGAAGGTCGTTGCCGAGCCGCCCTCCCGACTTGCCCATCGCTCAGGCTCCCCGGCGCTGCAGGACGATCTGGGTCGCGATCCCGGCGAGCTCCGCCGCCACCCAGCCCGCGAGGAGCACGTGGGTGAAGGCGAAATTGCCGGGGATCGCGAGCGCGACGCAGAGGGAGGCGAAGACGGCGCATCCGAGCACGAGACCGCCCATGCGATCGCCCACGAGCGAGATCCGCCGGTCGCGCTCGTCCGGCTCCGTCCGCCGGTCGGCCATCGCCGCGACGGCGTGGCCGACGACCTGGAACAGCACGAGCAGCACGACCACCGCGATGAACAGGCCCACGAGACCGGGACCGACGTCGGGACCCGGGACGTCCCGGACCTGCCAGAAGTACAGGCCGAAGGCGACGACCAGGCCCGTGGCCTGGATCCAGAGGCTCTTTTCTCGGAACGAGAGGTTCATGGAAATCCCGGATGTCAAAAGTTCTTGATATTTCGATGCTATGGCAGCACGAAGCAGGATGTCAATTATTTTCGACTACCCGGCTTGCCCGGCCGAGACCGGCCCTTCCCCTGCATGCGACAATCCGGTGATGTCCGACGATGCGATCCGCTGCCGCCCCGCCACCGCCGCCGACGCCCCCGCCATCGCGCGGCTCCACGCGAAGAGCTGGCGCCGCGCCTATCGCGGCATGATGGGCGACGCCTACCTCGACGGCGACATCGACGGCGAGCGCTCGCGGTTCTGGTCCGGATTCTTCGCCGCGCCGCCGCCCAAGGCCTGCGTCATCATCGCGGTGGCAGGCCGCCGGCTCGCGGGATTCGCGAGCGTCTACGGCGACCACGATTCCGACTGGGGCACGCGCATCGAGAACCTCCACGTCGACCTCGATTTCGGCCGCCGGGGCGTCGGCGCGACGCTCATGGCCGAGGCCGCGAGGTGGTGCGCTCGCGAAGGCTTCGGCGGCCCGGTCCATCTCGGCGTGCTGCAACCCAATACCCCCGCGATCCGCTTCTACGAGCGGCTCGGCGGCCGGCGCGTCCTCGAGCTCGTGTGGACGTCCCCGGACGGAAACCGCGTGCCCGAGTACCGCATGGCGTGGGAAAGTCCCACCGTCCTCCTCGCGAACGCCTCGCGGCGCATGACGAAACCCCACGACGAAACCCCAACCGACTCCCCCGCAAGGCCATGACATCCCAGACCCTCCGCTTCCTCCTTCCGATCGCCCTCGTCACCCTCGCGGCCTGCGGCAAGGCCCCCGCACCCCTCGCGCCGGAATTGAAGGAAGTGCGCTGCCCGCCCGGTGAGGAGGCCCATGCCGCGGGCCAGTTCGCGAAGGCGCGCGTGACCTTCCTGTGCCTGCCTCCCAAGCTCGCCGAGCAACCCCACCTGCTGCGCTGCGACCTCGAGAGCATGCCGCGCATCTGCGAGGACGCGGGCAGCCTGCTCTTCGCGCGCACGCCCTCGGGCCTGGTGCGCACGGGCGTGCCCAAGCCCGGCGGCGCGGACGACGGCGAGGGCGGGTCGCGGCTCACCGTGAATTTCCGCGCCGGGCCGCCGAAGCAATCGACCTTCGAGCCCGTGGAGACGGATTGGCGGTTCCTCACCGACGAGGGCGAGCGCCTGCTGCCGCCGGGATTCAAGTTCGTGAAGGGCACGCTGTGCGACCGGCGCGCGACGGTGCTGGGCACGGGCACCTGCAACCTCGAGGCGCAGTCCGACTCGCTCTACTGGCACATCGCGGTGTCGCTGCGCTACGAGCCCGGCACGGAGATCACGCCGGCCGAGTACGCCGAGGCGCTTTCCTTCTGGCTCAAGCACCTCGGGCGGCTGGTGCAGGACCCGGCGCCCGCGAAGTAGGGCCGCCTCAGAAGTCCCGGAGGATCGCCCCGGGATCGATCTCCCCGCGGCCCTTCGGCGGGCCGTCGGGCGTGCCGGCGGAGATCCAGCCCACGAGTTCCTCGCCCTCGCCGCAGTAGGCCCCGTGGATGGCCGGGTCCCGCGCCCGGGCGCCGGCCACCATCTTGGCGCCGTAACCCAGGTAATGCAGCGCGGCGACCGCGTTGGCGATGGCCCCGCCCACGGCGAGCCATTGCTCGGTTGCGGGCACGACCTCGTCGAGTGGATCGATGCGGGCGATGACGGCGATCACCACCGGCGCCTGCATCGCCTTCTCGCGCTCTCGCGCGAGTTCGGCATCGGCCTTGCCGTGACGCCGCCCGTAATCGACGAAAAGGGCGGCGAGCCGTTCAAGCCCCTCCCCACGCGCGACGACGAAGCGGAACGGAATGCGCTTCTCGTGATCCGGCGCCCGGAGCGCCGCCATGGCCATGGCCCAGAGGTCATCCTCCGAAGGCCCGGGCTCGCGAAGGTGCTTCGCGCTCACCGAGTAGCGCGTGAGGAGCATCTCGAGGGCGGTGCGGCCTTCGTCGCTCGCCGAGGGCAGGCGCAGTTCCGCGAGGCGCTTGGCGGACGCCCCGTTCATCGGATCGCGATCCGGCCGACCGTCTTCAGGCCGCAGCAGCCGTCGGGCCGCACGACCACCATCTCGCCCGTGCCGACCGCGTGGCCCGTGAGGGCCTGGATGTTGACGTGGTGCGTGACCATCGCGATGTTTCCCTTGGGCCGGCGCGTCGAGTAGGTGCCGATGCGGTTCTTCACGCGCTTCGTGAGTTCCGGCTCGCGCTCACGGCGGTCGAAGAAGCTCGAGAGCGCTTCCCATTCCTCGGACTTGCCGAAGGCGAGGTCCGCCGTGTCGCGGCAGCGGCACCAGGGGCTCGCATAGGCCTTGTCGACGACGACGCCTTCGGCGCGAAGGCGCTCGCCGAGGCGCCGGGCCTCGTCGCGCCCCGCGGGCGAGAGATTGCGCTGCGTCGCGCAGTCCCCGAGCTTGTAGCCCGGCGGATCGCCCAGGCCCGCCTCCGTGGACGCGTGGCGGATGAGCACGAAGTGGCCGCCCGCCTTGAGGGCGGCCCAGGCCGCCGCCTCGTCGGCGAACGCGGGCACCGCGAGCGCGAGGAGCGCGCCGGCGAGAAAGGCGCGCCGCGCCCCGCGCATCAGCCGATGCGGCCCTTGAGGGAGCCGAGCAGCTCGCCCAGCGCGCCGGCGTCGGGCATCTGGCCGTTCGGCGTGAGCTTGTCTACGACGTCGGGCAGCAGGCCCGCGAGCTTGGAGGAGACGTCTTCCTGCGAGATCCCCAGGCTCTGGGCGAGCGAGCCGATCTTGTCGGAGCCCAGCCCCTGCAGGATCTGGTCGGCGGAGATCGGCAGGTTCTGGCCCGTGGAGACCCAGCTGTCCACCACGCCGCCCAGGCCCTTGTCCTGGAAGCTCTGCACCAGGCCCTGCAGGCCGCCGTGGGCCGGGTCGTTGACCATCTGCATCACGCTGTCGAGCAGGGCGTTGCCGCTGCCGCCGCCATTGCCGGAGAGGGATCCGAGAAGGGAATCGAGAAGGCCCATGGTGTCGCTCCTTGGTTTCAGGTCGGGGAAATCGCCGGGCGCGCGGGGCGCTCCGAGACAGGGTAGCCGAGTCGCTCGATGCCGGCACGGGCCTTCGCGATCGCCTCCCGCGCCCGCGCCTCGCCGCCGCGCATCGCGAGCTCGATGTGGCGCCCGCCGCCCGGCTCGAACTTCGGCAGGCTGGAGAGCTTGAGGTCCGGATAGCCGGCGACCAGCTCGTTCATGAGGTCGAGCAGGTCCGATTCGCCCGCCACGCGGACGATCAGCGCCTCCTCGTGGGGGAGCGAATCGCGGAAGAGCCCGCGATGCTTCGTGTCGAGGACCCACTCCATCATCGCCCAGGCCATCTCCGGAAAGCCCGGCAGGAAGTAGTGCGTGCCGACCGAGAAACCGGCGATGCGGTTGAAGGGGTTGGGCACGATGTCCGCGCCCTCGGGGAATTCCGCCATCAGCACGCGCTTGGGATACGCGTCGGCGCCGAACTTCGCCTCGATCTCGCGCACGGCTTCCGGATGGCGGACGAGGGGCCGGCCGAGCGCGCGGGCGGCGCACTGGCGCGTGTGGTCGTCGGGCGTCGCGCCGATGCCGCCGAAGGAAAAGACGAGATCGTCCGTGGCGAGCGTGCGCCGGAGCGTGGCGGTGATGCGCTCCGGGTCGTCGCCCAGGTACTCGGCCCAGGCGAGCTCGAGCCCCCGGGCGCCCAGCACCTGCACCGTGCGGGCGAAGTGCTTGTCCTGCCGCTTGCCCGAGAGGATCTCGTCGCCGATGACGAGGATGCCGATGGCCACGCTAGAGCTTCACCGCCGGATTGAGCGTGTAGCGGCCCGTGATCGCGCAGGAGGCGAGCACGCGGCCCTGCATGGCCGCGAGGGCCTCGGCGCGCGTGAAGGCGCCCTCCACCGGCAGGCGCGCGACATCCAGCGCGTACACCGTGAAGACGTAGCGATGGGGGATCTCGTCGTTCCACGGCGGGCACGGCCCGTCGTAGCCGAAGTACTGCCCGCCCATGTCCGCATCGCCCGCGAACCAGGCCGTGTAGTCGTTCACGCCCTGGCGCGCGCCGTGGGGTGCCGCGGGGCCGGGCTTGCCCTTGGCCGTCACGGCGCTGGAGAACTCGCCCTCGGCCACGGCGGTGACGGTCGCCGGCAGGTCCACGAGCAGCCAGTGGGTGAAATCCACGCGCGGCAGCGAAGCGGGGACGACGCGGCCTTCCTGGTTCACGTCGTCGCCGCGGCTCGGCACGTCGGGATCGTGGCACACGATCGCGAAGGACTTCGTGCCCGCCGGCGCACCCGACCAGGCGAGCGGTGGATTGCGGTTGTCCGAAAGCGTCGCGTGGGTCTTCGCGTCGAGCTTGCAGAACGCGAGGTCGGCCGGGATGGCGCCGCCGTCGGCGAAGCGGGTACTGGTGACCTGCATGGCGGACCTCCGGTCAGTTCAGGACGTCGATCAGCTCCACGTCGAAGAGCAGCGTGGCGCCGGGGGGAATCACGCCGCCCGCGCCGCGATCGCCGTAGCCCATCGCCGGCGGGATGATGAGCGTGCGCTTGCCGCCCTTCTTCATGCCGGCGACGCCCTCGTCCCAGCCCTTGATCACGCGGCCGGCACCGACCACGAAGCCGAAGGGCGTCGGGCGGGTGAGGGAGGAATCGAACTGCTTGCCCTTCTGGCCCTCGGCCTTCGGGTCGTAGAGCCAGCCGGTGTAGTGCACAAGGACGGCCTTGCCCTTCTCGGCCACCTTGCCTTCGCCGGCCTTGGTGTCCTTCACGACGAGTTCCTTGATGTCGGCGGCGGCCGGCGCGGGCGCGGGCTTGCCGGTGTCGTATTGCGCGGCGGCGGGCAGCGCGGCGAGGCCGATCGCCAGGGCGACGAGGGTGCGGATCACGGGTCTTCCTTTCGGTGGGTTTCTTGAAAAAAGGGAATTCTATCGGCCCCGGGCGGCGCCTTCGCGACGGGGATCGGCGCCGGCTTCCCAGCCGGTGGCCGTGCGGCGGATGCCGGCCAAGCCGCTCGTCATGTCGATCAGGCGCACGTCGTGGCCCAGGGCCTTGAGCGCGGCGGCCCGGGATTCGAGCGCGGTTCCCTTCTCGAGTTCCGTCGGCCCGCCGCGGCTGCCGGCATTGGGCAGGTCGATGGCCGACTGCATGTCGAGATTCCAGTCGAGCGTCGCCACGAGCGTCTTGGCCACGTAGCCGATGATGAGGCTGCCGCCGGGGCTGCCCACCACCTGCTCGAGGCGGCCGCTCTTGCCGTCCTGCACGAGGAAGGGCGCCATGGAGCTGCGGGGGCGCTTGCCCGGCGCGACGGCATTGGCCACCGCGAGGCCATTCTCCACGGGACGAAAATTGAAATCCGTGAGCTGGTTGTTGAGCAGGAACCCGCGCACCAGGCGCTTCGCGCCGAAGAAGCCCTCGATGGTGGTGGTGAGCGACACCGCGTTGCCGCGGGCATCGACGATGGCCACGTGGCTGGTGCCCGCCACCTCGTCGTGGGGATCGTCGGCCAGCGCGAGCTTCATGCCCGGCGGCGTGCCCGCCTGCGCACGGCCCATGGCCTTCGCCGGATCGATGAGCCGGGCCCGGGCGGCGAGATAGCCCGCGTCCACGAGGCCCGCGACGGGCACGGTCACGAAGCGGTCGTCCGCGACGTAGCGGTTGCGGTCGGCGAAGGCGAGCCGGCCCGCCTCGGCGAAGAGGTGCAGCGCCTTCGGGGAGTTGGGCTTTTCCTTCGCCAGATCGTGGTGCGAGAGGATGCCGAGCATCTGCAGCACCGCGATGCCGCCGGAGGACGACGGCGGCATGCCGCACAGGCGCCAGGACCGGTACGGGGCGCACAGGGGCTCGACGTCGCGCACGCGATAGCCGGCGAGATCTTCCGCCGTCATCACGCCGGGATTGCCCTTGTCGCCGCGCACGGTGGCCACCAGGTCGGCCGCGATGGCGCCTTCGTAGAACGCGTCCGCGCCCTTCGCCGCGATCGCCCTGAGCGTGGCCGCGTAGGCGGGATTGCGGATCACCGTGCCGGCGGGCAGGGGCTTGCCGCCTTCGCCGAAGAACATCGCGCGGGCGGCGGGATCGTCCGACAGGCCCTTGTCCTTCTCGAGCAGCGCGTGGACGCGGGGGCTCAGCACCCAGCCTTTCTCGGCGAGCGCGATGGCGGGTGCGAAGAGATCCGCCCACGGCAGGCGACCGTGGCGGGCATGGACGACTTCCAGCAGGCGCGGCGTGCCGGGCACGCCCACGGCGCGCCCCCCGGCGACGGCCTTCTGGAATTCCATCGGCTTGCCGTCGGGAGCGAGCAGCAGGTCGGGGCCCGCGGCCGCGGGCGCCGTCTCGCGCCCGTCGATCGCGGTGACGCGGCCCGTCGAGGCGTCGTGGTGCAGGAAGAATGCGCCGCCCCCGAGGCCCGAGGCCTGGGGTTCGACGAGGCCGAGCACGAGCTGGGTGGCGATCGCCGCATCGACCGCGCTGCCGCCGCGATCGAGCATCGCCGCGCCCGCTTCCGACGCCAGCGGGTGGCCGGAGACCACGACGTGGCGCTTGGCGGTGAAGACCTTCTTCGGCGTCCAGCCGCTGGGCGGCTCGGGCTGCGAGGGGCGCAGCTGCGCTTGGGCAGCGAAGGCCGCGGCGAGGAGGAGAGTCGCCAAGGGGAGGCGGTGGGGAGTGATGCGGGCGCGAATCCGGGGAACGCCGATGAACGCCGATATCACGCCGATGAACGCCGATGATTCACTGGCGAAAGTCGTGCTGGCTTCCGGTATCGACGACATCCGCGATCGTCGCAACGGCGCATATCCGACACTCGACGATTTCCGCGATCGCCGCAACGGCGCATTTCCTACACTCAAAGGTCTATCGGCGTTCATCGGCGTGATATCGGCGTTCATCGGCGTTCCAAAGAAATTTGCCCGCATCACTCCCTCCCTCCCTCACAATCCCCCGAGGCACACGTACTTGATCTCGAGGAAATCGTCGATCCCGTACTTCGACCCTTCCCGCCCCAGGCCCGACTGCTTCACGCCGCCGAAAGGCGCCACCTCGTTGGAGAAGATGCCCGTGTTCACGCCGACGATGCCCGTCTCGAGCGCCTCCGACACGCGGATGACGCGTCCCACGTCCCGCGAATAGAAGTACGAGGCGAGGCCGAACTCCGTGTCGTTCGCGAGCGCGATGGCCTCCTGCTCCGTGCCGAAGCGGAAGAGCGGCGCCACGGGCCCGAAGGTCTCCTCGTTCGAGACCTTCATCGCGGGCGTGACGCCGGTGAGGAGCGTCGGCTCGTAGAAGCGCCCGCCCAGGGACGAGCGGCGCCCGCCCGTCACGACCTTCGCGCCCTTGGCGAGCGCGTCGGCCACGTGCTCCTCCACCTTGGCGAGGCCCGCCTCGTCGATCAGCGGGCCGATGGTGACGCCGGCTTCCGTGCCGCGCCCCACCTTGAGGGCCGTCATGCGCTCGGCGAGCTTCGCGGCGAAGGCGTCGTACACGCCGTCCTGCACGTAGATGCGGTTCGCGCACACGCAGGTCTGGCCGGCGTTGCGGTACTTGGAGGCGAGGGCCCCGTCGGCCGCGGCGTCCAGGTCCGCGTCGTCGAAGACGAGGAACGGCGCGTTGCCGCCCAGCTCGAGCGAGAGCTTCTTGATGGTGTCGGCGCATTGGCGCATGAGGATGCGCCCGACCTCCGTCGAGCCGGTGAAGGTGAGCTTTCGCACCACGGGGCTCGCGCACAGCTCCTTGCCGATGGCCACGGGATCGCCCGTCACCACGTTGAGAACGCCCTTGGGGATGCCGGCCCGCTCGGCGAGCACCGCGAGGGCGAGGGCCGACAGCGGCGTCTGCTCGGCGGGCTTCACGACGAAGGTGCACCCCACCGCGAGTCCGGGGGAAACCTTGCGCGTGATCATCGCCGTCGGGAAGTTCCACGGCGTGATGGCGGCGCACACGCCGATCGGCTGCTTGAACACGAGGATGCGCTTGTCGGTCGTGGTGCCGGGAATCGTGTCGCCGTAGACGCGCTTGGCCTCCTCGGAAAACCACTCGACGAACGAGGCGCCGTAGGCGATCTCGCCCTTCGCCTCGGCGAGGGGCTTGCCCTGCTCGGCCGTGAGGATCGCCGCGAGATCGTCGGCGTTGGCGGTGATGAGCTCGAACCAGCGGCGCAGCAGCCGCGCGCGTTCCTTCGCGGCGAGGGCGCGCCACGCGGGCAGCGCGCGCTCCGCGGCGGCGATGGCCCGGCGCGTTTCGGGCGCGCCCATCAGGGGCACGTGCGCGACGGTCGATCCGTCCGCCGGATTGTCCACGGCGATCGTGCCGCCGCCGTCGGCGTTCGCCCAGGCGCCGTCGACGTACGCGCGCGTTTCGAGAAGCGAGGGATCGCGAAGCAGAGGGGCGATCTCTTTCGCGCGGGTGACGGCGTTCATGGCGTGTTCCTCCGGTGGACAGGCGAAAAGTATAGCGCCGCGGGCAGGATGGCCCGGAGGCTCCGGATCGCGACTCAGCCCTTCGGCCCGTGGTGCCGGCGCCAGCGCGAGGCGGCGAGGGCCACCGCGATCGCCGCCTGCACGCCGAGGATGATCGCCGCGCGCGTGCCGCCGCCCCCGAAGAACGGATTCACAACGCCCGCGGCGAACGCGAGCCCCACCGCGGCGAGCAAGCCCGGGATCACCCACCAAAGCAGCGCCGCATAGAGGAGCGCCGTCGTGACCACGCGGCGCGGCCTCGCGGCGGAGGCGAAGAAGACGAGGATCGCCCCGTCGCGAAGGGCCGCGAGCACGAGGGCGAGGGGCGCGCGCGCCACGTAGTCCGTGAGTTCGCGCCAGCCGTCGAGCCCGAGCGATTCCCCGAACCCCTGCCACGCGAGGGGCGCCGCGAGCGCGAAGGCGAAGGCGAGCACGAGCGTGGTGGGCCACAGCGGCATTTCCTCCATCGCCCGCACCGCGTCGCCCCGCGCGAAGGCCGCGCTCACGCGCCGGATCTCCATCGCCGTCGTGGGCTCCGAATAGAGCGCGAGGTAGGTGGCGCCCAGCGCGGCGAGCAGGCCGAAGCCCGTGAAGGCCCGCGCGAAGCCGCCGCCCTCGGACGCGAAGCCCGCGAGCCAGAACGCGAGGAAGAGCGCGAAGCCGGGCCAGGCCCAGGGCAGCGTGCGAACCTGCAGCTCGCGGCAGAAGCCGCGGTAGGCGCCGAAGGCCGCCCACGCCGCGAAGGCGCAGGCCGAGAGGGCGAGGAAGGTGAGCCCGTCGAAGTAGCGGCCGTGCCAGGCGAGGCCCTGCGCGGCGCCGCGGTCGGCGAGGGGCAGGACCCACATCGCGAGCAGGAGCGGCAGCAGCATCACGAGGACGCCCAGGCGCCGTCCGGCTCGCGCTTCCCGCCGCGCCTCCTGCAACGCGAGCCCGATGGAGGCGCCATGCACGGCGATCGCGCCCGCCGCGTAGGTGACCACCAGCCACCCGGGATGGGGCGCGTTCGGCACGGCGGACGAGGCGAAGGCGAGCACCACGAGGCACGGGATGCCCAGGTACCACGCGAACATCGGCGCGCCGAAGAGCTTGCCGACGGTCATGGCCCCGGGCCCCAGCGCCGAGAGGCGCTGCAGGTCCCAGGTGCGATCTCGCACTTCCTCGGCGACGGACTCCGCGGCCTGGTGCGCGCCGTAGAGATACAGGATCACGAACGACAGGACGTAAGCCGGGCCCACGAGCCGCGCGCGCCAGTCCCCGGCCTCGCCCCCGGCGCCGAAGAGCGCGAAGACGAGCAGCAGCACCGCAGGGCCCGCGATGCGCCGGTGGGGTCCGAGCTCGAGCCAGGCGTTGCGCTGCAGTTCCGGGTTCAAGGCGTTTCCTCGCGGACGGTGCGCAGGTACGAATCGTGGAGGTTCTCGCGGACCTCGGCGAACTCCGCCACGGCGAGCCCGGCGCCCACGAGCTTCGCGAGGAGCGCGGCCCGGCCGGCGTCGTCGGCCGGGCCTTCGATCACGACGGCGTTCTCCTCCGCCGCGCCCGGCGCGATCCCGAGGGCTTCCAGGCGCTCGCGCAGGCCATCGACGGGCGCGGCGAGGCGCACACGGATGCGCCGGCGGCCGTCGCCACCCGCCGGCGCGAGGGCGCGGTGCTCCACCACGCGGCCTTCGCGCAGCACGAGCATGTGGGTCGAGTACTCGTCGAGCTCGGCGAGGATGTGGGAGGAGACGACGAGGGTCATGCCTTCGGACTGCAGGGACCGGAAGAGCCCGGCGAGCGCGTGGCGCGCTTCCGGGTCGAGCCCAGCGGCGGGCTCGTCGAGCAGCAGCAGCCGGGGACCGTGGATCAGGGCCTGGCCGATCGCGAGGCGCTGGCGAAGGCCGCGCGAGAGCGTGCCGGCCGCCTGCGCCAGCCGGTCCGCGAGGCCGAGGCGCTTCGCCGTGCCCTCGACGGCGGCGGGCAGCGCCGCGGCCGCCACGCCCTGGATGGCGCCCGCGTGATGCAGGCACTGGGCCACGGTGAGCGATTCGTAGACGCCGAAGAAATCCGAGAGGTATCCCAGGTGCCGGTGGGCCTCCCGGGGCGATTCGAGCACGTCGACGCCCGCCACCGCGATGCGGCCCTCAAGCGGCGAATCCAGGCCCGCGAGGCAGCGAAGGAGCGTCGTCTTGCCGGCGCCGTTGGGCCCCACGAGGGCGGTCACGGTGCCGGACTCCAGCGCGAAGGAAACGCCGTCGAGCGCGCGCACGCCGGGGTACTCGTAGGCGAGGGCGTCGACGCGGGCGATGGGGTCGGTGGCGTTCACGAGGTGGGCCTGCGGGCTTCACGTATCATGCCACGGCCACCCCGGCTGCCGACGGAGACCGCCATGCGACACCTCATCGCCCTCGCCCCCCTTGCCGCCCTCGCCCTCGCCCTCGCGCCCCTCGCGCAGGCGAAGACCCTGCGCTGGTCCAGCCAGGGCGACTACGTCACGGCCGACCCCCACGCCCAGAACGAGCTGCTCACCAACTCGATCAACGGCCACGTGTACGAGCCCCTCGTCACGCGGGGCAAGCAGCTCGAGATCCTGCCCGCCCTCGCCGCGAGCTGGAAGCAGGCGAGCCCCACGGTGTGGGTCTTCAACCTGCGGAAGGGCGTCAAGTTCCATGACGGCTCCGACTTCACGGCCGACGACGTGGTCTTTTCCATCAAGCGGCTGCAGGGCGAGACCTCGAACTTCCGCGTGTACGGCAACGCGGTGGGCGTGCCGCGCAAGATCGATGAATACACGGTGGAGCTCACGACGCCCGTCCCCAATCCCGTGATGCTCGAGATGCTGGCCAACAGCCTGTTCATCATGAGCAGGAAGTGGTGCGAGAAGCACCGCGTGGAGCGCGCGCAGGACTTCAAGAACAAGGAGGAGACCTTCGCCGTGAGGAACGCCATGGGCACGGGCCCGTTCCTGCTCTACTCCCGCGAGCCGGACGTGAAGAGCGTCTTCAAGAAGAACAGCAACTGGTGGGGCCTGAAGGAAAAGGGCTACTTCGACGGCAACGTGGACGAGATCGTCTACACGCCGGTGAAGAACGAGGGCACGCGCATGGCGGCGCTGCTGTCGGGCGAGCTCGACTTCGTGCTCGACCCGCCGGTGCAGGACGTGGGCAAGTTGAAGGGCAACAAGGCGGTGAAGGTCTACGAGGGCCGCGAGAACCGCATCGTGTTCCTGGGCATGGACCAGGGCCGGGACGAGTTGCTCTACTCCAACGTGAAGGGCAAGAACCCCTTCAAGGACCGGCGCGTGCGCGAGGCCATGTACCGCCTCATCGACGTGAACGCCATTAACAAGGCCGTGATGCGCGGCCTGTCGGTGCCCACCGCGATCAACCTGCCCAACCCGGAGCGCGCGGGCATCCCGAAGGAAATGGACAAGCGCTATCCGTACGACGTCGCCGCGGCGAAGAAGCTGCTCGCCGAGGCGGGCTATCCGAACGGGTTCGAGGTGACGATCGACTGCCCGAACAACCGCTACATCAACGACGAGAAGATCTGCGTGGCCGTCGCGGCGATGGCGGCCAAGGCCGGCATCACGATGAAGGTGAACGCGATCCCGCGGGCGAACTACTTCCCGAAGGCCCAGCGCCTGGACGTTTCGATGTACATGCTGGGCTGGGGCGGGGCCACGACGGACGCCATCTTCACGCTGCAGCCGGTGCTGCATTCGAGGAACGACAAGGGCGACGGCGACTACAACTGGGGCAACTACCGCCACCCGGAGTTCGACGCGATGATCGACAGCGCCAAGGGCGACACCGACATGAAGCGCCGCCAGGAGACGATCGTGAAGGCGATGAAGTACCACCACGACAACGTGCTGCACATCCCGCTGCACATCCAGGTGATCCCCTGGGTGTCCCGCGCGAACGTCTCGGTGGTCCACCGCGCCGACAACTGGCTGCAGGCCACCTGGGTGAAGATCCAGTGAGGCGCGGGGCCGCCCTCGCCGCGGCCCTCGCCGCCGCGCTCGCGCTCGCGGCCCCGCCCGCGCTCGCCAAGCCCTTCCGCTGGGCCTCCCAGGGGGATTTCCTCACGGCCGATCCCCACGCGCAGAACGAGGGGATCAACAACAACCTGCTCTACCACGTGTACGAGCGGCTCACGGCGCGGGACCGGTCGCTCGCGATCGTGCCCTCGCTCGCCACGCGCTGGGAGCGCGTGGACGCGACCACCTGGCGCTTCCACCTGAGGAAGGGCGTGAAGTTCCACGACGGCACGCCGTTCACGGCGGACGACGTCGTGTTCTCCCTCGAGCGGGCCCAGTCGCCCACGTCCAACTTCAAGACCTTCGCCCAGCGCATCGGCAAGGCGCGGCGCGTGGACGACCACACGGTGGAGTTCCTCACCCCCGGCCCCACGCCGATCCTGCTGGAATACGTGAACGCCGTGATGATCATGAGCCGCGCGTGGGCGAAGAAGCACGGCATCGAGCGGCCCCAGGACTTCAAGGCGGCGGAGGAGACCTTCGGCGCGAGGAACGCGAACGGCACCGGCCCCTTCCGTTTCGTCTCCTGGGAGCCGGAGGTGAAGACCGTCCTCACGCGGCACGCGGGCTGGTGGGGGCACGCCGCGGGCCTGTTCGAGGGCAACGTGACCGAGATGGTCTACCGCCCCATCAAGAGCGACGCGACGCGCATGGCGGCGCTCGTGTCGGGCGAGATCGATTTCGTGCTCGATCCGCCGCTGCAGGACATCGCGCGCCTGAAGCGCGGCGGGGGCGTCGCGATCATCGAGGGGCCGGAGAACCGCGTGGTCTTCCTGGCGATGGACCAGCACCGCGACGAGATGAAGTACGGCAACGTGAAGGGCCGCAACCCCCTGAAGGACCTGCGGGTGCGCAAGGCCCTGTATGCCGCGATCGACATCGAGGCGATCCGCACGCAGGTGATGCGGGGCCAGGCGGCGCCCACGGGCTCGATGGTGCCGCCGCGATCGACGAGCCCGGCGGAGGTGGAGCCGCGGCTCGTGCCCCACGATGCCGCGCTCGCGAAACGGCTCCTCGCCGAAGCGGGCTACCCCGGCGGCTTCGAGACGCAGCTGCTGTGCCCCAACAACCGGTACGTGAACGACGAGCGCATCTGCACGGCCCTGGTCTCGATGTGGGCGAAGGTCGGCGTGAAAGCCTCGCTCCTGCTGCAGCCGCGGGCGTCCTTCTTCCAGCGCGTGGACCAGTTCGATTTCTCGATCCACCTCTACGGCTGGGGCGGCGCGCCCACGGACCCGCTGCTCACCCTCGGTCCGCTGCTGCATTCCAACGACGGCACCGGCCGCGGCGACTTCAACTCGGGCCGCATCCGCGACGCGGAGCTCGACCGCCTCGTGCGCGCGGCGGAAGGTGAGATGGACGAGGCGAAGCGGTCGGTCCTCATGCGCCAGGCGCTCCAGCGGGCGCGGGAGAACGCCTACACCATCCCGCTTCACCGCCAGGTCATCCCCTGGGCCGCCCGCAGCGGCGTCTCCGTCTTCCACCGTCCCGACAATTTCGTCGAGATGCTCTGGGTGAAGGTGCCCTGAAGGTAGGGACAGTTCCCTCGGCGAGGGAACTGTCCCCTCTTGTAGAAGACTCAGGTGCTCGCGCGGGCGAGCACTTCGAAGCCGACGTCGATCGCGGCCGCGGGGCCTTCCCGGCCGGCGAGGCGCTCGAGCAGGGCCTCGGCGGCGAGCCGGCCGATGGCGGCCTTGTCGATGCCGATGGTCGAGAGCGCGGGCGTGGTGTGCGCCGCGAATTCCAGGTCGCCGAAGCCCATCACCGCCAGGTCGCCGGGAATGGCCATGCCGCGATCGAGCGCCTCCGCGATGGCGCCCTGCGCGAGGTTGTCGGAACTGCAGGCGATCGCCCGCAGGCGCTTGCCCGAGGCGAGCAGCCGCGCGAGCCCTTCCCGCCCCAAATGGAAGCTGGACGGCGCCTCGAGACGGCATTCCGCAACGGGTCGGACGCCCGCCTCCGCCAGCGCCGCGAGGAATCCCTGCCGCCGCACCAGCGCCCGCTCGTCGTCGGCCCAGGCGAGCCCGATCTCGCGATGGCCGCGCGAGAGCAGGTGCCGCGCCATGGCCGCGCCCGCCGCCTCGTGGGAAAAGCCCACCAGCATGTCGATGGGCGAGGGCGAGAGGTCCCACGCCTCCACCACCGGGATGCGCGAGGCGAGCACCTGCCGGCGCATCGCGGGCGAATGGCGGATGCCCGTGAGGAAGAGTGCGTCGGGTCGCCGGCCGAGGATGCCCGCCACCAGTTCGTCCTCCCGCTCGCCGTAGGCCGAGAGTCCCAGCAGCACCTGGTAGCCGTCCTGGCGGAGCCGGTCCGTGAGCGCTTGGATCGTGTCGACGAAGAGCGTCGTGGTGATCTGGGGAAAGACCGCCGCCACGATGCGGCTGCGGCGCGACTTGAGGCTGCCCGCGAGCACGTTGGGCACGTACCCCGTTCGCGAGACCACTTCGCGAACACGCTCGAGCGTGGCGGGCGTCACGAGATCCGGGCGGCTCAGCGCGCGAGAGACCGTGATGGCGGAAACGCCCGCCACCTTGGCCACGTCGCGCAGGGTGACGGCGCGCCCGGGGGTATCGACGCCGGGGGCCAGGGACTCGGGCGGACGGCGCTTGGGGGAAGGGGCCATGGCCGGCAGCATAGCCGCGCTCGGCGACCGGGGCAATGTCACCGCAATCATCGAACCCCGGGCCCGGACACCCTTGCAAGACTTTCGACGCCTTGACGGCGGGCGGGTGTTACCGATAACATTTTCGACGAATTCCCAAGGTCCCGACCCGAACCGCACCCGACCCCCGGAGGTTTCCCATGCGCTTCCTCGCCCCGCTCGCCGCCATCGCCTTCGCCGCCGCCTCTCTCGGCGCCCAGGCCGCCGGCTATCCGTCCAAGAACGTCACCGTCGTCGTGCCCTTCCCGGCCGGCGGGTCCTCCGACATGGTGGGCCGCGTCGTCGCCCAGAAGCTCGGCGAGAAGCTCGGCGGCACCTTCATCGTGGAGAACAAGGCCGGGGCCACCGGCGCCATCGGCGCGGCCTCGGTGAAGAATTCCCCCGCGGACGGCCACACGCTCCTCGTCTCTTCCCTCGCCGTCTTCGTGGTCAATCCGCACCTGCAGAAGTCGCTGCCGTACGACCCGTCGAAGGACTTCGACCTGCTCACCGTCGCCGTGCAGGCGCCCAACGTGCTGGTCGCGACGCCCGACCTGCCGGTGAAGAACGTCGCCGACGTGATCGCGCTGCTCAAGAAGGAACCCGGCAAGATCTCCTTCGCCACCTCCGGCGCCGGCTCCTCGGACCACCTCACCGCCGAGCTCTTCTGGCAGGAGACGGGCGCGAAGGGCCTGCACGTTCCCTACAAGGGCGGCGCCCCGGCCATCAGCGACCTCATGGCGGGCCACGCGCAGCTCTCCTTCCAGAACGTGAACGCCGTGCTCTCCCAGATCCGCGCCGGCAAGCTGCGCGCCCTCGCGATCACCAGCGCGAAGCGCTCGCCCGTGCTGCCCGACGTGCCCACGCTCACGGAAGCCGGCGTGAAGAACGCCGAGGTCTATTCCTGGCAGGCCGTGGCCGCGCCCCGGGGGCTTCCCGCCGACGTGAAGGCCAAGGTGCACGGCGCGATCGTCGAGGGCCTGAAGGACCCGGCCGTCGCCAAGCGCCTCACGGACCTGGGCTTCGAGATCGTCGCCAACACGCCGGAGCAGTTCGCCGCCTTCCAGCAGGCCGAGCTCGCGCGCTGGAAGAAGGTGATCGCCACCGCCGGCATCACCGCGAACTGATCGCGCGATGACCGCCGCCACGCCCGCCGGGGCCGTCCCGGTCGTCACGGAGCTTCGCGTCGTTCCCGTCGCGGGCCACGACAGCATGCTGCTCAACCTGAGCGGCGCCCACGGTCCCTTCTTCACGCGCAACGTCGTCGTGGCGCGGGATTCCTCGGGCCGCACGGGCCTGGGCGAGGTGCCGGGCGGGGAATCCATCCGCAAGACCCTCGAGGACGCCCGGCCGCTCGTGGTCGGACAGCCCGTCAGCGCCGTGAACGCGGTGCTCTCCCAGGTGCGCACGCGCTTCGCCGACCGCGACGCCGGCGGCCGGGGCCTGCAGACCTTCGACCTGCGCACCACCATCCACGCCGTCACCGCCATCGAATCGGCGATGCTGGACCTGCAGGGCCAGTTCCTCGGCATGAGCGTCGCGGACCTGCTGGGCGAAGGGCGCCAGCGCGACGAGGTGGAAGTGCTCGGCTACCTGTTCTTCGTCGGTGACCGGCGCCGCACGGACTTGCCGTACCGCGCCGGCGACAAGGGCAACGAGTGGTTCGCGCTGCGCGACGAGGAGGCCCTCACGCCCGAGGCCGTGGTGCGTCTCGCGGAGGCCACGCACGCGCGCTACGGCTTCCGCGATTTCAAGCTGAAGGGCGGCGTCCTCGCGGCGGACGACGAGGTGAAGGCCGTCGCCGCGATCAAGCGGCGCTTTCCGGAAGCCCGCGTCACCCTCGACCCGAACGGCGCCTGGTCCCTCGCCGAGGCGATTCGCGTCGGCCGCGACCTCGCGGGCATCGTGGCCTACGCCGAGGATCCCTGCGGCGCCGAGGGCGGCTTCTCGGGCCGCGAGGTGATGGCGGAGTTCCGGCGCGCGACGGGCCTGCCCACCGCGACCAACATGGTGGCCACGGACTGGCGACAGCTCGTGCACGCCCTCGCGCTGCAATCGGTGGACATCCCCCTCGCCGACCCGCACTTCTGGACGATGCAGGGCTCGGTGCGCGTGGCCCAGACCTGCCGCGACTGGGGCCTCACCTGGGGCTCCCACTCCAACAACCACTTCGACATCTCCCTCGCGATGTTCACCCACGTGGCCGCCGCCGCGCCGGGCCGCGTGACGGCGATCGACACCCACTGGATCTGGCAGGACGGCGAACGGCTCACGCGCGCGCCCCTCGAGATCCGGGAGGGCCGCATCGCGCTGCCGAAGGCCCCGGGCCTGGGCATCGCGCTCGACGAGGAGCGGCTCGCGGCCGCCCACGCCCTCTACAATGCCCACGGGCTGGGCGCGCGCGACGACGCGCACGCCATGCGCTACCTCGTGCCCGGCTGGCAGTTCGACCCCAAGCGCCCGTGCCTCGTGCGCTGAACGACCCCCAAGGAGATCGCATGGAACGCATCGGATTCATCGGCCTGGGCATCATGGGCGCCCCCATGGCGGGCCACCTGCTCGCCGCCGGCCACGAGCTGCACGTTTGCGACCGGCGCAACATTCCGGAAGCCCTCGCGAAGGCGGACAAGTGCGCGAGCGCCGCCGACGTCGCGCGCCGCGCCGACATCGTGATCGTGATGGTCCCGGACACCCCCGACGTCGAGCAGGTGCTCTTTTCCGCCGGCGGCGTGGCCGAGGGCCTCTCGCCGGGCAAGCTCGTGATCGACATGAGCTCCATCGGTCCCATCGAGACGCGGGAATTCGCCGCGCGCATCCGGGCCCTCGGTTGCGAATACGTGGACGCCCCCGTCTCCGGCGGCGAAGTGGGCGCGAAGGCCGCGAGCCTCACCATCATGGCGGGCGGCACCGAGGCCGCGTTCGCCCGGGCAAAGCCCCTGTTCGAGAAGATGGGCAAGAACATCACGCGCGTGGGCGACGCCGGCGCGGGCCAGGTGTGCAAGGTGGCCAACCAGGTGATCGTCGCCCTCACGATCGAGGCGGTGGGCGAGGCGCTGCTGCTCGCCGCCAAGGCGGGCGTGGACCCGGCCAAGGTGCGCGAGGCCCTGATGGGCGGCTTCGCGTCCTCGCGCATCCTCGAGGTGCACGGCGAGCGCATGGTGAAGCGCACGTTCAACCCGGGCTTCCGCATCGAGCTGCACCAGAAGGACCTGAACCTCGCGCTGGGCACCGCGCGGCGCCTGGGCGTGAGCCTGCCCAACACCGCCACCTGCCAGGAGCTCTTCAACGCCTGCGCGGCCCACGGCGGCAAGGCCTGGGACCACTCCGCGATGGTGCGGGCGCTCGAGACGATGGCGAACTTCGCGATCGGCGACGCGCCGCCCGCGGCCTGAACGACACGAAAGGACGACCCATGCGCGAGAACCGCATCCGCAAGACCTGGCAGGCCGGCGGCGCCATCGTGAACGGCTGGCTCGCCATCCCCAGCAGCTTCTCGGCCGAGACCATGGCCCACCAGGGCTGGGACAGCCTCACCATCGACATGCAGCACGGCGTGGTGGACTACGCGGGCGCCGTGGCGATGCTCACGGGCATTTCCACCACCGACACCGTGCCCGTGGTGCGCGTGCCCTGGCTCGACCCGGGCATCGTGATGAAGATGCTCGACGCGGGCGCCTACGGAATCATCTGCCCGATGGTCAATTCCCGCGCCGACTGCGAGAAGCTCGTGGCCGCGGCCCACTACCCGCCCCGGGGCCACCGCAGCATGGGCCCGATCCGCGCGATGCTCTACGGCGGCGCGGACTACCAGAAGAAGGCCGACGACACGGTCGTGATCTTCGCGATGATCGAGACGCGCGAGGCGCTGGACAACCTGGACGACATCCTCTCGACGCCGGGCCTGGACGCCGTGTACATCGGGCCGGCGGACCTGTCGCTCGCCCTCGGGTGCAATCCCACGTTCGACGACGTGGACCCGCCCGTGGCCGCGGCGATCGACCGCATCCTCGAGCGCGCGAAGGCCCACGGCGTGGTGGCGGGCATCCACAACGGCACGCCGGAGGCGGCCCTGAAGCGCATCGCGAAGGGCTTCCAGTTCGTGACGATCGCCTCGGACGCGCGCCTGATGGCGGCGGGCGCCCAGCAGGTGATCGGGAAGATGCGGGCCACGGTGCCGGCGGCGCCTTCGTCGGGATACTGAGGCGCGGCCTGGCTGCAGGCCCTGCCGGGCACGGCACGGCCGCCTTCCCGAGGGCAAGCGGGTTCATCTGGGGTCGCGCCGCCCGCGTTTCAAGCCGTTGAAAGCCGGGCGGGCCGGTCCCAATTCCTCCGTGTCCGCCCCCGAACGGTTCGGGGGCTCCACCCACCGGAGGACCCATGAGCGCCCGACCCTATTTCGCCCGCGACCTCTTCGCGGACCTGGACCGGCTGCAGCGGGAAATGCTGCACGCCTTCGACCTTTCCCCGAGCATCCGCGGCCTGCCCCGCGGCGCCTTCCCCGCGATCAATGCCGGCTCGACCCCCACGGGCATCGAGCTCTACGTCTTCGCGCCGGGCATCGATCCCGCCACGCTCGAAGTGCAGGTGGAAAAGGGCGTGCTCACGATCGCCGGCGAGCGCCCGGCGGCCGCGCTGCCCGAGAAGGCCACGCGCCACATCGACGAGCGCTTCACGGGCCGCTTCCGGCGCGTGGTGACGCTGCCGGACGACGCCGATCCCGAGGCCGTCGAAGCGAAATACCGCGACGGCGTGCTGCACCTGTCCATCGCCCGCAAGGCCGCGGCCCAGCCGCGCCGCATCACCGTCCAGTAAGGAGCGAACGACCATGAACGAGACCCGTCCCGCCCCCCGCGAACAATCCGCCGACACGATCCTCGTGCCGCCCGTCGACGTGACCGAGGACCCGAGCGGCATCACCCTCGTGGCCGACCTGCCCGGCGTTCCCCGCGAGCGCCTGGACCTTCACGTGGAAGCCGACACGCTCACGCTCGAAGGCACCGTCGCGCTGCCCACGCCCGACGGGCTGGAAGCCACCCACGTCGAGGTGCCGCGCCCGCGCTACCGGCGCGTCTTCACGCTCTCCAAGGAGCTCGACGCCGCGCAGGTGAAGGCCGAGTTCGCCCACGGCGTGCTCACCCTGCGCATCCCCAAGGCCGCCCACGCGCAGCCCAGGCGCGTGCCGGTGCAGGTGGCGTAGGAAAAATCGGGGTCAGGTACGAATTTTCTCCAGGCGGCTCATGCCGCCATACCGAGAAAAATCGGGTCAGGTACGAATTTTCTCCAGGCGGCTCGTGCCGCCATACCGAGAAAATTCGTACCTGACCCCGATTTTTCACATCATCCGATCCGTCGCCAGCACCTCTCCGGCGTCCAGCAGCGGCAATCCTTCCAGCGAGCGGTAGATCGGCGTGAAGTCCGGCGCCGTCGCCTCGAAGAGTTCGCGGAAATCCCGGATGACGAAGTAGGTTTCCTGGAAGGTGTCGATCTTGTAGCGCGTGCGCAGGATGCGCGGCAGGTCGAAGCCGATGCGCCGGGGCCGCGGATCCTCGAGGCAGTGCGGCAGCTCCCCGCCCGAGGAGAGGATGCCCGCGCCGTACGCGCGCAGCCCCTCGTCCGTCGCGATGAGCCCGAACTCCACCGTGTACCAGTACAGGCGCGCGAGCATCTCCAGCGCGCCCAGCGCGTCGGCCTTGAGCCCGCCGCGGCCGTAGGCCTGCAGGTAGTCCGCGAAGACCGGATCGAAGAGCAGTGGCACGTGCCCGAAGAAATCGTGGAAGAGGTCGGGTTCGACGATGTAGTCGAATTCCTCGGGCCTGCGCAGCCACACGGTCACGGGAAAGCGCCGCTCGGCCAGGTGCGCGAAGAACGCGCGGTCCGGCAGCAGCCCCGGCACGCCCACGAGCGTCCAGCCCGTGGCCTTCGCGAGCGCCGCGTTGGTCTCGTCGAAGCGCGGGATGCCCGCGTCCAGCCGCAGCGCTTCCACCTGCATAGTGAACTCGCGGCAGGCCCGCCCCGGCAGCAGCGCCGATTGCCGATTGAAGAGCCGGCGCCACAGCGCGTGCTCCTCGGCCGTGTAGGACTCCCAGCGCTGGGGCACCGTGAAATCGTCGCCGGCCGCGGCGTAGTCGCCCCGGGGCGCGTGGTCCGTTTCGCCGGTCATCGCCCCCTCCGCGCCCGCCCGTCAGCCGCCCGCGCGAACGACCCGCTGCTCGATCGCGCCGAAGACCGATTCACCCCGGCGACCCGCGATCTCGAGGCGCACCGTGTCGCCGAAGCCGAGGAACGGCGTCGTCGCGGTGCCGGTAGCCACCTGCTCCACGAGGCGCTTTTCCAGCAGGCACGCATAGCCCGCCGCCGCCGCATCGTTGGAGAAAGTGCCGCTGCCCACCAGCGTGCCCGCCGCGAGGTGCCGCGTGCGCGCCGCGTGGGCCACGAGCTGGTGCAGGCCGAAGACGGCGTCACGGCCACCGTCGGGAGCGCCGAGCCAGGCGCCGTTCACGTGGCACGCGAGGGGCCGGCGAACGAGCCCGCCCGCCCAGTCCTCGCCCAGCTCGTCGGGCGTGACCGCCACGGGGCCCAGCGCGTTGGCGCCCTTGCCGTTCACGAAGCCGAAGCCCTTTTCCAGCTCCTTGGGGATCAGGCGGCGGAACGAGATGTCGTTCACCAGCACCAGCAGGCGGATCGCGCCGAGGCAGGCTTCGGGCGATGCGCCCATCGGCACGTCGCCCGTGACGGCGGCGACCTCGCCCTCGAGATCGATGCCCCAGTCCTCCGAGAGCGCCTCGATCGGATCGCGCGGGCCCATCATGCGCCCCGCCCCGCCTTGGTACATCAGGGGATCCGTCGCGAAGTTCTCCGGCAGCGAGGCGCCCCGCGCGCGGCGCACGCGCTCGACGTGGGGGCGGTAAGCCGAGCCGTCGAGCCACTCGTACGCGCGCGGCAATGGCGCGGCCACGCGACCGTCGGCGAGGGCCTGCGCGAAATCGATGGCGTGCCGCTCGCCGCCGCAACCCAGGCTCTCGGCGACGTCCAGCAGGCGCGGCCGCACCGCGTCCCAGTCCTCGAGCGCCGCCTGCAGCGTGGGCGCGATGCCGGAGGCGGGAACGGCGAGCGTGAGGTCGCGATTCACGACGGCGAGCGTGCCGTCGCGCCCCGGGCCCTTGAGGGTGGCGAGCTTCATCGCGGCACCTGCGCTTTCGGAAATCCGGCCCACGCGGCGTCGTAGTCGCGGTCCCGCTCCGGGGCCGCCATCGCCCACGCCGTGGGCTCGAAGGCGAAGCGGCTCTCGACCATGAAGGCGAGCGTGCCGTCCAGGCGGCGGGGCGCGAGATTCTCCCCGCTCGCCGCCGTGAAGGACGCGAGGTCCGGCCCGTGGGCGCTCATCGCGTTGTGCAGGCTCGCGCCGCCGGGCACGAAGCCGCCGCGCTTCGCGTCGTATTCGCCGCGCACCAGGCCCATGAACTCGCTCATCGCGTTGCGGTGGAAATACGGCGGGCGGAACGTGTCCTCGGCCACCATCCAGCGCGGCGGGAAGATCACGAAATCCGCGTTGGCGGTGCCCGGCGTGTCGGAGGGCGAGGTGAGCACGGTGAAGATCGACGGATCCGGGTGGTCGAAGCTCACGGTGTTCATCGTGTTGAAGCGGGCGAGGTCGTACTTCACCGGGCAGCTCGTGCCGTGCCACGCGACCACGTCGAGGGGCGAATGGGAGAGCCGCGCGCTCCACAGGTGCCCGCCCGACTTGGCGATCACTTCCGTCGGCGCGTCCTCGTCCTCGAAGGCCGCGACGGGCGCGAGGAAATCCCGCGGGCTCGCGAGGCCGTTGGCGCCGATCGGGCCCAGCTCCGGGAGGCGGAAGGGCGCGCCCGCGTTCTCGCAAAGGTAACCGCGCGACGGCCCGCCGGCGAGCTCCACCCGGAACTTCACGCCCCGGGGCACCAGCGCGATCTCGCCCGGCGCGAGGGCCAGGCGGCCGAACTCCGTGACGAGGAAGATCCCGCCTTCCTGCGGGATGAAGAGCAGCTCGCCGTCGTGGCACTGGAAGACGCGCCGGACCATCGGGACATTGGCGCGCCAGAGGTGCATCGCGACGCCCATTCCCAGCCGCGCGTCGCCGCCGGCCGCGACGGTGACGAGCCCGTCCACGAAATCCGCCGGGGCATCCGGCATCGGCGGCGGGGCCCAGCGAAGCCGGTTGGGCGAGACCGGCGCCTCGCCCACGGGCGCCGAGCGAAGGAGCCCGTCGTCGATCCGCCGGAACTCGCCGTGCAGGACCGAAGGCCGCAGCCGGTACAGCCACGAGCGCCGGTTCGACGATCGCGGCGCGGTGAACGCCGTCTCCGAGAACTGCTCGGCGTAGAGCCCGAACGCCGGCTGCTGCGGCGAATTGCGCCCGACCGGCAGCGCGCCCGCCACCGCCTCCGTCTCGTGGTGATTGCCGAATCCCGGCAGGTATCCCGTTGCATCGCCCATCGCATCACCGCCTTCCTTCGCCGTACCGTTCCCAGATCGGGCGATCGGCTCGCTTTCATCGGCGTTCATCGGCGTGACATCGGCGTTCATCGGCGTCCCTCGCCTTTCGCCCGCATCACTCTCAGACCACGCCCCGCGCGATCTGCTCCGCCTCGATCGACTCGAACAGCGCCTGGAAGTTGCCTTCCCCGAAGCCCTCGTTGCCCTTCCTCTGGATGATCTCGAAGAAGATCGGCCCGATCACCGTCTCGGTGAAGATCTGCAGCAGCTTGTCCTCGCGCCGGTCCTTGTCGATGCCCTCGCCGTCGATGAGGATGCGGTTCGCCTTGAGCCTCGCGAGGTCCTCGCCGTGGCCCGGCACCCGGGCATCGACCCGATCGTAGTACGCGTCGGGCGTGTCGAGGAACCGCACGCCCCCGGCGCGCATCCGCTCCACCGTCGCGAAGATGTCCGCCGTCGAAAGCGCGATGTGCTGGATGCCCTCGCCGTGGTACGCGTCGAGGTATTCCTGGATCTGGCTCTTGCGGTCCGAGGGCTCGTTGATCGGGATGCGGATCTTGCCGCAGGGGCTCGTGAGCGCCCGCGAGGTGAGGCCGGTGCGCTTGCCCTTGATGTCGAAGTAGCGGATCTCGCGGAAGGCGAAGAGCTTCTCGTAGAAGCCCGCCCAGGTGTCCATGCGCCCCGGATAGACGTTGTGCGTGAGGTGGTCCACCTCGAGGAGCCCCGCGCCGGCGGGATTCGCCTCGGCGCCCGGAAGCGGCACGAAGTCGACGTCGTAGATCGAGAGGTTGCCGCCGTTGCCGGGGTAGCGGTCCACCAGGTAGATGAGGCTGCCGCCGATGCCCTGGATCGCGGGGATGTTGAGCTCCATCGGCCCCACGGGGCCGTGGTGGGGCTTCGCGCCCAGCTCCAGCGCGCGCCGCCACGCCTTGGCCGCATCCTTCACCCGGATCGCGAACGCGCAGGCCGACGGGCCGTGCACCCGCGCGAACGATTGCGCGAAGCCGTCGGGCTCGCGGTTCACGATGAAATTGACGCCCCCCTGCCGGTAGAGCGTCACGTCCTTCGAGCGGTGGCGCGCCACGGCCGCGAAGCCCAGCTGCTCGAAGAGCCGGCCCAGGGCCGCGGGATCGGGCGCGGTGTACTCGACGAACTCGAAGCCGTCGGTGCCCATCGGATTGGCGATCGTTTCCATGCGCGCTCCTTGCCCGGCATCGGTCCGGAAGTCGGCGAATTCTACGCGCGTGCCCCGGCAATGGGATTGCGAATCGGTCTCGCCTTGGCGCCTATTGCGCAATAATATTGCGTCATCATGGCGATTGGAGAAACGAATGAACGACCCGGCGCTGGACCGCACCGACCGAAAACTGCTCGCGCTGCTGCAGAAGGACGGGCGCATCACCAACCTCGAGCTCGCGGGCAAGGTGGCGCTTTCGCCCAGCGCCTGCCTTCGCCGGGTGCGCGCGCTCGAGGAGGCGGGCGTGATCCGCGGCTACGGGGCGCTGCTCGATCCGGCGCGCGTCGGCCTGGGATTGCTGGGCTTCGTCACGGTGAAGCTCGAGAAGCGCGGCCGCATGCCCACCGACGCCTTCGCCCGCGCCTGCCGCGACTGGCCCGAGGTGACGGCCTGCCATGCGACCACGGGCGACATGGATTACCTGCTGCGCGTGCACGTGGAGGACCTCGCGCATTTCTCGCGCTTCGTGATGGACTCGCTCCTCAAGCATCCCGGCGTGATCGACGTGAAGTCGAGCTTCGCGCTCGAGACGGTGAAGGACACGGCGGCCCTTCCGCTCGCGCACCTGGGGTCGTGAGCACGACGGAGAAAGTCGCCACGGGCGGGACCCGATTGCCTATACTGCGGCGCTTTGTCCACCGGAGATCCCCATGAAAGACCTCCGCGTCGCGGGCATCGCGGGCCCACCAGGCGCCGCGCTGCTTGCCGCCCTGTTCCTCGCCGTCGCGTGCTCGAAGACCGAGCCCGCCTCGTCCAAGCCCCGCCCCAATGCGCCCTTGCAGGTGCCCGCGGCCGCGGCCGACAAGGCCGCTTCCTCCGGCGAATCCGTCGAGGCGCTGAAGGAACGGCTCGCGCGCCAGGAGGCCGCCGCGATGCGCTTCGACATGAAGGCGGTGCCGGAATCGAAAACGCCCCGGCCGGCCGAGCCGCCCGCCAAGGCGCCCGAGCGCGCGGGCCCGGCCTCGACGCCCGCCAAGCCCGACGCGGCACCGGCGAAGTCGGCAGCGCCCGCGACTGCGTCGGGTGCACCGGCCCCGGTGAGCGCCGCGCCGGCTGCCACCCCGGCGCCCGTCGTGCCCGCGCCCTCGACTTCGACGACGCCGGTAGCCGCACCGTCCGCCGCTGCCGCGCCGCCCAAGGCCGCCCCGGCGACGCCTCCGCCCACGCTCGCCGCCACGCGCCCTGCGCCGGCCCCCGCACCCGCCCTCGCGGCTCCGAAGCTGCGCACCCGCACCGATCTCGTGTTCCCGCGCGAGGCGATGCAGGCCGGCATCGACGCCGGGCTCGTGAAGGCCCGCATGACGCTCGACGGCGCCGGCAACGTGACGCGCGTGGACGTCGTGGACGCGAACCCGCGGCGGGTCTTCGACCGCGCGGTCGTGCGCTCGCTCTCGGAGTGGAAGTACGACGAGGGCGCCTCGGGGCGCACCGTCACCGTGGAGCTGGAGTTCAGGCGCTGAGCGATCAGGGCACCAGCTCGTCAACCCGCGCGCACAGCTCGCGGGCCGAATGGACGTCGAGTCGCGCGTAGATCTTCTTCACGTGGTCGGCCACCGTGGACGGCGCGATCCCCAGCGCCGCCGCGATCTGCGACTGCGTGTAGCCGGCGCGCATCAGCGCGCAGACCTCCGTCTGGGCGATGGACAGGTGCAACGCGCCCAGCGCCCGGCGCCACGCCACGGCCCGGGGCTCCTGGTGCTGGATGCTCACGTGGACGGCGGCGGGTCCGCCCCCGTCGGCGGGGCGAAGCGGCTCGGCCTCGAAGACGAAGCGGCCCCACGCATTGTCGACCGTGAGGGTGACCTGGCGCTTCGAGGCCCCCTCGTGGCTGCGGATCTGCGCGGCGAGCATCGAGAGCGTCGCGAAATCCTTCAAGTCCGGCACCCGCCCCGCCCCTTCGGGCGTGATGCCGCCGTGCGCGAGCAGCAGCATGCGGTGCGCATGTTCCGACACGTGGAGGAGCCGGCCGTCCAGGCCCATGCTGAGCACGGCGCGCCGGTCGGGACGCGCGACGAAGTCCGGCGCGAGCGCCGACTCGCTCTCCAGGCCGCGGGCGACGTAGGGCACGAGGTCGCCGAGCAGCCGCTCTTCCTCCCGCGTGAACTTCGGATCGCCGGGCTCGCGGTACAGCACGAGCGAACCCAGCGGCCGGCCACCGGCCCCGCGGACGATCGCCTCGATGCGCGTGTGCAGGCGCTGGGGACGCCAGACCTCGTTGTAGAGGTCGGAGCGGAAGAACTCGGGCCGGTCGAGCTCGCCGGCGCCGCGCACCACCGCCTTGCCGAGCACCGCGTCGCGGAAGGCGCCCATCACCGGAGACTCCTTGCGGTTGTGGAACTCCGCGAAGTAGTGGCGCGCCACCTCGGCATCGATGGGCCCCTCGAAGAAATAGCGCACGAGGTTGCCGTCCTCGTCCGTCCAGTCGAAGAGGTTGCGCGAGGACGGGATGGCCCGGTGCAGCGCCTCGAGCAGGGCGGGGATGAGCTGTTCGCCCGGCAGCCCGAGGCCGCAGAGCGCGCGGATGGCGGCCAGGTTGGCGGCCTGCTTCACCGGGGTACCCATGGATGCGACATTTTCGTCACCTCCGAGCGGCGCGAAACCCCCTGATCGGGGGGTGCGGCAACGGGTGCGGGTCGCTACTTTCCACCGGAACCGCGCGGCGCGCACCCCGGTGGAGGCCCATCGTGCCACGAATCGCCCGACTGCTCACCGCCCTCGCCGTTGCCCTCGGCCTCGCCGCCGCGGCCCCCGCCGCCGCCCAGTCGCCGGAGTTCTTCCAGGTCCTGAACGAGGCGAACGGCACCCTGAAGGTCCTCGCCCCCTCCATCACGCGCGGCCCGGTGTGCGCACCGATGATGGTCGACCAGGCCCGCCAGGGCCTGCAGGCGAACCTGTTCTCCTCCGCCGCCAACAAGGTGGTGATCGAGCCCCTCGAGGCCGGGGCGAAGGTGGCGCTCGGCGCCGCCGGCGTTCCCGGCGCCGCGATCTCCACCTACAGCGCGATCCGCTGCGGGATGTCCGCCGCCGACGGCCGGGATCTCGTGCGCTGCCTGCTGGGCGAGGCGGCCGGGTATCGCGGCGGCGAACTGCTGGAGGCGCTGGGCGTCGAGTCGCTCGAGGGCGCCGTCGCAGGCTTCGCCTGGGACAAGGCCTACGGCGCGCTGCGCGGCGCCATCGAGGAATACGGGGCGACCTCCGAATCGGTCGAGTGGAGCGCGAGCGGCGAATGCAGCATCGAGGTCTTCGCGCAGTGGAACAAGCGACGCCAACCGGGCGCGGAAGGCGGACAGGTGGTGGTCACGGCACGCGCCTCGAATTGCCGCTGCAGGACCGCGAATGAATTGCGCCAGGGATCGATCCGGTTCGTGGTGCCCGTGCGCCTCACGCCGGCCGGCGCGAAACAGCCCGGTTTCACCGCGGGCGAGCCGCGGGAATTCAATCTCACCGTCGGCTGCTGCGCGAGCGCCGTCGAACGGACGGTCGGCTACCTGCCCGGCGGCACGATCGCGCCCCCGCCCGGCCGGGACCCGCCGCCGGCCCAGCCGCCGCGACCGCCCCCGAAGCCGCCGCGCACGGCCACCGGCACGGGCGGAGCGCCGCCCGTCGCGATCCCCGGCGGAACGACCGGCGGGCCACGCCCCCCGGGATCGGGGAGCCCGGCGACGACGCCCGGCGGATCGCCCCCCTCCCCCGGCGGATCCGCGGCACCACCCGGCGTCCTCTGGACCGTGGCCAATCCCTGTCCGGCCTGCCAGGCGATCGCACGACGCCTGCGCGAATCGCAGGAAGAGGAGCGCCGACTCGCGGCGGATCTCGCGAAGGCGCGCACGGCGCTTCGACGGACGATGGACGAGCTCTTCGACGCGAAGAAGCGCATCGCCGAGCTGGACGCAAGACTCTCGGCGCTCGCGGGCACGGGCGGCAGCGCCACGGACCCCGAGTCCGGCATCACCACCTCGTCCTTCGTGCAGCCCGACGGGACGGTGAAGATCACGAAGACCGGCCGCGATGGCCGCGTGATCGAGACGACGACGAGGCCCTATGCCACGGCGGCGAAGCTTCGCGAGGAACTCGCGGCCCAACAGGCGAGGCTTGCGGCCGCGCAGGCGGTCGAGCCGGGACAGGTACGCGAAGTCTCGCGCCTGGACGACGCGCTGCGCACCGCGGAGCGGCAGTCCGATTCGCTGCGGGCTGAACTCGCGAGCTGCGTCGAGCGACTGTGCCGCGGCGCCGCTGCCGACCGGGACATCGGCGTCGTCGGGGGCGGCACGGGCGGCGGCGGAACCGACAAGGATCGCCGGGCCGGCGACAAGGAACTCGGCGGCAAGCCGATCGGGGACAAGCGACCGGCCGGCAAGGACCCGGGCCTCAAGCAGGACGGCCCGCCGGACAAGGAGCGGAAAGTCCCGCCGGCGAAGCCCCCGTTGCAGCCCCAGCCCGAGAAGCCGATGCCGCCACTTCCCGCCGCGCCGCCGCCCTCGCAATGCCGGCCCTGCGACGACCTGCGCCAGCGCGCGCAGGAGCGCCACGGCGATGCCGAGCGCGCCTGGAACGAGCTGGAAAGGGCCCGGGCCGCCAAGCAGGTGGCGTCGGACGCCTACTTCGGCTACCTGGCGCAGTTCACGGACGCGGGCGGGGCGCCGGATGCCCGCCCGTCCCTCTCCGAACTCCACACGTCGCTCCTCGAGCGTGATGCAGGCTACCGGGAGGTCTTCACCCGCATCGAGAGGGCCATCAGCCGCGCGGATTCGGCGGAAACCACCTACTTCCTGGCCTCCACTGGCGCCGCCTCGTCGATGAACGCGTTCCTGGATTGCCTCTCGCGCTGCACGGACCTGTATCCCGTCGTGCAGACCGCCATCAGCGTGCTGGGCAACAATCCCTTCGATCCGCGCGATCCCCTCGGCGGCCGGCGCACGACCGGCACGCCCGGCGGGCCGCCCATCCCCGGCCAGCCCGGCCAGCTCTCGTTCAACCTCACCGCGTACCAGGCCGGTGAAAACGGCGCCGTCCCCATCACCGTGCAACGCCTCGGAGGACGAACCGGCGCCGTCAGCGTTCGCTACGCGACGGCGGGCGGCACGGCGACCGAGGGCTCGGACTATGCCGCGGCCTCGGGCACGCTCACGTGGAACGACGGCGACGACACGCCCAAGCTCTTCAGCGTGGCGATCCTCGCGGACACGCAGGTGGAGGGACCGGAGAACTTCACCGTCACCCTCACCGGGGCAACGGGAGGCGCGGGCGTGGGCCCGATCTCGACGGCCACCGTCACGATCGCCGACGACGACTTGCCGCCGGTTCCCCAGCCGGCCGGGACGATCCAGTTCACGCAATCCGAAGTGAACGTGACCGAGGGCGGCGCCGTCGTGCTGACCGCGACGCGAACGGGCGGCTCGGCGGGCACCGTCTCCGTGTCGTACAACACGGGCGGTGGCGCCGCGCAGGCCGGCAGCGACTATTCCTCCGTGAGCGGCACGCTCGTCTGGGGCCCGGGCGACACCTCGCCTCGCACTTTCGCCATCGCGACGATCGACGACACCGCCGTCGAGGGCCCCGAGAATTTCTTCGCCAACCTGTCCAACCCGACGGGCGGCGCGATCCTCGGCAACCCGAACGTCGTCTCGATCACGATCGCCGACAACGACGTGGCCGGGCCCTGCGGCACATCGGGCCATGCCTGGCAGGCCAACACGGGAGCCGCCTACAGCTGTTCGGGCTCGTGCTCGCCTTCGCCCACGCCGCAGACGGTGAGCGTGAGCGGCACGACGGTGACCGTTTCGCCCTTCCACGCGGGCGGGGCCGCCACCTTCAACGGTTGCAACCCGTCGGTCAATTCCGACTCGTCCACGCTCACGTACTTCGGGCAGGCCATCCACCGCGCGACGATCACGCGCACCGGCAACAACGCCTACAACGCCGCCATCACGGCGAGCACCGGCGCCACCTGCAGCTTCACCTGCTCGCGGAGCGGGCCATGAGCGCGCGCATGTTCGTCGCCGGCTTCTTCGCGATGGCCGCCCTGGGCGCGGCGGCCCAGGAGTTCCGTGCGCTCCAACCCATCCGCACGCCGGCCTCCCGGCCGCCCGAGGGTGCCGTGCGGGTCTCGCCGCCCGTGCCCGTTCCGCGCGAGCGCGTCGAGGCCGCGGTGCGGCAGGTGATGGCCGCGTGGAACACGCCCGAACTCTCGCGGCACCTGGGCGCGTCCTTTCCGGAAAAGTTCCGCCTCGCCGACGCCGTCGCCTCGCAGGTGCCGCGGGACGCCCAGCTGCGCATCCTGTCGGTCCAGGGGGTGCAGCTGCTCGACCAGCACGACCTGCCGCCCGACGCCGGCCGCCGCTTCCGCCTGCGCGTCTCGCTCGTCTCCGTCACGGTACGCACCCAGGTGGAATTCAACGATGCCGCCGGCTTCCAGGCCCTCGACGGCACGAACGACTACGTGATCGAGGTGAAGGAGGCGCTGCCGTGAGGCGGGCCGTGCGACTCGGCGCCCTCGCGGCGATCGCCGCGGGACCGGCATGCGCCCAGGTCGATCCGGGTTGGGTGCTCACGGGAACGCAATCCGCGCGAGCGGAGCGCTACGACACGAGCGGCGACCGGGCCTTCTCGCCCTACGCGCTCAAGTCCGGCGACATGGCCTTCGGCGACTTCAGCATCACGGGCCGGCGGCAGGATTCGCCCTGGCGCTTCTGGCGCTTCCTGGTCGCGGGCACCGTGAACGGCTCGCCCTACCGCTCGCTCGACGATGGCGTGGTGCCCGAGCGCATGGCCATCGCGCGGGAAGACGGCGAGGCCGCGATTCCCTGGCGCGCGGAAGCCGGGGACTTCTTCGCCTTCACGAGCCTTCGCACCCAGCAGCGGCCGCTCAAGGGCGTCGCCCTGGAATTCCAGCCGGCGCTCGCGACGCCGGCGCTTCGGCAATCCCTCTCGGTCTTCGCCGGCACCGCCCAGTCGTCGTGGCGTCACCTGCAGTGGAGCGACGAGAACACGGTCGGGGCCTCGTGGCTGCTCGAGGCGGGTTCGTCGGGACGGCTCGGCGTGACGGCGCTTTCGAGCGAGCGGCGCGCCTCGGCGGATCCGGACGCGGCCGCGCTCCGGCAGCTCGTGGCGAGCCTTGCCGGCGAGACGACGCGGGACCTGGGCCCGTGGAAAGTCCGTGTGGAGGGCGAGGCGGCGACCTTCCGGGGCGATCATGGCGGCGCGGGCACGACCCCCGTCCTCGACCGGCGCGACACGGGTCTCTTCGGCCAGGTCTCCGGATTCGACGCCCGCTGGAACTGGCGCCTTCGCGGCGAGCGCTACGGCGCCGATTACCGTCCCTTCGGCGCGGCCGTGACCGCGGACAGGCGCTCGGCGGAGGCCCATCTCGCCTACGCCTTCGCCGGCGGGCTCGCCGTGCGGGGGCGCCTGCAGGACTATCGCGACCAGGCCGAGTCGGCCAATCCCCTCGACACGCGCGTGGCGGGCCTGCAGCTCTCGGGGCCCCTCGGCTCTTCCGGCACCAGCGTGATGGTCGACGCGTTCACCCAGGACCAGTCGCGTCGCGACGGCTCGCTCGATGCGCGCTTCACGAACGCGACCGCCACCGCCTCGCGCGCCTTCGCCGGGGGCTGGACGGGACAGCTCCTGCTGCTCGACCAGCGAGCGGACAACCGGCTCGACGACGCGCTGGACGCCCGCACGTCGCAGGTGCAGGCGAGCGCGATCCTGCCGCTGCGATTCGGCGAATTCGCCGGGAGCGTGACGCCCGGCCTCACGTGGCGCCACGTCCGGGGCACCGGGGCGACCCGGGATTGGCAACCCTCGGTCGCGCTCGCGCTTTCGGGCGGCCCCCATCGCCTTTCGCTCTCCGCCGGGCGCCTCGCCCAGCAGGCCCGCGCGACGACGACGGCGGATCTCGCGACGGTGAACGCCTCCTTCGACTACCGCTACCGGACGGGCCCGCACGAATTCGGCATCGACGGGGTCCTCTTCGACCGCGACCCGGCGACGGGCGAGGGCACGCGGGCCTGGCGAATCGGGGTCGCCTGGACCGTCGCCCTCGACGGGGCGCTGGCGGCGGCGACGCGTGCGCCTTCGACGCCCCTCGCCGTCGCGCCGCTGACGGCAGCCGGTGTCACGCCCTCGGCCGACCTGCTCGTGCGCCTCGCGCCCGATGCCGAACTCGAGGCAAGCCTCGCGGCGCTCTCGAGCGGCGGGCTCGGCACCGGGGTGCGGCAACCGGGCGCCATCGTGTTCGAAACCCGCCTGCTCCCGGAGATCGAGCAGCGCCAGCGGCTCGTCGTGGCCCACGAGGCCGGACGGATCACGCGCTCGGCGCTCGTGGTCTCGCTGGGGGATGCCGGCGCCCTCGACGACGCGGCACGACTCTACGAGCGTACGCGCCGCGCGCTGCTCGACCGGTTCGGCAATCCGTCCTTCACGTTCGACGAGGGCGCGTTCGGCCCGCGGCTTGCGGCGGACCTGGCGGCCGGCCGCTTCATCCGCATCACGGAATGGTCCACGCAAGCCGGGACGACCCTTCGGCTGGGCATCCCGAGGCGGCTCGATGGCGAGGCGCGCATCGAGATCCACCACGCCCGGCGCTTCGCCGGTCCCCGCGACACCGCGTGGGGCCTGGAATCGGTGCGCTAGGACGCAGGTCCCGGGGCCGGCGTCTCCTCGCCCCAGTGCACGCAGTCCCGGTACGCGTGCCACGTGGCGTGGCCGATCACCGGCATCGTGATCACCAGCCCGACGAAGAAGGTCGCCAGGCCGATGGCCGTGAGAAGCACGATCGCGAGGGCCCACACGGCCATCGTGCCGGGATTCTTCGCGAGCGCCTGCACCGACAGGATCGCGGCCGACACCGCGTCGTTGCCGCGGTCGAGCATCATCGGGACCGACACCACGCTCACCGCGAACACGAGCGTCGCGAAGAGCCCGCCCGCGGCGAAGTAGACGATCACGAACTCGATGTTGCCCCACGAGAAGGCCTTCGCGAGGAAGCCCTTCAGGTCCGGCATCGTGCCCGTGGAAAAGAGCGCGAAGGTGACGAGCGAAGCGCGAGCCCACACCAGGAAGATCACGGTGATCACCAGCACGTAGACGCCGAGACCGCCCACGTTCTCGCGCCACGCCGTGAGGGAGGCGACGAGGCTCGGCTTCCGGCCCCGTTCCCGGTCCCGCGAAAGCGCGTAAAGGCCCGTGGCGAGGAAGGGCGCCGCCAGCAGGAAAGCGCCCGCGAGCGTGGAGACGTACTGGTAGGCGAAGTCGTAGAGTGCCGCGAGCGCCCAGCCCATGCCCGCGAAGGCCGCGCCGTAGAAGAGGCTCGCCAGGGGTGCGGCCTTCACGTCGTCCCAGCCGCGCACGAGCCAGGCGAAGGGCGAGAACGCGGGCACCTCCCGCAGCTCGTAGGACGCGCCCTGGGGCGAGACGAGGGGCGGCGGCGCGGACACGGGCCTACTTCCCCGCCGGCTTCGCGGGCGGATCGACCGGCACGCCCGAGCCCTTCAGGGCCTCGAGCCCGTCCAGGTCGAGCTTCGCCACCACGCCCTGGAAAGCCTTCGCGTCGAGCCCCGTCGCCTCGAGCTGCACGAGGAAGCGGCCGGCCACCAGCACGTCGAGCTTGCCCGTCCGGGTGGCGGTGTCGAAACGCTCGTAGGCCTTGCGCCCCGCGAGGCGCGTGGTGCGCTCGTAGCCCGACGTGCCTTCCTTGTCGATCTCCACGTGGATCCACGCCGCGGCGAGGGACGCCACGCCCGTGAGGGTGCCCGAATCGACGATGGACACCGAGACCCGCGCGCCCTTGCCGTCGCCGTAGACCGCCTCGACCTGGGAGGTGGCGAGGCCCACGAGGCTCGACTTCGAGCCCTCCAGGCTCGCCCGGGGCAGGCCCGCGAGCTTCTCGGGCAGCACTTCGCGCAGCTTGCGGAAATCCACGGGCTCCACCTTCACGGCGCCCGTGAGGGCCGTGCCCATCTGCTTCATGGCCTCGCCCACCTGCGCGAGCTCGCCGGAGCGGGCCGCCTCGCCCATCTGCCGGGCCGCCTGCTCCACCTTGCTGCCCGGATCGACGGGCTTCGGGGGTTCTTCCTTGCCGCAGGCCGCGAGGCCCAGGGCCGCCACCGCAAGGATGGCGAGCGCCGCATTGCGTTCCATGATGTCCTCCATGCCGTCCGCGCGAAACTAGCACGGCGCCGGGGGCCCGTGTGCACCTTCGGGCCGCGTTGACGCCCTTTCGGGCCATGGGGCATCATCGCCCGCATTGCCGCAGCGCCGCATCGCCCGCCCGCCGGGCCCCAGCGCCAAGCCCCGCGCCCCGCGGCCCGTTCCAGCCACCTTCTCCCGGGAGATCTCCCCATGACCGTCCCCACCGTCCTTCGCGCGGCGACGCTCGCCGTGCTCGCCGCCGTCGCCCTGTCCGCCGAGGCGAAGACCTTCCGCTTCTCGAGCCAGGGCGACATCACCACGATCGATCCCCACGGCAACAACGAGGGCTTCACGAGCGCCTTCCTCGAGAACATCTACGAGACCCTCGTCACCCGTGGCAAGGACCTCAAGGTCGAGCCCAGTCTCGCCGTGTCCTGGCAGCAGGTGAGCCCCACCGTGATGCGCTTCAAGCTGCGCGAGGGCGTCAAGTTCCACGACGGCACGCCCTTCACGGCGGAGGACGTGGTCTTCTCCATCGGCCGCGCCCTGTCGGACACCTCCAACTTCAAGCCCTACCTCGCCGGGGTGAAGGAGGCGAAGAAGGTGGACGACCTCACGGTGGACATCGTGACGGGCGGCCCCGCGCCGGTGCTCGTGCCCCAGCTCTCCGAGGTGCGCATCATGAGCAAGGCCTGGTGCACGAAGCACAACGTGACGAAGCCCCAGGACTTCAAGAACAAGGAGGAGACCTTCGCCACGCGCAACGCGAACGGCACCGGTCCCTTCATCCTGCGCACCCGCGAGCCGGACGTGAAGACCACCGCCGTGCTCAATTCCAACTGGTGGGGCAAGCGCGAGGGCAACGTGACGGAGATCGTCTACCAGCCCATCAAGGCCGACGGCACGCGCATCGCCGCGCTCATCTCCGGCGAGGTGGACTTCGTGCTGGACCCGCCGCCCCAGGACATCCCGCGCCTGAAGCAGGACAGGAAGATCAAGGTGGTCGAGGGCAACGAGAACCGCACCGTCTTCTTCGGCATGGACCAGCACCGGCCGGAGCTGCTCTACTCGAACGTGAAGGGCAAGAACCCCTTCAAGGACAAGCGCGTGCGCGAGGCGGTGCTGCTTTCGATCGACACGCAGGCCATCAAGACCCAGGTGATGCGCGGGCTGTCGGTGCCCACGGGCATCATGTTCGCCCCGCAGGTGCAGGGCTACCCGAAGGACCTGGACAAGCCCGTGAAGGTCGACCGCGAGAAGGCGAAGAAGCTGCTCGCCGAGGCGGGCTATCCCCAGGGCTTCGAGGTGACGCTGGACTGCCCCAACAACCGGTACGTGGCCGACGAGAAGATCTGCGTCGCGGCCGCCGCCATGCTCGCGCAGGTGGGCATCAAGGTGAAGGTGAACGCGCAGCCACGCACGCTGTGGAGCCCGAAGATCCAGAAGATGGACACGAGCTTCTACATGCTGGGCTGGGGCGTGCCCACCTTCGATTCCCAGTACGCCCTGCAGAGCCTGCTGCGCACCCACGTGGAAAAGAGCGCCGACGGCGACTACAACCTGGGCCGCTATTCCAACCCGAAGGTGGACGCGCTCGTCGACCGCCTGAAGACCGAGACGGACCCGAAGAAGCGCGCCGACCTCGCCCGGGAGATCACCCAGATCCACCGCGACGACGTGGGCCACATCCCGCTGCACCACCAGGTGATCCCCTGGGCGATGCGCTCGAACGTGACGGTGGTGCACCGCGCCGACAACCGCGTCACGGTGCGCTGGGTGCGCGTCGACTGACGCGCGCCGGCTCCATGCTGATTCGCCGCGCCCTCGTCCTCGTCCTCATCGCCGCGCTGCCCGTCCTCGCCCCGGCGAGGACGCTTCGCTACGCGAGCCAGGACGACCCGCAGACGCTCGACCCGCACTCGGCCAACCTGCTGGCCACCTCGCGGCT